>ERZ824600.3919-NODE-3919-length-13647-cov-6.774794_pt1 | contig 13647 bp, 6 predicted proteins | sample MGYA00519933_ERZ824600 | MGnify/ENA primary metagenome ERZ824600 (study PRJEB31778, sample SAMEA3449178) | human gut metagenome | biome: human gut; feature: human-associated habitat; material: faeces | place: United Kingdom | collected 2010/2012 ... | reverse complement strand
GCATATCGAACGTATCACACGACACATGTATGACATTGTAAAGATGATGGATAAATCGTTTGCGATGGAAGCAATGCAGGATGTACAATTATACGAGGACATTGTGACTCATCGTAAAAAGTTCACGGCATGGAGTGGATTGGACTATACGAGTCATCTTCCACACACAATATCGTTTCTACCTCCTGAAAGCATCGAAGATGTTTTGCGTGACGACTATAAGCAGATGCAAATCGGCTTCATCTATGCCAATGCACCTTCTTTCGATGAGATTATGGAACGATTGAGTGAGTTGCAGAACAGATTTAGGACATTGGAATGGGAAAATAATCGTTGACGGTATGGCGGACATTCTTTTTGATATAAACGAACCTATCCCGAACTATCGTTAATATTTTAGATTGATAAAGAATACAAAACATTATTCAATATGGCACATAGTTTCATAACCAATCGGGACCGTCTGCTTTCCGACATTATCACGGGTATTTTGCCCAAGTCAGATGCCGTGGATATTCTTGTGGGCTATTTCTATTTTTCGGGGTATGCCCATCTTGCAGACAAGCTCGCTGACAAGTATCTCCGTATTTTGGTCGGACTTGACATTGACACCCGGATTTCAAACCGAGTTCGTGAGGTTGAAGAACTGGTAGAGTGGCAGCGCATTCGTAGCAAAGTTCGGGAAGAATATTTCAATAACTTGGTAAGGCTCATCAATGAAACCGACAATACCGATACAGACGAAACCATCAAAATATTTCGCCAATTCCAGCGTAAGATTTATGACGGTACATTGGAGATACGCAAGACAGAAGACCCGTGCCATGCAAAAATGTACCTCTTTGCCTATAACGACAGTAACAACGAGAATGGAGAACAGCCCGGTGATGTGATTACGGGGTCAAGCAACCTTTCCTATCAAGGGTTGCAAGGCAGAACGGAAATCAATGTCCGGTTTACAGACAAAGGTAAATATACGGAAGGAAAACAAATCTTTGATGAGCTTTGGGCAAATGCTATTCCTATTGTGGACGAAAATACCGTTGACCGTTGGAAAGAAAAGGTCGAAAGTCAAATATGGATTGACCGACTATTTCAACCGTATAAACTTTATCTACGAGTGCTCAACGAGTATTTTGACATTCCGTCCAAGACTAATGTGCGTACACCTTTCGACATTACCGATGGTAAGTTCTTTAACCTGAAATACCAAACTGATGCCATCCAACTTGCATTGAAGTCTATCGAAACACACAACGGAACGATTGTGGCTGACGTAGTGGGCTTGGGCAAGAGTATCATCGCCTCTACCATTGCTCACAATCTCCGTTTGCGTACCATTGTAGTGTCGCCCCCACACTTGAAGTCGGGTTGGGACGCTTATAAGGACGAGTTCGGTTTTACGGGTACTGTGTTTAGCGGTGGCAAAATATCGGAAGCCTTGGTTCATTACAATGGTTTGAAGAGGCCTGATGAACAATTTCTTATTATCGTAGACGAGGCGCACCGTTACCGCAATGAATATACGGAAGATTACGCTATGCTGCACAATCTTTGCCAAGGCAATAAAGTGGTGTTGTTAACGGCTACCCCGTTCAACAATGACCCTGCCGACATCTATTCTATGTTGAAACTCTTTCAGATACCTACAAAGTCCACACTTAAAACAGTGGAAAATCTTAGTATCGAGTTCCGCGACCTTATCAGCCAATACAAGGAACTGCGCGAACTGCAACGACAAGGCAAACTCTCCAAGCAGGATGTGAAGAACGAAACCGCCAAGATAGCCCGTACCATTCGTTCAATTATCGGACCTTTGGTTATCCGTCGTTCTCGCATCGACCTTCAGCAGATTGACACCTACAAGGAAGACCTCAAAAAGCAAAAGATAGAGGTGGTTATTCCACAAGACCCTATTGAATTGACTTACGATCTCAAAGAGTTGAAAAACTTGTATCTGCGCACGCTTAACTTCATTTACGGAACGAAATCAAACGAAGAAGATTCTGACGATGGTGTTTACCGTTTTCAGGCGGCTCGTTACAAGCCGGTGCTGTATGTTCCCGAAGACAAACGCGAGGCATTAGCCAAGGATATAGAACGCCAAACGGGACTTGACGATGTAAACATGCTTATTGGTCGTCAAGCGAACGTGGCTAAATTTATGCGCCGTTTGTTGGTACGTCGCTTCGAAAGTTCGGTTGCAGCTTTCAAATCTTCGCTTGCCTTTATGATAAATTCTTCTCGTAATGTGCTTGATTGGATTGAGCGTACTGGGAAGATACCCGTTTGGAAAAAAGGAGGTATGCCCGATGTGGATGATTTCTACGAAAGCACCGATGACGGCATGGAGGAGATAGAAGATACGTTTGAAAAATATTCAGGCAAAGGTTTCTTTGTTATTGATATGAAGTTTGTCAATGACGAGTTTATCAATGACGTGAAAGCCGACATCGCACTGTTGGAATCTATCTATTTGGAATGGTTCGGAGAGGAAGATGTAATCAAGTTCGACCCGAAACTTGAATCGTTCATCCGTCTTGTTCGTAATAAACTCACCAAAGAGCCTAACCGTAAATTGGTTGTGTTTAGCGAGTTTGCCGACACAGTCAACTATCTTGGCGCAGCTCTGAAAGAAGCAGGACTGCCTGCGCTTAAATATACTTCGGCAGATGCTACTCCCTCTATGCGCCAAACCATTCGCAATAACTTTGACGCAAGTGTGAAGCAAGAAACGCAAGCCGATGATTACAAGGTATTGGTTGCCACCGATGCCATTTCCGAGGGTTACAACTTGCACCGTGCTGGAGCTATTTTCAACTATGATATACCGTACAACCCCACAAGGGTAATCCAGCGTATCGGGCGTATCAACCGTATCAATAAAAAGGTGTTCGACAACCTTTATATCTACAACTACTTCCCCACGGAGGTAGGCGAAACAGAAATCCGTGCCAAGGAAATATCCACCTTGAAAATGGCAATGATTCATGCCATTATGGGTGAAGATACAAAGGCATTGACTTCCGATGAAGAATGTACCGCTTTCTTCCGCGACCGTTACCGTGCGGAAATCGAGCATTCCGAAACGGAATCATGGGACACCCCGTATCGCAGTTTCTTAGAATCGGTTAAGGGAACAGACGAATACAAAGAGGCTTTGCAGATACCGCACCGCGCCCGGACGGGTCGCATCGTGGAGAAACCGTTAGGTGGTGTTATTCTTTTCGGAAAGAAAGGTGAAGACTTTGTATTCAAAATTTCCGATGGCGACCGCGAGCCGATAATGCTCTCTGCCGAAGAAGCCTTACAGCTCTTTGAAGCCGCACCCGAAGAAAAGCCGTTTGCCACCACCGAAGACTTCGACCGATTGTATCAGCGGGTGAAACTTTCGCTGTTCCGTAGCGATACAAAGAACCGCAATGACAAGAACATTTTGAAGGCGATTCAAAAAATCAATGCCATAAAAGTTAAGTTGCCTGAAGATTACTATTCTGACCTTTTGGCGGCTCTCGATGCGGAAGCATTGTCGGGCTACGAAGTGCGTTTCATCAATCAGGTGAAACCGTCTGAGATTCAAAAATTATTCAAAGAGATACCTGCCGACTATCTTATGCGCTTGCTCGAAGTGCAAGCCAAAGTCGGCGAGGGTGACGAAACATTAATCATATCTGAAGAACTGCAATGATGATAGATTTTAGTAAAGCATATAGCCGTGCGGACTTTGTCAATTACCTCCGCCGTGATTTTCTTCCCGATGATTTCGAACAGGGAGAAAGTAATGTACCATTTTGGGCACATATGAACTATGCGTCTGCTGCCACTTGTTTAGGCAAGTCGAAAACGCTTGACCTTGTGGTCTATGAAATCAAGCACACCTCGCGTCACGATGCCCGTGTGGGTTTATCGAAAGATGCGTTTCGTATGCTTGCCGGAGAGAAGCAATCCCGTGCTTTGGTGATATTTGTTCCTGAAGATGATGCAAACAATTACCGCTTCTCGCTGATTGAAATCCAACTTTCTATCGGAGAAAATGATAGTAACGTTACTCGTACTTATTCCAACCCTCGTCGCTATTCTTACTACCTTGGCAAGGGCATTGCTTGCTACACACCCAATAAATACCTAAACGAACTGGGCAGGGTCAAGGATGTTAAAGACCTCTTTGATCGTTTCTCGGTAGAAGTTCTTACCAAGGCTTTCTATCAAGAGCTGTCCGACTGGTATGCTTGGGCTATTAAGGTTATCTCTTTTCCTAACGACATTACCAAGCGTACTGATGATAAACTGCACAACCATGAAGGAGCAATCCGCCTTATCACTCGTCTAATTTTTGTGTGGTTCTTGAAAGAACGTAAACTCATTCCATGGCAGTTCTTCGACCAAGAGTATATTGCCAACCACCTTATCAAGGGCTTCAATCCGCATCAAATTGACAACCTTTTCGGCAAATCAGAAGCCAGCGTTTATTACCGCGCTATCCTGCAAAACCTTTTCTTTGCAATGCTTAACTGTCCTATTACCAAGGATGGCAGTACAGAATTGACAGAACGCCGATTCAAGGACAACCGTTCGCAGTTTGATGATAATAAATTGATGCGCTACCGTGATGAGTTTAACGATCCTGACGAATTCTTGCGTCTTGCCAACGAGACAGTACCGTTCCTCAATGGTGGACTTTTCGACTGCTTGGACGAAAAACGCACGGGAATGTACTACGATGGTTTCAGCGAACGTAAGGAGTCTATGGCACAACTGATTGTGCCAGATTACCTTTTCTTTGGTGAGGAAGCAGGTAAAAATATCGACTTATCTGAGTTCTATGGCGATGCCAACAAAAAGAAAGTGTCAGCTCGTGGTATCATCGACATTCTCAAACGCTACAATTTCACAGTGGAGGAGAATATGCCGTTTGATAAGGATGTGTCGCTTGACCCGGAATTGCTCGGTAAGGTGTTTGAGAACTTATTAGCATCTTACAACCCGGAAACCCAGCAAACCGCCCGAAAACAGACGGGTTCTTTCTATACTCCGCGCGAGATCGTGCAGTATATGGTCGATGAAAGTCTTGTCGCTCACCTCAAACGCACGGTTGGTGATGAACTGGAGGACGAATATCGTAAGTTGCTTGCCTATGCCGACAGTGAGACCGTGCTCACCGAACAGCAGAAGTTGGCGATTATGCAGTCGCTCTACAACTGCAGGATTCTCGACCCGGCTTGCGGTTCGGGCGCATTCCCCGTGGGTGTGCTCCAGCAAATGGTACATATCCTCAAACAGATTGATCCAGATAATAGTCGTTGGAAGAATATGCTCCTGCAATTTGCCATTGATGAAACTTCCGAAGCATACCTCACTTCGACCGCCGAAGAAAGACGAGAAGCAGTCGCTGATATTGAGAGAGCTTTCGATGAGAATGTAAACTACCCGGACTATGCCCGTAAACTTCACCTCATCGAAAATTGCATTTATGGTGTAGATATTCAGCCAATTGCAATTCAAATTTCAAAGCTCCGTTTCTTTATTTCGCTCGTCATTGACCAAAAGCGAAATGATAATCCGGCTGATAACTTTGGCATTCGACCGCTCCCTAACTTGGAAGCTAAGTTTGTTGCTGCAAATTCGCTTCTCGGTTTGAAAAAGACGGAGGCAACTCTTTTTGACTCCGAAGAAATAAAGCAAAAAGATAGTCAACTGAAAATTGCCAAGCATAAGATTTTCAGTGCTCGCCGACCTGCGACAAAGGAAAAATGGCGCAAAGAAGTGGTTCGCTTGCGTCAGGAAATAGCCGACCTCTTACTTGACAAAGACTGTATCGGTAATGAGCAAGCAGCACAGCTTGCTCAGTGGGATATGTTTGATCAAAATTCTTTCGCTCCTTTCTTTGATCCAGAATGGATGTTCGGTGTCAAAGAGGGCTTCGACATTCTTATCGCCAATCCACCTTATATTTCTACAAAAGGGGTTTCTACTGCCGATAAGAAATTATTCGAGGCGGAATTTGGTTTCTCTGATGACACATACAACCTGTTCTTTTTCAAAGGCTTTTCCTTGCTTTGTAAGGGCGGATGTATTACATACATTACTCCAAAGACATTTTGGACAACTCAAACCAAGCGCAGTTTAAGAGATTTACTGCTTGCCAATACACTTAATTACGTGTTCGATACAGCCAATCCATTTGAAGCGGTGATGGTTGACACTTGCATTACCTCGGCTGTTAAGAATAAGCCTGCCGCAGACAATCTCGTGCGCTTTATGGACGGTCGTAAGAATTTATCACAGCCCGAATGTCTGATTGTAGCTCAATCGGTATATCTCAATACTCAAAATAGCGTAATATTCAAACCGTCCGCGTTGAATATGCGTATCTATGAGCTTTACGGTGAAAAGGTAAAAGCTCTATATGATAAGTGGTGGGACAAGATTAAGACTTCACGTGACATTGAAAAGAACAAACGCGAACTTGAAGAATATCGGGCGAGTCTGAAACCCGGTGATGTTGCACTTCTTGGGTGCTTGACCGAGGGAGGACAGGGCTTGGCAACCGCCAATAACGGTAAATACATTGCTGTAAGAAGCACTACTAAATGGGCAGACAACATCCGCATGTCCCGTCCTAAGAAACTGGCAGATTTCTTGGCTCGTACCCCGAAAGCTATTACCGCTGAAATGTACCGTTACCCATCGTATGCAGCTTTTTTGCAATCACTGTCAGAAGCTGAAATCGCAGGACTCTTCGACTCTCTCAAAGAACAATATGGTCGTGACATTTTTGGTCAAGGTTATCTTTACAAGATTGTGGATGATTGCGAAATAGCAAATGTGGATTCTTTGACGGATGACGAAAAAGAGAACGGTATAGAAACAACCAAACCATACTATGTGCCTTATGATAAAGGAGATAAAGACGGAAATCGATGGTATCTTGAAACTCCATTCGCTATTGCGTGGTCTAAGGAGAATGTCCGTTTTTTGAAGACTAATTCTGGCAAGAAAGGGGAAGGTATGCCCGTTGTTCGTAACCCTCAATTCTATTTTAGGGAGCGGTTAATAGATACCACGCTCCCATCTGCCATTCCTTGATTTTGTTGGAGTTCTCAATCCGGTATATGCCAAATATCGATATAGTGTACCCCTTGCAATTTTCAATTTCTTAGCTATCTGCGGAACGCTTATCCCTTTTGTCATTTGACCCTCTATGTATTTGTGCTTTGCCACACATTTTGCGTTCAACTGCTTATTGCGTTGACCTTGACCTCTACCGACTTGATGTCCTTCCTTTTTTAACCGAGCAAGGGCTTCTTTTGTCCGCTGAGAAATCAAGTTACGTTCTATTTCTGCGGATAGCCCGAAAGCAAAAGCAAGTACTTTGCTTTGAATGTCATCGCCAAGACGGTAATTATCTTTAATCGTCCAAACGCGACTCTCTTTTGTCATACAGATATTGAGTATTTCCATAATCATAAAGAGGTTGCGTCCAAGACGAGATAACTCTGTACAGATTATCAAATCATCTTTGACAATTCGGTTTAGAAGCTTGCCGAGTGCCCGTTTAGAATAGTTCTTTGTACCAGAGATAGTTTCTTCTATCCAGCCATCTATCGTCAATCCTTCTTTTTTGCAGAAACGCTCTATCTCAAAACGTTGGTTTTCCACCGTCTGCTTGTCGGTGGAAACGCGGATGTAGCCATATACCATTTTTTAGGTATATGATACCTCTTTTATTTTGAAGAACAAAGGTTTTAGAGATATTATTTTTCGATACTAGCCTGCTTTTTATACAAATTGATGTTCTCGTAGGTACTACTTTTTATAAAACTCCATACCTTACCTGTTTTTTTTATCATCGTCTTGTGGTTGTTTGTTTATTGGAGTATTTATCTTTATCATTCCAAGGAAGTTCAGAAGACGAGCCACCGGAACCTGTTCCGACATGTACTTGTGCCTGACCACCTGCTACAAGTTCAAAGGCTGCTCCAAGAAGATTAGCTTGTGCTTCATTGACCTGTTCCTGTGGCTCAAATACTTCATTGATGAGCTCGTAAACGGTAGCTTCGTCCTTGCTAAACCGTTCCCATATATCACTGAAATATTCTATATAAGTCCTTGTATCATATTCCTCATTGCCAACTCTCGTCCAAATATGGATGGACGGATTCCTCATATTTGGAATGTTGTAATGTACAAGTTCCGCTCCTGATGAGAGTTGGTATCTGTGAGGATTTGCTTTACGGTCAAGTTGGTCTATGCGTTGATTTTGCCTATTTATAACAGAATCCTTTTCTTTTGACTGTCGCTCGGCTACCTCCGCTCGGCTGATTACCTTGTCTATCTCTTTCTGATAACCGTTCCGAAGTCGCTCCATTTCCGATTTGTGCCGTTCCTGAAGTTGTGCTTTCTCTGCTTTGAGTGTCCGGATTCGATCTTTCAGTTTGGCTATCAGTTCATCCTTTTCGGCAAGTTCCTTCTTCGCTTTGGCCAAATCACCTTTGCCGAACCATGAGAGGATAGTGCTCTTGCCCTCTTGCGCTTTCTCAATGTCGGCCTGCAATCTGGCAATGTCTTCCTCGTACCGACTTACCTGTTGCTTGTAGTATTCCGAATTTGCCTGATGTCTGGCAGTAGAGCCGACTATTCCACGCTGCAATCCGAACGGTTTCATGGCTGCGGCATAACTGTTCTGGTATTCGTGCAGCTTGCTACGCCGCATCACGTCATCGGCAGAAAGCCTCGGTCCGGATTTAGTCTCGTACTTTTTCTCGCCTTCGCGTTTCTTTCTAAGGCGTTCGGTGGTGACAATGGGTACGACAGTAGCGTGCAGGTGCGGTGTCTTCTCGTCCATGTGCAGCACACAGGAAACAAGGTTCTCGCTTCCGAAAGTCTCCCGAAGCCATTTCAGGTTGGCATCTATCCATTTGTCCAGACGACCGCTATCCTGAATTCTCATCATCTGATCATGTGTCCCGGTCAGGATGATGCGAATAGCCTTGCATTGATTCTTGCCGACCTTGCGGTGTAGTCCGGTATGGATTATTCTGAATTGTATGGCATCCGTCCTGTTCTTTACTCCGGCAGGAAATGCAATAAGTTCCCGATTAAGCTGTGTCCTGTTCGCATCGGCATTGACGGGAATGTATTTCTTCCCGTTTGCATCCTTTCTTTCTATATGACATGACATTCCGCTGTCATTACCGCTGCCACGTTGCAGGTGGCAAACCGCATATTGTGTATTGCTCATATCTTTTGCGTTTTTGTGATAATTATTCCTATGCTATGGTTTGTAAAATCCCGTCCGTATGCCATAGACAAACATGGGTGTCGAGAGGGCATCCCTTCGCTTATGGGCTTTTTGACTGCCACTCGTAGAGTGATTGCAGGGAAAATGCCCTAATAAGCTATGGCTTTTCTGTGGAAGAAAAGCCGCGGACGCGGAGCGGCCGAATGGTGGGCGACGTTACAACTTGCGACCGCGCGACTGCTTGTGTCCTTTCACGGGACGATGGCTGCGCAGGTAGTCGTTCAAATCGTTGTGCGGTCGATAGTGGACGGATTGGTCGGAGATATTGCGGCAGGCGGCTTTCAATTCAGAGGTCGCCTTTCGCCCCGCCTCGTCATTGTCGAGGTAGGTATAGACCCGTTCGTGCGACGCGATGAACGGAACGGCTTTGGCAAGGTTCGTTACCGAGTTCAGCACGACGATATTGTGCGGCGGGTTCGGGTTGCGCTTGAGCGTCAGAAACGAAAGGTAGTCCATAAATCCCTCGAAAACGAGGCACGTCGGATAATCGCCGCGTCGGGTCGTCGGGGCTTTCGAGGTGCAGCCCTTGAAATAGCGGTTGCGCAGCTCCCACCCTCCGGCATCGTTTCGGAATCCAACTGCGAAATAGGATTTGTCCGCTACGCGATAATGCACCTCCGAACAATGCATACGAGCTGTATCAAGGTCGATGCCCCGCTCCATGAGGTAGTCAAGCAAAGCAGGGTTTTCCAGCGGCCGCACCCTCTCGACTACAATTGAGGGTGGACGTTGCGGGGCTGTATTTTTTCCTATAAAAGAAGAAATAGGGCCCCCATCTATCCATTGCTCCAGCCGCCGCATGGCCTCTCCGGCATCGCACCGCTCCATGTGCATCACGAGGTCGATCAGCGTGCCGCCCTCGCCTGCACCATAGTCGATCCACAGATTCTTGTCATAGTCCACTTTCATGCTCGGCATATGATCTTCGCGCAGCGGCGAATGATACAAGCCACAATAACTTCTATCCTTGGCCGGACGGATGCCCCGTGAGGCAAGGTATTCCCGTATTGGGAACTTATTGATTGCTTTTGCGTCCATAAGCTGTTTTTCTTTCACTCGGTTTATTGGTACGATTCGGGGTTTAATCCGCCGTACCGGTTTAGAATGGTTTAATAATATATACCCTCGTTCCGGACTAAACCGCCCGCAAAGGTCAATAGTGGAAATCGGGATTGTAACGGTAGAACTTATCCTCCTTGACGATCATCCGCTTGTTCTCCAAAAAGACTTTGAGCTGCTTGGCCTTGTTGATGCCGAACGAATGGCCGATGGCGGCATAGCTGCTCTGCAACCGTCCGATAAGCGACGAATAGGAAACACGGTCGGCTTTGGAGAACAACAATTCCAACGCCTCGCGGTGCTTGGCCTCGCAGACCTCGGCATAGTCGAAACTTTTGGCAGCGGTAGTCTGCCGAAGTTGGTAGTCCTCGACCTGCTCGGGCAAGGCATCGGCGTTGATGCGAAAGGCGAACGGCTCGAAATCCCGGTCGCGGATGTGCATCGCCGCAACGGAACTTATATCGCGGTCGAAGTCGTCTTTGGTAATTTGCAGCACGGTTTCGGCCTTGTTGTTCAACTCCGTGCCCAAATGCCCGCGCGTGTTGTCGTCGCCCTTGTTCAGATGCAGCACCGTATGGATGTGGATGCGCCGCTCGTCCGTCCACTGCATCAACTTCGTGATGAGGTCGGTCGCCTCGCCGGGGCTGTTGATGTCGTGCGCCAGATCGCGGATGCCGTCGATAACGACCAGTCCGAGGTCGTCGAGGTCGTAGATTGCCTCCTCGATCTTCCGCAACCGCTCTTTGGTGGCATAACCGCGCAGGCACAAGAACTCCAACAATGGCGGATGCACATCGGTCGGCAATCCCGCCAGCCGCAGAATCCGGCACAACACCCGCTTGCAATGGAAGCGGCTCTGCTCCGTATCGACGTAGAGGATGCGCCGCCTCTCCGGCGGCAAAGAGGCCGAATAGTTCAACACCGTGCCGCCGGTCATGGCTGCCGCCACGATTGCGCAGACATTGAACGTCTTCTTGCTCTTCGCCTTGCCGGTAGAAGCGCTGAAATTCCCCAAAGTCCCGATAACCGAATCATCCACTCGCAGAATCACGGGCGGAGCCGCGAACTCATCCGTAACGAACAGACGGGCCGAACACCACGAAGAAACCGGAACCGAAGCGGAATCACGTTGCGCATTCATCGCTACTTCTTCTTCGAGGAGCGGCCGAGCAGGTATTGCTGTGCCTCGGCTTCAATCTGTGCCTGCGTCTTGACGGGATTGCGACGCAACCATGCCTCCAATTCCGCCCGCTCGAAATAGAGCATCTTGCCCTGCGGCTTGTAGTGCGGAATCAGATTGCCCGACGTCAGTTTGTAGAGGTAGCTTTTCGAGAGGTTCAAAAAACGGCTGGCCTCCTCGAAGCTCAACACGTTTTTGGTGTGAAACACCTGCTTTTCGAGTTCTGCAACTCGCATCTCAATACTTTTCTCCATAATTAGATGGATTTTAAATAAAACAAATGGAGTGCATGCCCTCCGTGACTTGTAACCGTTACGGGGGCAAATATATTGAGTATAAGCTTGATAGCAGATTGACCTATCTTTGAGGTCTCAACCCGTTCTCAAAGTCTTTTCACTTGCATGAGGTACTTTTCAAGGGTTGCGTATTTTCCCTCTACGCCGACGTCGCGGATGTAGTTGGTCGCCGTAGATAAGTCGCTTTGATTGATGTATTTATCGCGTGATGTATCTTTCGAGAGGAAGAGTTTGTGATTGGCGATGACGGATTGCCAGTTGGGGGTTATCAGCCCGCGGCTGCTCAATCCCGAGAAAAAGAACGCGACGAGGCGGTTATTGTTTGACCGCACGATCGCTTGGGGCTTGCAAGCGAAAATAGCTTTCAGCTCATCCGCCGACAATGATACGTTGAACATCTTAACGTCGTTGACGGCCGCAGCAAGGTAGGCGATCTGCTCGTCGGTAAGTATCGAATCGAACGGATTCTCCGTTTCTGCAATAGGCGGTACGGCAATAGCTGACTTCGGCGCAGATTCAGACAAGGATATTTCCCTTTGCCGCAAGTAAGCTGCATAACGCTCTCGGACGACAATGTTTACGACAGCAGAAAAATAAGGAAGTTCGGCATCATAGGCCGTGTTATCCCGCTCGTATTGGGAGTAGTCGAACGAGGATACGGAGAATGCAAGGTACTTTTTCTTTTCATCGGCATGCAGCGCCTCGAAGAATCCGCCCTCCCAAAGAAATGCAGGTTCGGAGTAACAGAACCGGAGGTCGGACAATACTGAGTGGTGCAAATACAACTCGGCCAGCTCGTCGGCAATCCGGTTATATTCCAGCCTTTCCTGCTCTTGTCGCTGGTCGGGGTCAAGTCGTGCGGTTTTCGTCGCAATACACTCCTCCAATACCCGGCAAGCGTGTTTGATGCAACGATCGAATATCTTTTGCAGCTCGTCGAACTGCGGTTTCAACTCCATACCTTCCATAATCCGTCTTGTTTCATACGAAGATACGAAAAACTGTTGAAAAAGAAAAACGTGCGAATCATCGTCCGCACGTTTAGCCTCTGTTTCAGTCGGTCAGATTCGGAATCAACCCGATGGCTTCCTCTTTCTTCTTGTCCACGATTTTGGCGTAAATCTGCGTCGTAGCGATATTCTTGTGGCCGAGCAACTTGCTGACGGTATATAAATCGGCGCCCAAAGTCAGCATCATCGTGGCATGGGTATGACGGCTCACGTGAAACGAGATGTGTTTGGTTATTCCGGCGACTTTCGCCCAATGTTGCAACGTGTCGTTCACCGTCCCCTCGTGCGTCAGCGGAAAGATAAAATCACTGCCGTTCGCCTCGCCGCGCTCCGGCAGCCATTTCAACGCTTCGTCTGAAATCGGCAGATAAAGCGGTTCTTTGGTCTTCTGCATCGTAATTTCGATACGGACACGCCCACCGCTCCGTTGCAGGTCGCACCACCTCAATTTGCGAATGTCGCTGACGCGCAGCCCGCACAGGCAACTGAAAAGAAAAGCCCGCTTGACGATCTCGTGCCGACATTCGGTATTTATCAGCGTCTTCAACTCGTCGAGTGTCAGATACTCGCGGCGGCTCGGTTCCTGCCGCACTTTACTTGCGAAATCGAACTCTTTGGTCGGATTGACGGTGATGATCCCCTCTTTGTAAGCACGGTTGATTGCCGTTCTCAAAGTACCGTAATAAGACACGACCGAATTGTTGCTCAACCGCCCTCCGGTTTTCAATACGCCGTATTTGCTGGCTTTCGGCATCTGCCGCAGGTAATCGGTAAACTCCGAAAGAAACTCCTTATCGACGT
>ERZ824600.3918-NODE-3918-length-13649-cov-3.078711_pt1 | contig 13649 bp, 10 predicted proteins | sample MGYA00519933_ERZ824600 | MGnify/ENA primary metagenome ERZ824600 (study PRJEB31778, sample SAMEA3449178) | human gut metagenome | biome: human gut; feature: human-associated habitat; material: faeces | place: United Kingdom | collected 2010/2012 ... | reverse complement strand
AATATGAATTTCCTTATACTTTCGACAATTTTTATACTAGTAATTTCCTTGATTTTGCAATACAGATATCTCCAGAAATTTAAAAATAGAGATATCTATATGAATTATTTAATAAATGACTTCCCGCTGGGAATTTACATGAAAGATACTAAAGGGAATATATTATTTGCAAATAAAACATTCTCTGCTGCCACAGGGGTTAATATTAATACTCTTAAGTGTGCGAATGTAAATAATATTTATCCAAAAGATATAGATCATATAATTAAAAACACCGATAATGAAGTTCTTAAAAATAATATTAGCACAGATTTAGAAACCCAATTGACGTTTAATCAAGAAGGAAAGCACCACTATCGGTTGTCAAAACATCCTATTTACAACGGGCATAATAATTTATCCGGCTACTTTGTCCTGCTAAATAAAATTGATAAGGAAAAAGAAACTGAAGCCATAAAAGAATCGTTTATTGCGACATTAGCACATGATTTAAAAAACCCGACATTTGCGCAAATAAACACACTAAATCTTCTTGCTAATGAAGAATTTGGACCGCTAACAGCTCAACAAAGAGAAATGATTACTCTTACAAAAAACTCTTGTAATTATTTAGCGGCTTTAATCAATACAATACTAGACACATACAGATTTGAGAATGGAAAAATAAAATTAAAACTCGAAAAGATTGATATAGTTGAACTTATCACAAATATCTGCAAAGAACTCGAAATATTAGCCGAAGAGAAAAAACAAAATATAATATTCACTCACAAAAGTCAGGAACGCTATGCTACAGTGGATAAATTACAACTAAAAAGAGTTATTTCTAATATTCTTTCAAATGCTATACAATATGGATTTTCAGGAACAAATATTCACGTAGAACTAAAACATTGCAATAATACACTTGAATTTGCAATAAAAAATAAAAGTAAAAAAATTACAAACAAAGAACTTTCGACAATTTTTGACAGGTTCAATTCAACATCAATGTCTCACTTTAATAGTGCAAGCACAGGTCTTGGATTGTATTTAACAAAACAAATAATAGAAATGCATAAAGGAGAAGTATTTGCAAACAGTGCTGATGACGGAATTTGTACATTTGGCTTTAGACTAAATACAACCCCTGTTACCGAAGCCATCTCTGATAAAATCAGTAAATAGAATTTTTCAAACAAATCTGATTTATTTGAAAAAATTTAAATATATAATATAATAGAAATATTATGATTTTATTTTTCAGGTATAGAAAATTCATTTAAAGAGCGAGGAAGCTTGATTCCTCGCGTCAAAAAGATTCTAAAGCATATTTATTATGCTTAAATTTTGTTGCGCACTTTAAACTGAAAGGATAAACCATGAAAAAACTAAAATATATACAACAACACATAAAAAATGAACAAGAACTATGTATTCTAATCGATTATAATGATATAATTAAAGAATTTGAAGAATCATATGAACCGGATTTACTTTCTCCAAGATACATACGTATTCTTCAGAACTTTTCAAAATGTGACTTTATAGATATTTATATTTTAGCAGATAAAGATACCCCTAAAAAAAGTATCAAAAAACTCTCAAACAAACTTGAAGACATAACATTTATTGAAAATATAAATATATTCATGGATAAAATAAAATCAAACCAAAATAAAAACTGTCTATTGCTTTATTTTGGTAATCAACATGATATCTGCGAATTCATAAAAAATAAAACTGGCATATCAATAGCTATTAAAACTACAGAAAAAACACCGGCAGATATATTACTATCCAGACAAAAATTTGAAGAAATTCTTCTGGAAACAAATAATATTTGTTTAGCATAAAAATTAAAGAGCAAAGAAAGACTTTTCTATTACTTTTTATGATTTTTTATAACTGTTTGCTTTTCTTGAATTAAAATATCAGTAGATTCCAGTTGGTTTGGAAAGTTAAGATTCTTGAAGCATTGCCTTACCTTTTAGAGGTCAGACAATGCTTCTTTTGAAAATTAATAATGTTTTAAGAATTCAGCGATGGAATAAAAGTATAAACAAGAATTATATCAACATATATACTACAACTTTTCATTGATTGTAGTAAAGTCATTACCACCTACAGCCTTGTAAATATTTAAAGTAGATATTAAATAATTTACCTGGCAATTTACTTTATCCTTTTCTGCAACAAGTAATTTTTCTTTATCTTTCATCATATCTAAATTAGATTTAGCACCTATATCAAATTTTTTCTGAGCTAAATTATATTTATCATTAGCAAGATTATAACGTTTCACACTTTCTTTGTAATTCTTATTTCTGGTAATAGCACCATCTAAAGAATTATTTATATCCTGAATTGATGATAAAATTGTCTTTTCATAAATTTGTTGAGCCTTTTCTAATTCCAACTTTTTATAGCGTAAATGTGCTATTTTTGCACCACCTGTAAACAAATCTATAAAAGGCATAACCCCAACTAATGACTTAAATGTATGATTTCCAAAAATATTAGTAAAATTATATGCACTAAAACCGGCTTGCCCGTATAATACAAACTTTGGTAAAAAATCCCTTTTCGCAACTTTTACATCAATACCTATTTTTTGAATATATTCTTCAGCCTTCATAAAATCTGGTCTAAATTGAATAACTTCTGCATTTATACCATCAGGCAAAGGCAAAAGAGTAATCATTGAATAATCACTTCTAGGCATTACAGATAAATCCTTTTCTCGCTCTCCAGTTAAAACACCTAACTGCCTGCCAACAATTAATTGTTTATTAATATAAACATTCAACTCTTCTTGAAGCTGTGTTAAAAGCTGTTTTTCATCTAGTAACTCTGTTATCGGACAAAGTCCATTTTTATATTTTATATTTTCCAGCCTTACAATCTCTGTCTGTAACTTTACAATTTCCTGTTGAGTTTTTATTAGCTTATCCAACTTAACTAAATTAAAATATTCTGAAGCAACCGCAGATGTTAAAGATATGTATGAAGCTCTTTCATTTTGTTTTACAATCTCCAATTGTTTTTTGAAAGATTTTGTTTTTAAGTAATTTTCCCCCCAAATATCTATCTCATAACTCATAGTCAATGGTAAAAAGAAATTACTCTGACTATAATCCTTAATTACAACATCACCAAATTTTACATCAGCAGAACTAAAATCTCTAAATACATCACCTTGAAACCCTATTTGAGGTAATTGATTTGCAAATGCTTGTTTTACAACCTGTTCAGATTGCTTTACATTTAACGTAGCAATTTTTAAATCCTGATTATTTTTAAATGCAGCAGATATATAATCAATTAAGACCTGATCATTATATTTCTGCCACCAGTCAAGATTTAAATATTCAAGTCTATAATTTTCATTACTATTAGTCTTTGCATCTACTAAAGATACAGTGCACAACAAAATAAACAGGATTAATAATACTTTTATAATTTTCATGCTTGCTATTTCCTTTTTTGTGTTATCATAATAACACAAAGAAAAATCATGGACAAATTTGATTTATTACAAAGTAGAATTGGTATGAAATTAGTACGCGTAGGTAAAATGATACGCGCTATTGCAAATCAAAAATTCAGCAAAGCAAATTTTCCTATAACGCCAGAACAATTCACAGTATTAACAGCAATCTTAGACCATGACGGATTATACCAAAGACAAATAGGAGCGCTAACTCTAAAAGATAGACCCAATATTACAAGAATCATAAAAATACTGGAAGAAAAAGAACTCGTTACTAAAACTTCTGATATAAATAAAAGAAAAATATTCAAAATAAACATTACAGAAAAAGGCAAACAAGCGTATAATTTAGCTTTACCAACCGTTTTAGAACACTGGCAAAATTCAATCGAAGGTGTAACAGATGAAGAGTTAATAAGTTGTATAAAAGTATTAAATAAGATAAAAAAAAATTTGGAAGAAAAATTAAACATTCAAATATAAGAGGTAAAAAATGACAGGTACCCCAAAAGGCAAAAGTAATATTAATAACAAAGAATTAGCAGAAAAAGCTAAAAAAAGATTAAAAACAATAAAAGATAATGCTAAGAAAAAACGTCCTGAATACAAAAAGAAACGTGTATTTATACCAATAGCAACAGCTGCAGCATTAATCATACTAGGAATATTCTTTGCAATACACTCAACCTTTTTCCAATCAACAGATGATGCCTTTGTAGAAGGTCGTCTTGTATCAATTGCCCCACGGGTTCAAGGACCTGTAATAAAGCTACTTGTAGATGACAACGATGAAGTAAAAGCAGGTCAATTATTAGTGGAAATTGATCCAGCTGATTATGAAGTAAAATTACACCAAGCTGAAGCAAAACTTGCAGAAGCAAAAGCTCAATTAAATGTTACAGAAAAACAAATTGAAGAAGGCGGATCAAACGTTCAACAATCTTACGCAGACATAAATTCTACAAAATCAAGATTAGATTTTGCAACAAAAGATCATAAGAGATATACAGATATGTACAAAGAAGGTATTGTATCAAAACAAGACTTTGATAACAGCAATACCCATTACGCAGTTGCACAAGCAAACCAAAAAGCAGCAACAGAAAAATCAAAAGCTTTGCAATCAGCTCTTGAATCTCACAAAGCAAAAGCTGAAGTTGTTCAAGCTGAAATTCAAAAACTTGAAGCAGAAGTAGAACAAGCAAAACTCAATCTTTCATACACAAAAATATACGCGCCTCAATCAGGTATGGTATCAGCAAGAAGCGTTGAAACAGGCAACTATATCCAGGTCGGACAGCCACTAATGCAAATTGTACCTGAACAAGTTTGGATAATTGCAAACTTTAAAGAAATACAACTGACGCATATAAAAAAAGGGCAAACAGTATCTATAAAAATTGATACATACCCAGGTAAAAGATTCAAAGGACACGTTGATAGTATCCAAAGAGCAACTGGAGCAAAATCAAGTCTATTTCCTCCAGAAAATGCAGTAGGCAGTTACGTAAAAATTGTACAAAGAATACCTGTTAAAATCGTTTTTGATGAAGATATAAAAGATTATAATATCGTTCCAGGAATGTCTGTTGTACCAAGGGTAAAGATTAAATAATATGGAAGAAAAAAAAGTCAACCCCTATATTGTTGCAATATCAGTATTATTACCTGCGTTTCTTGCACTTGCAGCGTCTTCAGCAACTAACGTAAGCCAGCCACACATTGCAGGATTTTATGGTGCAACTCAATATGAAACCAATACGGTAATCACATGTTATATAATTTCAGGTGGACTTATGCTACCGGTTACAGGTTATCTCATAAGAATCCTCGGAAAAAAATTACTAATGTATTACAGTATTTGGATATTTGCATTAGGATGCCTGCTTTGCGTATTAGCACCCAACCTTCAAGCCCTTATTTTTGCACGATTGATTCAAGGTATTGGAAGTGGTTGTATCCTGCCATTATGCCAGGCTGTTCTACTTGAAGTCTTTCCACCTGAACAAAGAGGGGTTGCAATGGGATTATTCGGAGTTGCGGCGATGTTTTCTCCTCTTGCAGGACCTTTTATAGGAGGATATCTAACTGATAATTACTCTTGGCAGTGGATTTTCATTATGAATATCCCACTATGTATGCTTTCTTTTTTAATGATCAAATTTTTCCTATCTAATGACAAACCTATCAAGCAAAAATATAACAAAAAATTTGATATATATGGATATGGTGCTATTGTAGTTGCTCTTGCCTGCATGCAAATAGTTTTGGATAAAGGACAGCAATATAACTGGTTCGACACGACATGGATTTGTTGGCTTACCGGGATTTCTGTATTTTCTTTTATATTTTTCTATGTATGGGAACTTGAATACAAATATCCTGTAATTGATATAAGAGTTTTCAAAGACAGAAACTTTATGTTTGGAACGATAATAAGTTCATTTATTAATGTAATTTTATATTCAACCCTTTTACTTGTTCCAATGTTTGTCCAAAGTCTTTTAGGGTACAGTCCATCTAAATCAGGATTAGCAATGTTCCCTAGAGCAATTATATGCTTAATAGGACTCCTTGTTGTTGGAGAAATTTCTAAATATGTAAAGCCAAAAATTCTTGCAGCTATTGGACTTTTAACAATTGGATTATCGGTACTAATGCTCACTCAACTAAATACAACATCTTCAATAGAAAGCGTTATTCTTCCAAACATACTTTTATGCATAGGGGTTCCAACTGCATTTGTTCCTATTACAGCAATGTCTTTTAATACATTACCAGCATCAAAAAATGCTGATGCTGCTGCTTTGCACGCATTATTTAAAAACATTATAACCGCAATTTCTACATCAATGTCTGCAACTTTTATCGCCAGAGTATCTCAGGTTAGGCAAACATATTTGGTTGAAAATTTATCTCCGCATAACCCCATATTTCAATACAAACTTATGCTGCTTAAATCAAAATTTTTAATACATTATCCATCAGTGCTCGCTATGAAAAAAGCAAGTGGCTCTTTGTACAAAGAATTACTACAACAAGCAAAACTTGCTTCATTTTTCGATGCATTTTCTGTCTTAGCATTTCTATCAGTAGCTGTAATTCCTTTACTACTATTAATTAAACTCAAAAAAGAAAAAAACATTACTTCTACATAATGTAAATATAGAATTTGCCATTTCAAATCACAACAATATTATACAGAATAGTGCAAGAACATTTATATTGGTATTTTTTCTTTAAATTGCTCCAAGGTTATTTTATACTCAGTCACAGACCAAAATCGCCGAACTTCTTGAGCTTCAAATCTTTTTAAAAGATTATTTATTTGAATATTCTTTGAATTTGTTGTCCAAGTCAACTCTTCAATATTATTAAGTTCCAGATTTTTAGATATTCTTTTGGCTATCAACTTAAGAACGTCATTTCCAGTCTTTGTACGCATTACATCTTGAGAAATTGCAATAAAACCTAAAGCTGCAGTTGAATGTGACTTATCTAAATTAATTGAATAGCCTCCCACAATCTTATCTCCTAATTTGATAGACTCTGTCAGACTCCCCGGACGCTTTGCAAAATGCAAAAAAGGAGAAATTGAAAAATATCTCTGCATTTTTTGAATAAAACCTGATAGTTTTGTACCAGGTTTTAGATTATGCAATAATGAATCATGGAACAAATTAATAACTTGTTTAATATCTTTTGTCGACCAAGCCAAACAAACATGCAACTGATCAAACAAAATAATATTATCCAATTCTGAAGACCTATAATAGGAAGTAATAGGTTTACTATTTTCTTTTACCATATGAGGAACCGATTTTATATTGTGAACACTTAACATAATATACCCTTTACTCTATATAAAATACATAAATATATTTTGTTGCTACACAATGTAAAAGTTAACTTATGTTTAATACTTTAAATTAAACGAATTGACTATTTGTGATAAAAAGCCCTGTGTACAATGACACTTTAAATGCGAAAGAGTAACACTTCAAATGCGAAATTTGGAACAGTTTAACGAACAAATTTAAGTTTTATTATATAGAAATTTTTATTATTTATTATAATGAAAGTATGGAAAAGTGTTTGTTAAAAAAAATAGAAAAAATCAATAATTTCGGAAGTTTCAAAAATTTTAATGCAGATAATAATCTAAACGAATTTCAACAATATAACTTAATATGGGGATTAAATGGCACGGGTAAAACTACATTATCAAGATTTTTTGAATGTTTAAATCTTGGATTCATACCTAAGGAATATGATTCGAATGATTATAAAGATGATTTTTCTGTAAAATTAGTTGATGAAAATGCCCAAGACCAAACATTAAACACGTTTAAAGACAATTTTTATATTGGAAAAATTAAAATCTTTAATAATCATTTTGTAGAAACTAATCTATCGCTAGATAGTAGTACGGCTAAAACAAAAGCTATAACCTATACAATAGGTGAAAGCAATAAAGATTTAAAAACTAAAATTGCTGATTTAGAAAAAGAATTAGAATCATATTACATAGAGCATAAAGGTAAAAAATTTAGAAAAATAGATTTTGATGTAGAAAATGCAAAAAATAATATAAATAATGATTGTTCGAATATTGCTGCAGAAATCAGAGCAGATTTATGTATATCTAATTCTCAAAGTTATAAAAGAGATCACTTTTTTGTTGAGTTTAGTAGTGAACTAGTAAATGGAAAACCTAAAATAACTAAAACAGAAAAAGATGAAGCTCAAAAAAAATTTACTCAACCAAGCAAAGAAAAGCTTACAATAGTATTAGACGAACTAATATTAGGGAATGAAATAAATACGATTAATGACTTGTTAAAGCAGACAGTTACACGCAAACTGAATTGTAATGACGAGCTTATGAAATGGTTAGCAGAGGGTTTAAAACATAAAACGACAACTCAATGCCCATTCTGCCATCAAGATACTGACAGTGTTTGGGAGCTACGTTATAATGAGATACAAGAAATACTAAAAAAAGATGATTCTTATCTTAAATTAGAAAATGAAATATTAAAAATGATAGATACTCTAAATCAAAGAGTACAAATAGCAAATACCAATAAGATTTTTAATCTTAGGGTTACGGATTTTATAAATGAAATTGACGATGAAAAACTTAACAACTATAAAACAAGTTTTAAAAAATATATAGAAAGTGTTAATAGTATAATTAGTGTTCTAAGAAGTAAACAAAACAATAAAGATTTAACACCAGATATTTCTGATTCTATATCACAAATAGAAGATTTTGGTAATATAAAATCTGCATTTAATCAAATAATAACCAATAATAACAAATCTGTTGATACCATTGAACAAGATAAATCTCAAGCAATGAAAACTGTTATAAAATATTATATTGCTGAAAATTTTGATAATTTAAATTCACAAATTAGTAATATTGACAATTTAAATGCACAAAAAGAACCAATCATAAAAAAAATTGATACTATCAAATCCGAAATAGATAAATTAAAAGCTGAATTATCAAATCAGAAACTGCCTATAGCTGAAATTGAAAAATATATAAATATTGTATTTGGTTATAAAAAATTTCAAATTGAATTTGAAGATATAACCAATTCCTACATAATAAAAAGGGATGGGGATAAAATAGCTAAAAATTTAAGTGAGGGTGAAAAAACTGTAATTGCATTTGCTTACTTTTTAGCAACATTAAAATCCATGGATTTTGATTTTTCAAAATCTATTATAGTTATTGATGATCCTGTAAGTAGTTTAGATCAACAGTACTTGTTTAATTTATTAAATTTATTGATGAATAAATTTGCTAGTCATAAGACTTTTTCGCAATTATTTATATTAACTCATAATTTTTATTTCTTTAAAAAAATAAGGGCTATTTTATTTAATAAAAATAAAGATTATAATAATAATTTCAATAGTCAAACCGAACAAAAACAAGAACCATCTCAAGAGCATTTATTATACGAGGTATTTCAAATACAAAAAAATGATACCTCATATATAAATAATGCAGACAAATATCTCAAAAGCTTTGATTCTGAATATTCATACACAATAAGTTATTTAAGACATGCACTAAAACTACCAGAAGAAGATTTAAAACAAATTCCTTTAGGTAACTCAATCAGAAAAATATTAGAAATTTTTCTTGCATTTAGATGTCCAACAGAGAAAACTATTTTTACAAGGTACAATAAGGTAATTAAAGGATGGGATGAAATAGATAAAAATAAATTCAAATATCTACAAGATATAGCAAATGCAACAAGTCATACTGAAGGGTGTGAAGACTTAGAAGCTTTGGAAGAATTTAAACTATTTATCGGAAAGAATGAACTAATGCAACTATTTGAATTCATTGAAAAAGTTGATGAAGCACACTATAAACAATTACCTAAATAATTCAAGAATGCCTTTCAGTTCTTGCAATAAGATAAAACTAAATGACACATTTCAAAGTAAAAATTTATGGATAATTATAATAAAATACAAAACTGCAAATGGGATTATGAAAAGGTTACAGCAAACTGTCCTCATTGCAACAAACAAAATATATTTTCTAGACAAGACGATTTACATACCAGTACTATAGTTTTTAGTATGGATGTAACTTGTGAATACTGTAATAAAAATTTTAAAATTGGTGGAGACCCCCTTATTCCATCATTTATGAAATTATATTTTGAATGTGAAGAGTTAGCCGCAAAAAAAGAATACCGACAAGCAATCATAAATCTATGTGTTGCTTATGAAAATTTATTTAGTTTTATTTTACATCTATATTTAACAGTATATCCATTAGTAGAAGTCACAGAAATACCGTTAGGATATTATAGAGCTCAAAAGAATATAGAGCTAACTAAAATGCTAGAAAATAACATTAAAAAATTCTCCTTTAAAAAGATGCTTTATTTAACATTAAAATTATTTGCTGATATTGATACATCCTCAAATATTACAATACAGGATAGTAAAACTTTTATATCAAATATTGATATAAATCAAAATCAAAAGGATATGCTTTTGTCAGTAAAAATGTTAAAGAATCATAAAATTAGGAATATTCTAATTGTTTTACTATGTTTAAACAATAAAAATAAATCTATAAATATTCTTAGAAATAAAGTTGCTCATAGTGCTGCATATTGTCCTAGTAAAAAAGAGGTTGAAACTGAATTATTAATTGCTCGTAAGATATTTGAAGGTTTACACGTAAACCTCCAAATACACACTTTAGACATTAATTGTTTCGATTTCATAATAAAAAATAAACCTTCTATATAGAAAGTTTATTAAACTTACTTAATAGAAACAGCTTCAGACCAGTATTTTATTATTGGATAAATAAAGAATTCTATTATTCTTCGTTTACCTGTTTTGATTTCAGCAGATACACCCATACCGGTTGAGATTGGTTGGTCTATTCCGTCAACTCTTAATGTTTTTGTTACCGGAGTTATAAAGACATCGTAGATAAGCCCTTGCTTTTCATCTTCGACACTATCTTTTGAGACTTTCTTAACTTTTCCTTCTATCATACCATATTTCTGAAAGTCAAAAGTATCAATTTTCACCTGAACCGGCATACCTTCTTTTACAAAGCCAATATCCTTATTCAGCACAGAAACTTTTATACTTAGCGGAGAATCTGCCGGTACTATAGAAATAACTTTTTCAGCAGGAGTTACGACACCGCCGATTGTGTGGACAAGCATTGTATTTACATAACCGTCAACCGGTGAAATTATATTCTGCTGCTGCTTTTTGAACTCTATTTCTTTTATATTTGCTTCTAATTCATTTGCCTGTTTATCTCTATCTGCAAGTTGGGTCAAATTCTGAGTTCTAAAATTTGTACGGATATAATCTGCATCCTTTTGAATACTTCTTATCTGTTCATTTAAACTCGCTATTCTGCTTCTATAATCCATATTCTCAGCATGAACTTTGTCTAAATCATTACGCGAGATAATATCTTCTACATCTCGCATTCTGCGTTCTTTATCTAGGTTTAAAGTTAATTGTTTTTGGTAATTTGCAATGTCTTCTCTTAATCTTTTAATCTCATGATTTTTTGATGCAAGTTGGTTTTGCAAATCTGCATAAGCTGATTTTGCAAGTTCGTTTTGCGTGTAAGAATTTTCAGCATTTTGGACAATTTCACCTTTTAAACGTTGACGTTCTGTATTGATATAATCAAGGTTTGCTTGAAGTGATTGTAATTGAGGCTGAGTTGTTGAAGTATCAATTTCAATAAGTGTTTGCCCTTGTTTTACAAAATCACCTTCTTTAACATGAATTTCTTTAACAACACCTGTTTCAAGTGGTTGAATAATCTTTATTTCGCCGTCAGGGATAACCTTTCCTCTTGCAGATACAACAATATCTACTTTTCCGAAAAATAGCCATAAAGCGGTAAAAAATATCAAAGAAATTATTATCCAAAAGGTTGTACGACCCAGCGGATTTACAGGAGACTCTTCAATTTCTGTAATTATCGGGCGAAACTCATAACTGTCGTCTGAGTCTGTTTTCAGGAATTTATTTAAAAGATTTATCATTTAAGTGCTCCTTGCTGTGTGTAAAGGTTATAATAATAGCCCTGTTTTTTAATAAGTTCATCATGCGTTCCAACTTCAATAATTGAACCTTTATCCAGTGCTACAATTAAATCACAATTCTTCACGGTAGATAGTCTGTGGGCAATAATAAACATTGTTCTGCCGTGTTTAATTTTATCAAGATTATCCATAATAACCCGTTCTGACTCGTAATCAAGAGCAGAAGTTGCCTCATCAAAGATAATTATTTTCGGATTAGTAATCAAAGCACGAGCTATTGCAATTCTTTGTCTTTGACCGCCTGAAAGAGTTGAGCCTCGTTCACCCACAAAAGTATCATACCCCTCAGGCATTTCTGAAATAAATGAATGTGCTCCCGAGATTTGTGCAGCCTGAATAATAGCTTCAATGGGAGCATCAGGTTTTGGCATTGCGATATTATCTCGGATTGTCCCTGAGAACAGGTAATTTTCTTGCAAGACAACCCCAATATTATTTCTAAGCCACACCGGGTTCATTTGCCTGATATCAACATCATCAATATAGACTGTACCTTCAAACGGAAGATATAGTTTTTGTATAAGTTTTGTTATTGTACTTTTACCGGAGCCGCTTCGACCTACAAGTCCGATACTTTGTCCTGCTTTTACATCTAAAGTAACGCCATTTAATACCATTGGACTATTGGGGCTGTATTTGAATGATAAATTATCAATTCGTACAGAGCCGTTAATTTTTGGAAGTGTAATCGCTTTACTTGAAGTAAGTTCCACAGGATTATTCAAGATATCCCCAAGCCTGTCAACACCTAAGAGTACCTGTTGAAATTCATTCCAAAGGTTTACAAGCCTCATAACAGGTGCTATGAACTGATTTGCGAACATTTGAAATGCAATCAACTGACCGATTGTTAATTCATTTTTTATAACTAAAGTTACACCAATCCATAAAATTGCAATCGTCATCATTTTTTGGAACAGGTTTGAAAGTGAACCTGCAAAATTACTCATTACAGCAAGGTTAAAACCTGATTTGACATATCTTCCAAGGTAATCATTCCATTTTTTCTGCATTATTCCTTCAATAGAAAGTGATTTTACTGTCTGAACACCTGTTACAGCTTCTACAAGGTAGGAATTAGATTGTGCTGACATTTGAAATTTATTTTCAAGTCTTGCCCGCAACTCAGGAGTCATTGTTACATATAGAATACCTATCAATGCAACGATAATAAGGACTCCAAATGTAAGTATTTTACTGTAAATAAACATTACAACAAGAAATACCGTTGAGAAAAATAAATCGATAAGTACAGACACTGATTTATTTGTTATAAATTCTCTAATCTGGTCTAATTCTCTCACTCGGGAAATAATATTGCCGACTTTTCTTGATTCAAAGTAAACAAACGGCAGTGCAAATAAATGATGAAATAATTTAGCACCAAGTTTTGCATCAATTTTATTTGCTGTATGTATAAAAATGTAGTTTCGTGTAAGGTTTAGTAAAAACTCAAATATACTCACTGCGATAACCTCCGCTCTTTTATTCTGAAGAAAATCTTTTAGAATTCCATTCTGAATGCACTCATCCACAGCTTT
>ERZ824600.3904-NODE-3904-length-13678-cov-5.908833_pt1 | contig 13678 bp, 32 predicted proteins | sample MGYA00519933_ERZ824600 | MGnify/ENA primary metagenome ERZ824600 (study PRJEB31778, sample SAMEA3449178) | human gut metagenome | biome: human gut; feature: human-associated habitat; material: faeces | place: United Kingdom | collected 2010/2012 ... | reverse complement strand
TCCGTACCAGCCTGCGAAATCAGACGCGCCGCGCGTGCATTCCGCCTCTTCAATATATCATGTGCGATTTGCAATGTAAACACAATCGTGCGCAAAATTGATAGCAATGTTTGCAAATCTGACTAAATTGTGTTGTAATTTGAAATTTATGTGTGTATAGTGAAGCCATACGAGATGCACACGAATGTGCGCATCGTGAACACATATGAGGAGGTGCAACGGATGTATCGCAATCTAAAAGCGGAGATAGCTCGCGCAGGCATGACCACTTGCGAGTGTGCGGAAGCCGCAGGAGTAAGCATTGGAACTTTCTACAGGCTGCTAAATGGCTCCAGCGGGTGGAGGCTTGACGAAATGCTCAAGCTGTCACAGGCAATCGCCAAGAAAAATGGGCACGCCGGTCTTGATTATCTTTTCGGGGGCGATTCAGACGGAACGACATAAACCATCAAGGGAGCATCTGGCGGCACTCTATGACCTGATAAATGAGCTACTGCCTGATGCGCCAGTCTACTACACTGACGAAGAATTGAAAGAACTAACAAATGAGAAGGGAATTGAACTGTTATGAGTATGAGCATCTACGACATCGATGACGCCATCTTGTCCATCGTGGACATGGAGACTGGCGAAATCGAGGACGAGAAGCGCTTCGACGAGCTTCAGATGGAGCGCACGCAGAAGGTCGAGAACATCGGCTGCTTCTACAAGAACCTCGTGGCCGAGGCGAAGGCCATGAAAGAAGAGGAAGCGAACCTCGCCAAGCGCCGCAAGGCAGTGGAGAACAAGGCCAAGCGAATCAAGAACCTTCTCGTTTACGCGCTGAAGGGCGACAAGTTCGAATCGCCCAAGGTGCGTTGCAGCTACCGCAAAGCCAAGAGCGTTCAGGTCGATGATTCTTTCGTCGCATGGGCGCAGGAGCACGCCGACGATTTGCTCACGCACAAGGAGCCTACGCCGAACCGCACGGCAATCAAGGCGGCTTTGGAAGACGGGCGCGAAATCGAGCACGCCGAAATCATCACGAACGAGAGCCTTCAGGTGAAGTGACATGCGCGAGCTGAGGGCAGATGAAATCGAGGTTCGCGTGGCGCAGTGCAGCCAGAAGGGCGTGTCGCTTCTGCTTTACAAGGATTCGCGGTGCGACATGCGCATCCTGGACGAGACCTTCGGCGTGATGGGGTGGCGCAACAGCTACCAGAGCATCAACGGCGAGCTGTTCTGCACCATCGAGATATGGGACGAGCAGAAGGTACAGTGGATTGCCAAGCAGTCGAACGGCACGCCTTCCAACATGGAAGCGGAGAAGGGCCGCGCCTCGGACGCTTTCAAGCGTGCTGGGTTCATGCTTGGCATCGGGCGCGAGCTTTACACAGCACCGTTCATCTGGGTTCCAGCCGATAGGTGCAACATCAAGCCCGGTAAGAACGGGCGCATGCAATGCTACGACAAGTTCCGCTGCGAGAAGGTTCGCATCGAGAACGGCATCATAACGGGATTGAGCATCTACAACGACACGAAGGGTTGCAGGGCTTATGTATTCGCGATATAGAAAGGAGCGATGAAAATGGAAAACACGGTTCAAATCACGAAAGCAGAATTCGAAAATCTGCTGAATGCGAAATTCGACCTTGAAATGGTCAAGGACATTCTGCTCAGCAATGCTGACATTAGTTGGGGTGGCAGATATCTCGTATGGAACGACGAGACAACCAGCGCCGTTATTCGGCACATACTTGGGAACGCTTACGACAACAAGCGCGAAGAGCTGAACAAGGAGGATGGCGAATAATGAGCATCAACCAGGTATCAATCATGGGCAACCTCACGCGCGACCCTGACCTGCGCAACACGGCTAGTGGCACTGCGGTCTTGAGCTTCGGAATCGCGGTGAACGACCGCCGCAAGAACCAGCAGACGGGCGAGTGGGAGGACGTTCCCAACTTCTTCGAATGCGTGACCTTCGGCAACCGCGCGAATGCCTTGTGTGACATCCTCACCAAGGGCATGAAGGTCGCTGTCGCTGGAAAGCTCCATTATTCGAGCTGGGAGAAGGACGGGCAGAAGCACTCGAAGGTTGACATCATCGCCAACGACATCGAGCTGATGCAGAACAGCAAGCCGCCGCAGCAGCAGGGCTACCAGCCGCAGCAGCAGGGCTACCAGCCGCAGCAGCAGGCGCAGACCGCGCCGCAGTGGAACGCCCGGCAGGCCTACGCCGAGGCCCCGCAGCCCGAGTTCTACGATGAGGACATCCCATTCTAGGGATTGGCCGACAGTGGGGTGTGGTGCTCCATCAATGGGGTGCCACGCCCCACATCTGTTACTGATTGGGGGTGACTCTGGATGATTGGCGGCATGATTGGCACAGCCGAGGAGATAATCCATTGGCTGTTCAAGCAGCCGAAGGGCGAGCAGCTTTACGAGATAAAGGAACGCAAGCGGAAGAGGACGCTCACCCAGAACGCCTACTATTGGTCGATGCTGAACCAGCTCGGCAAGGCCCTGCGAATCCCGACTTCCGAGATTCACTTCAGGATGTTGAAAGAGCACGCTCCGTTCGAAGTGGTGAGCGTCCGTTCTGACATAGACGTGTCTGGATACTTCCGCTACTACGAGGAAATCGGAACGGGGTTCGCTGGCGGTCGCGAGTTCACGCACTATCGAGTCTACAAGGGTTCGAGCAACATGGACTCGACGGAGTTCTCACGTCTGGTTGACGGCGTTCGGGAGGAATGCGAAGCGCAGGGCATCCCGGTTCTCACGCGCGAGGAAATCGCACGGCTGAAGTACGTGGAGGGCGAAGGATGATGAAAGAGCACAGCATTCTCGGGTGCGGCGAGTGGTACGACGAGCGTCATGGCGTCTTGATTAACTGGTACGACGAGCGAGAACCGTGGCTCGTGCGCCACGAGGTTTTCCATGGGCCGAACCGCCAGACATCAATCGAGTATGGCCTTTATGTCTTCCTGCCGCCCGAAGCGCACAACATGAGCGACTTCGCGGTTCACTTCAACCGACCGTTCGAGACTTACCTTCAGGAGGTCTCGCAGCGGCGTGCGATGGAGCACTACGGGTGGTCGCTCGATGATTTTATAAGGATAATCGGGAGGAACTACGTTTAGAGAGGGGGGAGAAGATGGCGAGTCAAAAGCAGATGGTTCTTGACTACATGCGCGAGTTCGGCAGCATCACGCCAGTCGATGCGTTCAGGGACTTGGGAATAACGAGGCTCGCAGCGGTCGTGTTCGCGCTCAGGGACGATGGGCACGACATCCACAAGGAGCGAGAGCACGCATTCAACAGATATGGGCAGAAGGTCAGGTACGCACGATACAGCTTCGGGAGGGAAGAGCGTGAAGATTAAGTTAGACACATGGGCATTCATGCCATCAAGGGCACATGAGACGGACGCGGGGGCTGACTTGCGCTCGCCGGTTGACGCGATGGTTCCGGCGAGGGGTTCACGCATCATCGACACCGGCGTCCACATCCAGCTGCCGCACGGTTACGTCGGGATGCTCAAGAGCAAGTCCGGACTCAACACGCGGTATGGCATTACGTCCGAGGGGGTCATAGACGAGGGCTACACGGGGGCAATCAAGGTCAAGCTCTACAACTATAGCAACGCGCCATATCACGTTCTGCGCGGTGACAAGATTACGCAGCTCGTTATCATACCGTGCGCCTACGTTGGTTTCGAGCGCGTCGAAGAACTCGAGGACTCTGAGAGAGGGGGCGATGGCTTTGGCTCAACGGGCAGGTAAGTACCACGCCAAGAAAACGGTCGTTGACGGTATCGAGTTCGACAGCGCCAAGGAGGCGAAGCGATATGTCAAGCTCCGCGACATGCAGGAAGCCGGAAGGATTCAGGGGCTTCGCCTCCAGGTGCCATTCGAGATTCTGCCGAGCTTCGAGTGCGACGGCGTCAAGTACCGTGGAATGAGTTACATCGCCGATTTTGTCTACTACCGAGACGGGAGGCAGGTAGTTGAGGACTGCAAGGGCTTCAAGACGCCCGAGTACAAGATGAAGAAAAAACTCATGGCGTACCTCAATCACATAAACATCGAGGAATCGTGATGCTATAATAGGTCATGCAAGAGTAACGGACTTGCAACGACATAGCTTTCAGGCCTTCATGGCATGAAAATAGAAGCCCCGCCGCAGCCGTTACCTGTGGCGGGGCTTTCGTTTTGGAGGGCGGCATGTACAGGCATGCATACAGCGTCAGATTGGCGCGAAATCTGTCAAAGATGGAAGACGTTGAATACCCCGTTGAAATGGCTGTCGTGACAGGGGAACTCATGTACAGAAGGAGCCTGAGCGAAAAAGACAAGTTCGTGATGTACTACCCCGAATTTTTCAACAAGTACCTGTATTTCAACGTCCCGCCATCGTTGGTGCTTAGAGATATTGAGCGTGCGGGTATTGCCGACATAGCAATCTTTGACGCAGGCGGAAACCGTATAGACTATGCCGTCGCCACGCCAGCTCCAATCGGTGACGGCGAAATAGTATCCGTCAAAATGAACCCGGCGTTCATAAATGAATATGAGGAGTGGATGTAGCCATGAAATACACGATATTCGGATTCAGCCAAGAGCAAGTCCTTAATCTGCGCGATGAACATCAATCAATAGACGAACGCGACCTCATGATTCTGCGATGGATTATGGACTTCTATTTTGGCGGCATGGAGAAGCGCGTAATAGACGGCGCCGAATATGGGTGGGTCAGTGCTTCATACGTATGCGACGAACTGCCGATTATGCGCCTCAACCCAGAAGCGGTACGGCGCAGGCTCAAGAAGCTGGTAAAGTTCGGCTTGCTATATCATCAAAAAGTCAAGAATAGCGAGGTCGGCACTCGTGCGTATTATCGCCCAACTGAACAGGCCGTACAACTTCAAAATGATACGGGTACTACTTCAAAGTGCGACGGGGGTACCACTTCAAAGTGCTACCCCGTACCACTTCAAAGTAGCAACAAAGATTCATCTATCAGTGACCCGTCTACCATCAATCCATCTATCAAATGCGATAGGCCCTCGCAAAAGAGAGAGCCGCGCCACAAGTACGGAGAGTACCAGAACGTCCTTCTCTCAGACTCAGACATGGAGAAGCTGCAAGCCGAGTTCCCCACTGACTGGGAAGAGAAAATCGAGAACCTCAGCAGCTACATGGAGTCGCATGGCAAGACCTACAAGAACCATCTGGCAACGATTCGGAACTGGGCACGGAAGGACAGACAGAGTCATTCCCAGCAGCCAAGAAGGGCACAGGAAAACGGCTTCGACAAGAAGATAGACGCCGACTACTACTACCAGAGCACCGGCGATGAAGAGGTCGACAAGGTTCTAGGACTCGGCAAGTACGCGCCGAACAAGCGATAGAGAGGAAGGAAAATCATGGAAATGAACGGAATAATCGAGGGATTGGCAAAGGCAGCAGCGAGGAACGCGAAAGGGCACGAGGGCGACTACGTCAAGGACGGCCTGCTCTACTGCGGCAAGTGCCACACACCCAAGCAGTGCGAGATAGAGTGCGGCGGCAGGGTCATCAAGCCATACTGCATGTGCAAGTGCGAGGTAGAGATGGAGGAAAGGCTCAAGGAAGAGGACAGGGCACGCGAGAGGATGCAGCGCGTGGACAGGATGCGCCGCACCGGCTTCCCAGACTCCGAGATGCGGGAGTGGACGTTCGCTCATGATGATGGCAAGGACGCCAAGACGATGGCGGCTATGAAGCGATACGTCGAGAAGTTCCCGCAGATGCTGGAGAACGGGACGGGGCTGATGCTCTACGGCAACGTCGGAAGCGGGAAGAGCTTCGCCGCGGCATGCATCGCCAACGCGCTCATAGAGAACGGCACGCCGTGCCTCATGACCAACTTCCAGCGCATCGTGAACAAGCTCTCGAACGGCTTCTCAGGTAGGCAGGAGTACATCGACGGCCTCCAGAAGTTCGACCTGCTGATTATCGATGACTTCGCCACCGAGCGTAAGACAGAGTACATGACCGAGCAGGTCACCGCCGTGATTGACGCACGCTACCGCTCGAAGCTGCCGCTGATAGTCACGACGAACATCAACCCGCGCGACCTCATGGCGGCAGACGGGATAGGCGAGCAGCGGGTGTACAGCAGAATCATGGATATGTGCGTTCCGGTGGCGTTCAACGGCTGTGACCGCAGGCGCTCCGAGTATGCCGCAAGGACGGCGGCAGCAAAGGAGCTGCTGTGGCTGTGACCGAGCGCGAGCTTTCGCAGGCTCGCAGCCTACAGGCGGAGTTGGACGCGCTCCGCAGGGTTGCGAGCCGCGAGCCAAGCAAGGACGTGCTGAGGGCGATAGACAGGCAGGCGAGGGCCGTGATGACAGGACTTCGCCCGCGAAGCAGCTCAGGAGGTTCCTTCGTGGTACAATGCAACCGCCATCCAAGTGATGGCTCCTTTCTCTCGTGGCCTCCAGCCTTTGAACAGCCGGGGGCCACTCCTTGTTTGGAAGTTTTTCGGCTTTTCCCTTGCAACCATACATTATAGGTGTATACTAGTGTCAGCAAGTAAGGGCAGAGAGAAAGTGACTGCAATGGTTATCGGTCTTCACAAGTACGGAATGCGCCTACGCCCGTATGGCAAGGGTTGCCAGCCGATGCAAGGATTCGTTTGCTGCGCTGACGGTGCGGTTGTTGACGGGCACAGATACCACGACTTCATCTACTACACCGAGCGCCTTAGCAAGGAAGACGCGAGCAATTACGACCTCGATTATTTCGGCTACACGTTGATGGAAATCAACGAGAAGTGAAACAAGGCCCCGCTTCGGCGGGGCTTTTCAATGCCAGAAATTCCCCGCAAGTTCTTCTTGCTTCCAACGTGATATAGGTATATACTTTAAAACAGCGAAAGGGAAAGGGCAAACGGCACATACCATCGAGATACATGCCGTCACTGCAAATCCCAGAGAGAAAGAGAAAGGAACGTTATGGAGAAAGTTGACGGGCGCGAACGCTACTCGCTGTGCGGCGGCGCGGTCAAGGCTGAGGACGTGATAGCCGAAGTCATGGGGCGCGTCGAATCCGCAGAAGGGTTCGGAATGGCGCAGGCATGGGACGTAGGGAACGCGCTCAAATACCTTCTGAGGGCCGGCAGGAAGGACGCTCTGGACATAGAGCTTGGAAAGGCCGAGAACTACCTGCATCACGCGCTTACGGGCGAATGGCTCGAGTACCGAATGAGGGGCGGCGAGTAGCCCCGACACCGGGCCCCATTCCCGGGGCGGCACCGGTTCCGGCGGTCTCCGATAGACCATCAGGCGGGCGTTCCAGCCGGTGTCGTGCCGGGGGCGGGGTCCCTACACCCGCCCCGCCTTCCTGTGGGGGGCACATACGAGAGAACGGAGAAGAACACATGAAGGGCATGAAGTCGAGTGGGTACGCAAAGGAGCCGTCGGGGTGCGGGATACGACACACGCGCTTCCCGTGGCAGCTCAGGGCAGCTGGCGCCGCGGTCGGGTTCATCGGACTCTGCTGGGTTATCGAGTACGTCGTTATCCCGGCTGTGCTGTGGACGGTGCTCGTCCTCGCCGACGGCATCAGCGTGGCGCTCGGGATGGGGTCGGTACTGTGAAGAGGAACGACGGCATTCTGGCGGAGACGGAGGTCTAGCTATGGCATACAGCGACTACGGCGCGTTCGTGTACCTCAACGGCGAGCGCAGAACCGATAAGGAGGACGTAGGAGTATACGACAGCGACGAGGCTTCCCTACTTTCTGGACTCCGCGTGTACGCGAGCATCATTAAGCATAGCGACGGATTCGAGTGGTTCGAGTTCTCGCACCATGGAGTCATGGGAGACGGCAACGTCCGCGTCTGGTGCTACAAACAGTATTGGACAGAGGTCTACGAGTGGGAGGACGGCAAGGACAAGCCGACCAAGTACACGTTCGATGACCTTTCCCGCAAGTTCGGGTGGGACGATTACGAGGAGTACGGCGGCACGAGGTACGCCGCCGACGAGTATGACGAGGAGTTCGACTTCCTTGGATGGCACTTCCACTTCCGGGGCGACGATACCGGCGGCACTCCGAGGTACGGGGCGACCATGAGCCGCGACGGAGAGACCCGGGAGCGCGACTACGACCGTATGTTTTGGGCTGATTTCGATGACATTTACTAACGACAAGCGCGGCGACGTGACCGCAGGGCTTTCCGGAAAAGTGGCTGCGAAGCCGCGCAGGGAGTTCGCCATCGTCGCGCAGGAGGTCTGGGTCGACAGTCGCCACAGGGTCGACTTCGTGGCCTTCCCCCCCGGAGTCGGTGGCAGGAATTGCGCGCCGGAGCACGGCAGGTTCGTGTTCGTCGAGGTCAAGCCGTGCATGGATGACTTCAAGAGCGGCCACGGCCTGACGTTCCACGGCGACGAGAACTGGCCAGTGTGCCCTCGCGACCTTGCGGACGAGCTGCACGACAGACGCCTGCTGCCGTTCGGTGTGCAGGTCTACTGCCACGACAGAGGCGGCAAGCTGCGCCTTGCATATGACTGTAGGATGCAAGGCGCGAAGAGCCCTATGGACGATTCGACGCTTTGCCTGCTTTGGTCGATGCTGACGGGTTCGTACTCGGCATGGCGCACGACTAGGGACATATTCAGCCAACAAAGCGAGGAGGAAGACGAGTGATGCAGGACTACCAAACGCTGGCCCTGAGCTACGCCGATGGGCTAGCCGACCTAAAGCGTCGGTACGCAAACCTAGAGCGCCATTGCCGGGGGCTTGAATCGAAACTGTCCAAGACGCGCGACCGCATGAAGATGTACCGCGAGCGCTGCCGCGCGTGGGAGACGGCACTTGGGAAAGCAGACGAGCTTTACCGCCTAGTGGACAGGAGAGCCAAGACACCCGATGACATGGCGAGGGCATACGGCATCGCCTGTTGCGCGACCGTGATACGGAAGGAAGTCGAACCCGCCTATCGCCACAACCCGGAGAAAATCAGGCGAAAGGTACTCAACTGCACCAATCAGCCAGAGGAAAGCGGCGAATAGCCACGCTGCAATAGCAGCACAGCGACAGAAAGGAATACAAATGGAAATCGAATTGCCGAAGGATGCCGAGGGGCGCTAGGTTCCGCTGGATACAGTTGCTATGTATGACGATAGCGGCAACGTTCACAGCGTCCGCAGATTCATCTACGCGAACGACTTCGACTTAGGCGACAAGTGGATGAACAGCCGGTATATGGTCGTAGACAACTATAAAGCTGCCAAACCTGAGCAAATGCATCTCACCTCACCCGATAGCCGGGAGAAGCTACTCAACAGGCTGATAGGTAAGGGCTAATGTGCATCTGCCGTGATGAACCACGGGTCGACATGAATCGGCGCGTCGACACCCATATCAATCTACTCGGCTCAATGCACATAAGCGACTCGGGATATACCGCAAATCGCATCATCGCAACGGTGTGGGGTGGCGAGCCGACCGTGATTGTGTCCGAGCGCATCAGCTACTGCCCATTCTGCGTACGAAAGCTAGGCAAGGAGTACGTGGCGTTAGCCATATCCAAGGAGGACGAATGATGACCATGAAGCCGTGCCCGAAGTGCCATTCGACCGAGCACCTGCACATCGGGATAAGCGAGGACTACCTGAACCGTACCCTGTCAGCGATAGTCATCTGCAAGGAGTGCAACATCTACGCACAACGCGACTGTGCACTCACCGGGCCGCTCGCCAATGCGCGTCGCCCGAGCGACCTGCAGTTGACTCTAGATGTCATACGGCAATGGAACGAGACATGCGACGACTGGGAGGGGATGTTCGACCATGAATGAGCCAGATTCGATTGAAGGGCTGAAACCGTGCCCGTTTTGCACTGGCGAGCCTGTGGACTTCGCCGACGATGCGGACTACGAAATGACAATCTTCTGGAAAGGTGTCGGTGAGCCTGCTATCCGCTGCAACGAGTATCCGTATAGCGTCTCTACGCCCAATTTCCAATCGCGCCGTATTTTCTACTGTCCGATTTGCGGTCGCAAACTTACAAGGGAGGACGAATGACCGACAAAATCAAGCTGAAACCCTGCCCCTTCCGCGGCAGCAAAAGGGTTCTCTCGAATCTCTACAGCAGGGAAGCAAATGCCGACAACTACGCGCACTTCGTCTACTGCAAAAAGTGTAAAGCGTCCGGCCCGGTTATCACCGGGAACTAAGTCGAGCCGGGTGAATGCAGATGGGACAAGGCACGCGAAGCATGGAACAGGAGAGTGCAACGACAGCTCCGGCGTCGACCAAATACAAGGTCAGCATGTGGAGGGGGACGACGAATGAGCGAGCCGAAATTGAAGCCATGCCCGTTTTGCGGTGGTAAAGCGGAAGTCTCGTCACCGAGGTACAGAGAGATGGGGCCTTTCTGTGTCGAGTGCAAGCGAGAGAACAACTGCTTCGTGCGTCCGAAAACGACATATTTCGATGAAAAAATTGAAGCAATCTGCGCATGGAACATAAGGAGAGACAATGATTACCGATGAGGAGCGCCGCGAGGTGGCGGCAGAGCTGCGAGCGCTTGACGTGTCGTACATCGGGGTTAACGGGCGCATCATCGATTCGCCTAAGGACGCCGGGCTCCTGCTCATACGCATGCTCTACGTCGTGTTCGCCCACCATGACAAGCTGCACCACTTTCCCGGCTTTATCTCCGCGCGGGCGGTGGTCGAACCGTTTGCCGACCTAATCGACCCGCCGACAACCACTCGCATTTGCGACAAATGCGGCGGCGAGTGGCCGTCCGACATCATGTTCGAGAACTGCCCATACTGCGGGACGGTGATTGACGATGACGAGCACTAAGGAGAAGCGCGAGGCCGTCGAGTTCCTGCGCACTCATAGGTGCGCCGACGAGGGCAGCGCGTACAAGACCGTGGGCGACTGCCTCGGATGCCTCAGGGCGAGCAGGGCGCTGTTCGGTAACGATGACGCGCTCTGCAACCTAGACAGCTCGGGGCCGGGAATGTGGCAGAGGCTGGCAGACCTAATCGAGGGGAAGAACTGATGAATCAGGACGCAATCAAGGAAATCGCGAAGCAGCTCGGCGTTGGGGCGAACTACCTAGCCGAGCACCTTGCGGAATTCGCTCCGCAGTGGGGCATGTTCAAGGCGATTCAGGACTTGGCGGTGGTCTTGCTGATGGGATTCATCCTCGCGGTTCTCGCGTTTGTTATGCGGAAGGCGATGAAGGAGGAAGGCGACGAGGCGTTTGGCTACGACAAGTCCTCCGTCGTGTTCACGCTCACCGCGTCCGGATTGGTGGCGCTCGTAATCTTCGGGTGCCTCGCCGTGGACGCCGCTGTGCATCTTGCCGTTCCGCAAGTGGCAATGATTAACGACATGCTGGAGATGGTGCGGCAATGATGAGGGACACCGACCTGCCGAAAGACTTAACCGACAACCGGAGGTGATGCGCATGGCAACTGAAGCGCAAATCAAGGCCCAGAAGAAATACGACGCGGAGAACACGCGGCAGGTTCACCTGAAGCTTAACAGGCGAACCGATAGCGATATTCTCGAAAGGCTCGACAACGTGCCGAGCAAGCAGGGATACATCAAGAGGCTGATTCGCGAGGACTTGGCGAAGGAATAGCGATACGGGAATCCGAAAGGGTTCCCGTTTTCCTTTGAAAAACTTCAGAATCACGCCTGCAACCAGACCGTATATGTGTATACTTGTGTCAGCAAGTGAGGGAGAGAGAAAGGACCCACAATGAAGGTTACGACGTTCAGCACCAACACCACGGACGGCAAGCGCCACGGACTCAAGAACGCAAAGACTGGACAAGTTCCCTACGGAGCCACCGCAAAGCACAAGACCGAGAGCGGAGCAGTCGACTACGCAAAACGCCACGGATACGAGATTTCATAAACAAATCTAGCAGCAAGGCCCAATCTCCGGGACCTTTTCGCATTCCCGCAATTCCCGCTCCAGCTGTCGTATAATTTGAGAAGTAGAAAAAACAACCAACCGAAAGAGCTGTATGCAGGAATTCTGGGAAAAACTTTTATGGGTTTGCATCCCGTGCGCTATTGCCGCGCTCGCAACGTTCATTTCGAACCCTAGGCTCGATTCTCAGCTCGCAATCTACTCCATTGCGGCAATCGCCTCGATGTTCGGCATCATGCTGTCGCATATGCGTTCAGAGAAGCAGAAGGCCGAAGAGGATAACGAGTTAGTCAAATCGGCGTTGCGTGCGCTGCTCAGGAGCGAACTCATGAGAACCCATCATCATGCGATGCGCGTCGGCTACGCCTCCACGGTGGACAAGGAAGTGATGGAGCGCACCTACATGAGTTATCATCATCTAGGCGGCAACGGCATCGCGACGAACCTGCATGACGAGATGATGTCGTTGCCAACGAAGGACAAATGAAAGGAGCAATTTGCATGAAAGAGTATCTTATTCCCGACAAGCTTTACAAAGTCTTGAAATGGGTCGGCCTCATCGCACTTCCCGCAACTGCGGCGTTCGTGGGTGCCGTAGGCCCTGCTTGGGGCTGGCCGAACGTCGACAGCGTCGTCCTCACCCTAAACTCGGCAGGCGTTCTCGTCGGTGCCCTGATTGGCACCAGCGCCGCCACGGCAAAGCAGGGCGACGGCAACAAAGGACAAATCTAACGGAAGGCGGAGCAATGGCTATCCATTTCATTGATGTAGCGTCGTATCAGGATGGGCTTGACTTGCGAGCAGCAGCAGCCGAAGTAGACGGAGTCATCATCAAGGTGACCGAGGGCACGGGCTACGTCAACCCGTCGTGCGACAAGCACTGGGGTCAGGCACGCGATGCCGGCCTGCTTCGCGGCTTCTACCATTTCGCGGGCAATTCCGACCCCGTGGCGGAAGCCGATTACTTCATGCAGCACGCAGCGGGGTATTTCGGCAGCGGCGTTCCCGTCCTCGACTGGGAGGGCAATCAGGATGTCGCATGGGTCAACGCGTTCGTGCGCCGCGTGCATGACGTAAAGGGCGTCTGGTGCTGGATTTACGCAAATCCCTGGCGATTCAACCAAGGCGGCGTCGAGCAGAACTGCATGCGCTGGGTCGCGGCGTATCCCGAGGTTCCCTCGCCCACATTCGCGCAGGCGGAAGGCTGGGACGCTCCCAGCGCCGATGGCGTTGTCGGCGCGTGGCAGTTCGCCAGCGATGGCCGCCTGTCGTGCTGGGGCGGAAATCTTGACTTCGACCTGTTCTACGGAGACGCGGCGGCATGGGCTGCGTATTGCGGCGCGGGCGCGAGCGTTCAGGTCCCGGCTCAGAAGCCTGCGCAGCCTAGCCGTCACGTTCATTATGCGCTCCACGTCAAGGGCGGCGGCTGGTGGCCAGAGGTGACGGACAACGCCGGTAGCGGCGAGAACGCCTACGCGGGAGCGCCGTTCGAGCAGCACGACATGTTCTACATCTGGGGCGATGGCATCAACCGCTACCGCGTCCACACGATTGAGGGCGGTTGGCTCGATTGGGTCTACAAGGCCGACATCAACGACAGCGTCAACGGCTTGGCCGGTGTGGCCGGACATACGATTGACGGCTTCCAAATCGACGGAGACGTGTTCTATCGCGCTCAAACCGTCGCGCGTGAAGGTTGGCTCGACACCGTTCGCGGCGCGTCTGATTTCGCAGGCTGGTACGGC
>ERZ824600.3894-NODE-3894-length-13731-cov-15.909915_pt1 | contig 13731 bp, 8 predicted proteins | sample MGYA00519933_ERZ824600 | MGnify/ENA primary metagenome ERZ824600 (study PRJEB31778, sample SAMEA3449178) | human gut metagenome | biome: human gut; feature: human-associated habitat; material: faeces | place: United Kingdom | collected 2010/2012 ... | reverse complement strand
TATGATGATTGACAACCCGTCAGTGTTCGTGTACACAATCTAGTGTACACGAACATGCCGACATTGTTTGTGCACACACTCCTATTGACCTTATTATTATGGATGTGGTAACAGAAAATGGTGAAAGTGGACTTGAAGCAGCAGCAATTATTAAAAAGAAGTATCCAAAAACAAAAATTATAATTGTGACAAGTATGCCAGAATGTTCATATATAAAACGCGCCAAGCAAATTGGTGTAGAAGGATTTTGGTATAAAGAAGCAAATGAACAACCAATATTGTCACTTATGGAACGAGTTATAAATGGCGAAATTGTTTATCCAGATAAACTTCAACCCGTTAAAATGGGACTTGCATTAAGTACAGAGTTTACCGAAAAAGAACTTGAAATATTACGCCTAATGACAGGAGGTTACAGTAACAGAGAAATCTCTGAAAAACTCGGCATATCTTCTGGTGTTGTCAAAAACCATGTTGCGGATATGCTTGATAAAACCGGATTTCGTTCTCGCACGCAACTTGCTGTAAGAGCTAGAGAGTCAGGACTTGTAATATTGGATAAGATCAATGAAGATGTTTAATATACACAAAAAAATAGCCAGCCGTTTAAATAACGGCTGGTTTTTATAAGCAAATTTAAAAATACAAAGGGGTGCCAAATGGCACTTCCTAAAAAACCAGACTTATGATAAAATGTAAGCATTAATTAAAATTGATCGTATTTTCATGAAACTTTAGACTTGTAACCGACAAGATTAATTAAATAAATAAAGTAATCTATTGAATTAATTTTCAAGGATTATAAAAAAGGTAATATAATTATTTCATATAAATAATAAATTACCCACATATTGTAGAAGGAGAAATGGTATTAGATGAAAAGAGCAGTACTTGCAATCAGAAACAGACTTGTTTTGGAAGCGGTAACAGATGCCCTAAAACGTATTGGTGTTTTAGTGGAGAAATGTTTTTCACAAGAAACAGAGCGCATTTTAGCTTTGCTAAATGCACTATCGGCAACTTTTCTTGTAATGGATGTTACTAGGTCAGGTGATGGAACATTTGATATGCGCATGAACATAGTAAAAGAAGTTAAAAAGCAAAAACCTGAAGTTAAAATTGCTTTACTTTGTGACAACGTTTCAGATGAGACTATTGCATATAAAATAAAGAGAGCTAAAGAAGAAGAAATAATTGATGCTTTCTTTTATGAATCTGTACCATCTGACTATCTTGCCGATGTACTTGACTCACTATAAAACATACGAGAATTGAAAAAATAGAAGATGCAAGCACGGTTAAAGTGCGATAGCACACAATAATTACAAAATGGGTTCCAAATCGCAAAGGATATTGTGGTAGAAAATATAAAAAGGAAATTCAAAAAAGGAGATTTCTATGATAAAAAAAGAGTTAAAAATCTTTACATTGATTATAATTATGTCGCTATGTCTTACAATGGTTAGTTGCGTTAAAAAATGCAAATCCGTAAATAAATTGGTTGACGAAAGTGGCGTAACTGTGTATGGAACATTTGAAAAAGGGTCCAAACTAGAAGTTAAAAAACAATCTAGCGAAAGCAAACAAGGCAAAGAAGCCATTATGGCAATCACTAAACCATACGATAGTGCTAAAATCGCTATATTTGATATAGCCTTAACTAGAAACGGTGAAAAAGTGCAACCAGGTAGCAAAGTGAAGGTAACTTTGCCGATACCATTTGAGGCAACAGAAGGGTATGTTACCTATCATATCAAAGGGGATAATACAGTAGAAGAACTTAGTACTATTGTTAATGGTGATAAAATATCCTTTGAAACAACAAGTTTTTCGTACTTCATAGTTGCAGGTTTAGTGCAAACCGATGTACAACATATTCACAATTATGTTGAAAGAATTACTGAAAATAACCTCGTTGATGAGGCAACCTGCCAAAGAAAAGCAGTTTATCGCCTAGTTTGTAGTATTTGTGGCAATTTTGGTAGAGAAACTTTTGAGTATGGTGAACTTGCTTCACATAATTTAAGGGAAGAAAAAGGTTATAGTCCAAGTTGTGAAAGACCAGGACTTACGCATGGAAAAAGATGTATAAACTATGGATGTACATATACTGAACAAGAGGAAATTCCAGCTCTTGGGCATGACATGCAAGATGTTGAGAAAAAAGATCCAACTTGTACTGAGAGCGGTTGGAAAGCACACAAAAGATGTAGCCATTATTGTGGTAAAACTGAGGGGTATGAAGAAATTCCTGCAACAGGACATAATATGTCTATACTCATTCCACGGGTGGAGCCTACTTGTGAAAAATGGGGAAGCGAAGAATACTATAAATGCGCCAACGAAGGATGTGTTGAACATACAGATTATAGAGGGTTACAAGCCCTCGGGCATGACAAGGTAGGTCATCCAGCTAAAGATCCTACTTGCACAGAGGAAGGATATTGGCAGTCATATGATACATGTACACGTTGTGATTATACATCAAATACACAGAGTAATATTAGAGAAGCATTAGGCCATTTAATTGAACATCATGAGGCTAAAGAACCTGATTGTCTACCCGGTTGGAATGCATACGATATCTGTAAACGTGATGAATGTGATTACAATACCAAAGTTGAGATTCCTGCTAATGGTAAGCATAGTTACGTCTGTGATGTTTGTACCACTTGTGGTGGAAATAATCCAATAAAATATACGCGGGAAGGTAATTATATCTATTTTGGTCACTGGACTCAAAGCTGCGAAAGAGATGAAACTATAACTACCAAACTTTTAGAAATTGCGGGAGATTATCCAAAATATGCACTGGATTCAAATGATAATAATTGGCTTCATTATGAGAATGCTGCGGATATTTGGTATAAGGATGTTATTTATAATGGCGTAAAATATCGAGGTATTGCAAGAAATACAACTAGATGGTTAGGATCTGGAACTAATTGTATGAGTTGGTCAAATGGAAATGGATATGGTGGATCTATTTATTGGTTTAGATTTGAACCGATAAAATGGAGAATACTTACAACAAACGATAATTCAGCATTTTTAATGAGCGAATTAGCTTTAGATTTTTGGAAACCACAGTTGAATTATACTACTACAAATACTGCTATTTCTTATAATGCGGACAATGGCGTACCTGAAGGAACTTACGCTAATAATTGGGAGTACACTTTTATTCGTAAATGGCTAAATGAAACCTTCTATAACGATGTGTTTAATGATTTACAAAAAGAAATCATTAAAATAACACTTGTGGATAATAGTGAGAGAAGTTGCAATCCAAACAATTATCCTAATTATTATAAAGATGGCAAAAACAATTATGCAGAACAAGCCAATGATACCAATGACAAAATATTCTTGTTATCTTTACAAGAAGTAACCACTGAAGCGTATGGGTTTTCTAAGGGAATGGGTAATGATCCAGCAAGGGCATTGGGTACAACAGATTTTGCAAGATTCCAAGGGCTTTGTTCTTATTTAAATGAAGGAAGAGGAGACTTTAGTAAAACTGAAGGAACAGTAACATGGTTGACGCGTTCTGCGTTTGATGCAATGGCTTCGTTTAACAAAGGACTTGATGTTCATGTTGTAAGATGTGGGCTATATCCTGGTGCGCTAAATGTTGCTCATAGTATGGGGGGAATTGTACCTGCACTTTGGATTAATTTAGAATGATACATAACATTTATAATATAAAGAGTCGCTTAACTTTTAATAAGCGGCTCTAATATCAAGAAGGAGAGTTTTTATGAAACTAATTAAAAAACTAATTATAAGTTTAATCTTTATTGTGGCGATTTTAGGTGTTGTCGTTATAGGCGGATATATTTACATTCGTAAAACTTATGGTATCGATCTTTTTCGCACTACAGGGCAACTTAAGACTCTTACCAAAGAAGTAGATGAATCAATAATTTGTCCAAATGCTTATGGTGATAACGATTTTATTGATATGAAATCTGAAGTTAATAAAAAGATTGAAGGACTTGTCTCTTATGAAGAAGGAAAAGGTTATAACGGTTATTCAGTGAATCTAACTTCACTTGTGGATAAAAGTATGACTAGTACTCTTTCACTTACAGAAAAACAAGTTGGAGCAATAGCTCAAACCGTGTTTTATGAACAAACAGGAGGAAAAATAAAACTTGGTGAAAAGGAAGTTTCTGTTACTATTGTTCAAGTAGACTTTTCAGAGATTGCTGAAAATGGTAGTGCGAACTTTAATGTTGTGGCAAAACTTGATCTTACGCCCTTCAAAGAAGATATGAAAGAGTTCCCTTATAAGTATTTCAAAAAGTATATTCCTAATAATCTATACATTTCATCTACAGTGCGTATAGAGAAAACAGAAAAAAATTTTTCCTACAGTATTACACATAAATCACTTGCACTAAACAATCTTTCATCTGATGATACAGCAGATTTTTTTGATACACTCAATGCTGTTTTAAAAATTGGAACAGCTGAAAGCCTGAATATGCAAATTGGCACAACTGCTGCAAACGCACTTATTGGTACAAATGAAAATCCGGGATTTGCCTATTCTATGAAATCAATTGGTGCAACGTCGTTTAAATTTGAAAATATTTCGGGTGTAGACTATTTTGTTGTGTATTAGATGTTTCACAAATTTAATAAATAAAAAGAGATTATACACCTTTACTATGATTTTGTGCAAAAGCACAAATTATTATAACTAGTTTAAAGAACTTAACAAGGAGCTACAATTATGATACATAATAGAAAAAATAAAATAAATTTATTGTCGTTTGTTCTTGGTTTTACCATGTGTCTTGCCTTAATGATTGGTATAGTTTTGGTTAATTCTGAAAACATAGCACATGCTGAAGGAGAAGCAATCGACACACTTGAAGTTGCATTTAATAAAACGAATGTAGGGGATAGTCTTGTAACTGCGTTCGAATTCGAGGACAAAGCAGCAAAAAAACTAAAAGTGCCAGCAGATGCAAACTATACAGCGACTATCATAGAGGTATGTCGCAATGGGCAAAAACAAACGTTATGGAGTAATAACAATACATCGCTTTTGTGGGATAGAGTTGAAAGTCAACTTATCGAGCAAAACGTTGCATATTGTATTCGGGTTTCTTTTGAACCTAAAACAGGATATGCTATATCTACCGATACCGAAATGCTAAAAAGAAAACTCAAGGTATCTGGTGCTGAACTTGGCAAAGGCAAAGACATTGAACTTTGGGACTATGCTGGACAAAATAAAATAACTACAGCAATACAAATGGACTTTGTTATTTCAAAAGGTATGACTTATATAGGATATCCTGCTCAAATAAATCCAATTATTGGAGAACAGGTAACAGGTAAAATCGGCACATTGTATACCGACACAGGAATATGGCTTAGGGGTGCACCAGGTCCATATAATTTCACGATAAAATCTGCGCCTATTGGCACAGAATTGCAAGTTTCTAACGTATTTGAGGAATCAATATGTTACTATCGTGTAACAGCGGTTAATTCTATGGACAGTGGTACGATGTACATCACCGCGATAGCAGCTGATGGTCAAACTTGTGACATTCCTATTCCGGTAGCAGCCGTATCAGGTGGACATGAGCACACTTGGAGTGATTTTGACAAAATAGACTTTGAATATCATGGATATACAAAGTGTACTGATCCAAGTTGCCCTGGCGTTTGCGTAACATTAGATAAAGGATCGGAATATGGAAAACACGATTTCTATTCAGGTTGCAATGCGAAGTGCAAAAAATGTGGTGATCTTGGTAATCCTAACGCTAAACATCATTTCAACATTGTTCCAGACAAAACTGATGAAAAATATCACGTACATCAATGTGATTGTGGTGAATTTGAAAAGGATGAAAGTGGTAACGTAATAAAAGAAGCACATAGTGGTGGAGTACAAACTTGCTTAACTGGCGCAAATTGTGAGGTGTGTGGACAACAATATCTTCTGCCTACGGGGCATAAATATGAGTATAGATCGTTCAAAAACAACAATGGTACATATACACACCTTGGCTTTTGCAAGTATTGTGGAATAGAAGATGTTTCACTTAGACACTCACCAGAGGGAGGAACACCAACCTGTCAAACACGTGCGAAGTGTCAGTATGAACATGATGGCAAAGTATGTGGTTGCGAATACGGTGATTTTCTTCCACACAACTTTGTCAATGGAATTTGTACGCTGTGTTCATCGGATGAATATATTAGAGAAGTCGTAATCGACGTTCCTGAGTTTTATAAAGGAATGGCGTATAAACCATTGTTTTATCCTAATGTTATAAAAGGCAATGTTATCGATTTGGGAATCTACTTTTACAAGGTAGCCTATACTCGCGATGGAAATAGTTATTTATGTGGTTCTCACAACTTCGATACGACCTTCATTAAAGAAAATAGTGTAATACTTTATGCCTTCAAACCACAAACAAATTGTAAATTTCCTGAAAACGTTGATGATATTAACCTATCATTAACTCATGGTGAAGTATTGAGCAAAGAAATAAGGAAAAATGATGGAGCTTTAGCTGTACTTGTATTGCTTCGCGTTGATAGTGTGGTTCAATCCTTGGATATTGATGTATCACAACCTATTGTAGGTCTTACGGCTGAATCAGTGAAAGTTTCTGAGAAAAATGGATATGAGATTACAATAAATAATATCGGGCCATTAGTTGATGATAAAATTTATAAAAATTCACTTTTAGAAGTTGAAGTAACAATAAAAGCACCAGAAGGAAAATTTTTTCAGGATGCAAGCAAAGTATCTTTGGATAATTGGCTTTGTGATTTAAATATTTCTGGTGGGAAAGCATTGGTAGCTAGCCAAAATGCGGATTTGACAGAATTGACGCTGACCATTCAAACCGTTAAAGCGATAGAGTGTCAGCACACTAACGTTATGTTAAAAGAAGCAGGAAAACTTGAAACTTGTACCGAAGATGGTGTAAAAGACAAGTACGCATGTAAAGATTGTGGAAAAGAATTTTTTGATTCAGCTTGCACTGTAGAGTGGAAAGCTGAAGAAGCGATAATTCCAAAAGCACATAAACTAAAACTTCACGAGGGAATAGCTTGCTCTGAGGGTAAAGATGGAAACATAGAGTATTATGAATGCGAAAGAGAAGATTGTGGAAAAATCTTTTCTGATTCGGCTTGCACAAAGCAAATCTTGCTTTCACAAACAATTATTCATGATTTCAATATTGAATGGTCTTCAAACAAGGACAGACACTGCCACGAATGCAAAAACTGTGATGAAATACGTGATGTGGCGGCACATCGCCCTGATAGGACCGAAGCGACAGAAGAAGATCCTGTTAAATGCCTTGATTGTGGATATATCATAACACCGGCACTATTACACACAACCCATATTACTACACTTGTTGATGGAGAAGAAGCAACTTGTATGAAAGAAGGTAGAAAGCCATATTATAAATGTAGCGGTTGTGAATTAAAGTTTGAGGATTCAGAGGCAACAAAACCAATTACAGATGAAAGTAAACTTGTTATACAAAAGGCACATAAGTTTGGCCCGTGGATAGACGAAATATCTGCAACTGAAGAAGCAGAAGGAGTAAAGGGACATAAAGATTGTACTTTCTGTAACAAACACTTTGATGAAAAAGGACAAGAACTTAGCACTCTAGCTATAGCAAAACTTGTAAAAGTTGATGTAGAGGTTGTTGGTGGCATAGGTGGAGGCAAACTCATAGTTGGCGAAACCGTTACTATTACTGCTAATGAACCCAAGGCAGGTAAAGTGTTTAAGTGTTGGAAAGATGCAAATGGGAATGTAGTAAGCTCAGAGAGAAGTTATACATTTAAGGTAACTGGAGAAACAACACTTACTGCTGTTTATGAAGATGCTCCAAAAAAGAAAGGATTATCTGGCGGAGCGATTGCAGGAATCATAGTTGGATCAGTAGTTGTTGTAGGAATTGGTGGCTTTGCAATTTTCTGGTTTGCTATCAAGAAAAAAACATTTGTTGAACTAGCTGATGCAAGCAAAAAAATATTTACTAAAAAGAAATAGAAAGAAAGTTAAAAAATAATGGTCTTTTAAATTAACTGGGGGTCAATAAAAAATACCTTTAAACTTATTGGGGGGATTATGACCTTTAAAGTTAATGAGGGTCAAATATATAAAAAATTAAAGAATATAAGTGGTACCAAAGTATGTGTTGGTACCACTTTTTGTCACACAAATAGTAAATTATTTTTGTAAGATTATATATAGAAAGCTCTATTTCTCAATTTGTAAAATAGTTTAATATTATTAGCAGATTTTAAAATAGTATTTTGATATTATGATATTATAATATATAGGAATCTTTCTTATGCGTGGTTAACAGTGAAAGTGTATTAAAGTGTTTTTATTGCAAATATAAAATGCTATAAATTTATTGGGGGTCCGTTTTAAATTCTCTCAATAAATTTAAAGGTGTATCAAAACCTCCAACCAGTTTATATAATCTAAATAACTAAGAGCCGTTTGACTAAATCCAACGGCTCTAATTAAGATTATGAAAATATAGGAATATTAATCAAATAATATTAAATAAACAATTTCGCTTTTTAAGATTTATATAACGATTGGTAATAAAAAGATTTAGCGTTCATAAGATATAATCTAAGAGGTATTAAGGGTAAAAAAATACAAAGGGGTGCCAAATGGCACTTCTCAAATGAATGTGCTTATGCTAAAATATATGTGAATTAAATAAATCTTCCTAAGTCTGATTTTTAGCGTTCTTATGAAACATCAAGTTACAAAAGCAGCCCTCTATAGGAATAGAGAGCTTTTCTATATTAAGAATTATAAATGTTAAAATACAGGCACTTAGGTACTATTTAAAGTAAAGTAGATAGAGTTATTTGATAAATGAAAATCATATAAGAAAAGTGAGTCATGAAGATTAAAGGCGTAAAACTTGGTTATAGCATATAACTGAAAATAAAATCACGTTGCATTTATATCTAAGATTAGACTATATGTTTTCAATTTTTAAATAGTGTAATTTTATAATTATTGACCACATCATCATTATATTGGTTTTAAATCACATATGTGACACAGAACATATTTCAAAAAAATCGAAAGGAAATACTATTATGACACACACAAAAACGCTTAAATCAAAAATTTTTACACTTTTATGCAGTTTTACAATCTGCCTTGCACTTATGCTCGGCATTGTGTTTGTAGGCGAGATTGTCGCACGAGCGGACGATGGCGAAAAAGTTACGATCGAAAACGTCGAAGTTTCTTTTAACAAAACGAAAATAGGCGATAAACTTGTTTCAATGTTTAATTTCGTTGATGAAACGAAAAAAACGCTCGTTGTTCCTGAAGACGCAAACTATACGGCAAGAATTGACGTAATATTCAGCAACGGACATTCCTGTTGTTTGTGGAAAGAGGCGCCCGGTTATTTATGGAGCACAATTGAAAACTCCGAAATAACGAGAGATACGCCTACGTCGTCAGAGTGACGTTTGAGCCGAAAACGGGATATGTTTTCGATGCGTCGAAAGAAGCCGAATATTTAAGCACGATGAACATTCCGGGGTTTGAAATCGGCAAAGGAAAAGATATAGAGGTTTGGACAACGAATTTAGGAGAGTATTATTTCTACGTTGATTTTGTTGTTACCAAAGGCATGAATCACATGTTCGGATGGTCCTTGAATGCTTATCCGGAAATCGGCGTACCTTATAGTAACAGTTTATGCACTGCTTATACTGATACAGCTTTTTGGCTTGTCGGCGCGCCCGCGCCCTACACGTTCGAAAAGAAAATCGCTCCTGTAGGGACTATCGTCGAAACGCAGAAATCGGAGATATTAAACACGTACGTTTGCAATTATCAGATTACCGCGGTGAACGCTATGGACGGCGGAACGATGTACATAACCGCAACGGCGGCGGACGGGCAGACGTGCGATATTCCTATATATGTATACAGCGTTTCCGGCGGACACGAGCATACATGGGTTGAAGAGATCGAACCGATAGGAAACGACCACCACGGATATACGAAATGTACCGCGGAAGATTGTCCGGGCGTTGCGTATCAGTTTGACAAAGGTTCAAGATATTCGACGCATGATTACGCTTACGGCTGTAACGTCAAATGTGGAACTTGCGGACACGTAAATCCCGAAGGAAAACACACTTATATCTGGCAATTCGACGTCGAAGACACGGAATATCATATTTCAAAGTGTCGTTGCGGCGAAGTTGAAAAAGACGAAAACGGCAACCCCGTTAAAGAAAAACACCACGGCGGAAAATCGACGTGTTTTGCAGGTGCGGTATGTGAGGTCTGCGGAGCCACGTATCAGGAGAAAATAGAACACGCATACGTGGTTGCCACAAAATATTTCACCGAGGGAGAAGGACACTTTTCCTACTGCGTGTATTGCGGGGAAGAAGATACCACCCGTAGGCACATGGCAACAGGCGGTACGGCAACGTGTAATCGCCGTGCCGTATGTACTCACATAGAAAACGGAGTGGAATGCGGACATGAGTACGGCGATTATCTCAATCATACCTTCGCGAACGGAAAATGCACCGAATGCGGAGCGGATGAGTTCATTACAAAACTTGATATAGAAGTGCCGTATTGGACGGTCGGAACACCCTACAAGGCTTTGGAGTTTCCCATCATAAAGGAGGGGAGAGTTTACTGTTGGCAAACTACCAACTATAATTCCTACCAAAAGAGCGGGAACGGCATGGCAAATGTAACCGAGTTGACAAGTAATATCGTGCTTGTTTACAAGTTTTTTGCCCAGGCAAACTGCAAATTGCCGGCTAATGCGCAAGATGTTCAGATTACGGTAAAAAACGGCGAATTGGTAAGTCAAAGCATTTCCGACTCCACGCTAGTTGTATGCGTGTTGCTTCGTTTTGATAACACCGTGCAGTCAATCGATCTCGACTTTTCCCAACCCTACATAGAGAATCCTACAGCCGATTTGAACATCACCGAGAAAAACGGAATGAAAATAACGGTTGATTGGGCGAATGTTTCGTTGCAAAACAGATTCAACACGAACCAGCCTTACGCCACCGTCACCGTAACCGCGCCAGAGGGGAAACGTTTTCCGGAGTTTGCTTATCCTTGGTCGGAGTGGCTCTGTGATATTAACATTACGGGAGGCGAATTATTACAGTGGGTATCGGGCACATTGAATGCTGACAAGACGGAAATTCGATTTGTCGTAATCGTTTCGACGCCGTTGCCTTGCCCGCATTTAAATGTCGTGCTGACAGATCATGGGCAACCGGAAACCTGTACCGTGCCCGGATTGAAAGAACAGTACGACTGCAAAGGGTGTGCAAAAAAGTTTGTCGACGTTGAATGTACGATGCCGTGGACAATCGAGAATGCGATCATTCCCGCAGGACATAAATGCAATCGCATTGAACATACCGATGTTGCCCCCGGTAAGGACGGAAACATCGAGTATTACAAATGTCAGCGCGAGGAGTGCGGCAAACTCTTTGCGGACGCTGCCTGCAGCAGTGAAATCACGCTTGCACAAACAGTAATTCACGATTTCAAAACCGAATGGTCTGCTGATAAGGAAGCACACTTTCACGAGTGCAAAAACTGCAACGTAATCAAGGACGAATCGGCGCACCGTCCCGACAGAACAGAGGCGACAGAGGACGATCCAGTCAAATGCCTTGACTGCGGCTATGTAATCGTGCCTGCGCTCGCGCATACCACGCACCATACGACGCTTGTTCCGGGTGAGGATGCCACTTGCATTAAAGAAGGCAAAAAACCGTATTACAAGTGCGATGGCTGCGAAGTTAAGTTTGAGGACGAAGCGGCAACCAAGCCTATCGCAGACGAAAGCACGCTGGTTATTCCTAAGGCGCACGGTTTCGGCGCGTGGGTAGACGAAATACCGGCAACCGAGGAAACGGAAGGCGTGAAAGGACACAAGGACTGCACGTTCTGTGGAAAACACTTTGACGAAAACGGAGCGGAGATCGCCGATCTCACGATAGCAAAACTTGTAAAAGTTGATGTAGAGGTTGTTGGTGGCATAGGTGGAGGCAAACTCATAGTTGGCGAAACCGTTACTATTACTGCTAATGAACCCAAGGCAGGTAAAGTGTTTAAGTGTTGGAAAGATGCAAATGGGAATGTAGTAAGCTCAGAGAGAAGTTATACATTTAAGGTAACTGGAGAAACAACACTTACTGCTGTTTATGAAGATGCTCCAAAAAAGAAAGGATTATCTGGCGGAGCGATTGCAGGAATCATAGTTGGATCAGTAGTTGTTGTAGGAATTGGTGGCTTTGCAATTTTCTGGTTTGCTATCAAGAAAAAAACATTTGTTGAACTAGCTGATGCAAGCAAAAAAATATTTACTAAAAAGAAATAGAAAGAAAGTTAAAAAATAATGGTCTTTTAAATTAACTGGGGGTCAATAAAAAATACCTTTAAACTTATTGGGGGGATTATGACCTTTAAAGTTAATGAGGGTCAAATATATAAAAAATTAAAGAATATAAGTGGTACCAAAGTATGTGTTGGTACCACTTTTTGTCACACAAATAGTAAATTATTTTTGTAAGATTATATATAGAAAGCTCTATTTCTCAATTTGTAAAATAGTTTAATATTATTAGCAGATTTTAAAATAGTATTTTGATATTATGATATTATAATATATAGGAATCTTTCTTATGCGTGGTTAACAGTGAAAGTGTATTAAAGTGTTTTTATTGCAAATATAAAATGCTATAAATTTATTGGGGGTCCGTTTTAAATTCTCTCAATAAATTTAAAGGTGTATCAAAACCTCCAACCAGTTTATATAATCTAAATAACTAAGAGCCGTTTGACTAAATCCAACGGCTCTAATTAAGATTATGAAAATATAGGAATATTAATCAAATAATATTAAATAAACAATTTCGCTTTTTAAGATTTATATAACGATTGGTAATAAAAAGATTTAGCGTTCATAAGATATAATCTAAGAGGTATTAAGGGTAAAAAAATACAAAGGGGTGCCAAATGGCACTTCTCAAATGAATGTGCTTATGCTAAAATATATGTGAATTAAATAAATCTTCCTAAGTCTGATTTTTAGCGTTCTTATGAAACATCAAGTTACAAAAGCAGCCCTCTATAGGAATAGAGAGCTTTTCTATATTAAGATAGGGATGTTTTATTTAAACTTATATAGATAAATATCAATTAAAGATGGGAGGGGATGCAACTTAATAGTGTAATTAACTTGAATAAGGTTTTTTTTGCTTTTTGAAGCAACTATTAAATATTATTTGGCGGAATGATATTGACTTATAATATTTAAACAAGAAATATTAATATCTGAGTATCATAGAGAAGCAAAATAACCGCAAATGACACATAAGTGTCAAAATCAATATCAAAACATTGATAATTGTTAAATTGTTGCATATAACAATTTTCAATATAACTAAAAATAAAAAGGCTCTGTAAAAAATTATACTGATAAAAAACCCCTATCAACTTCAAAGTTGGTAGGGTTTTTGTCAAACAATGTAAAATAAATAATTGCTTTATTTTTATGAAACAGTTATTAACAGATGGTAAATAATAAGCATCAACATATATTGTATTATTAACTTGGTTAATTGATTTTTGTTTTAAACCATTATATATAAATACAGTTCTATTATCAGTTAAAA
>ERZ824600.3881-NODE-3881-length-13778-cov-4.060555_pt1 | contig 13778 bp, 10 predicted proteins | sample MGYA00519933_ERZ824600 | MGnify/ENA primary metagenome ERZ824600 (study PRJEB31778, sample SAMEA3449178) | human gut metagenome | biome: human gut; feature: human-associated habitat; material: faeces | place: United Kingdom | collected 2010/2012 ... | reverse complement strand
CCAGATCTTCCGGTGATCCAATGCCACCGGCATATGTAACCGGGATTCCATCCCATTCGCCAAGCATTCTTACCAGACCGTCATCCATCCCCGCTCCTTTTCCTTCCACGTCTACTCCGTGGATCAGGAATTCATCACAGTACTCTGCCAGTTCATCCAGTATCTGCGGTGAAAGTGCTACTTCTGTAAATTTCTGCCACCGGTCTGTCACAACAAAATATTTTCCATCTTTCTTTCTGCAGCTCAGATCCAGCACAATCTTCTCCTTTGTCACTGCTGCCACAAGTTTTTCAAGATTCTCTTTCTGAAACCTGCCATCCCGGAAGACATAAGAAGTTACGATCACGTGGCTCGCCCCGGCTTCCAGATATCCGGCTGCATTGTCCGCCGTAATTCCTCCGCCGATCTGCATTCCCTGCGGATAAGCCCGCAAAGCTTCCAGTGCCTGCCGCTTTGTTTCCTCATAATATTCCGACCCTTCCGGGTTTAACAGGATGATATGCCCTCCTTTCAATCTGTCCTTCTGATAGAGTCCGGCATACCATGCCGCATCCAGTTCTGAAGTAAAATTCGTATTTGCCTGATTTCCTTCATCCCTGAGACTTCCCCCTACGATCTGCTTCACTTTTCCGTTATGTATATCAATACACGGTCTGAATTTCATAGCATACTTCCTTCTTTCTTTTCCAGGATTTTCAAAAGAATACCACAGGAATTTTCTTACATTCCTGTGGCTCTTTTCTGAAACTTTCCCTTTGTTTAGCGGTTCTCTTCCATTGCCCGGTCTGTCTTCTTTCCGGTCTGATCAGTATTTTCCTGATTGTTCTGTACTCCGTTATCCTCTGTCAGATCGTCTGCCGCACGGTCGATCCCGTCGGTAATCCCGTCCGTCACATCTTCCACACCGTCCGTCACATCATCCACTGCATCGTCCATCACTCCATTGCCGTTCCCCGCTGTTGCATCATTTACATTGCCATTTTCTTTCCGGTTCGTGCCATTTTTATCCTGCATCGTCTGATCTGCTGCATTATCAGCACTATTATTGCCACATCCAACTGTGCCAAGGAGTGCAAAGGTACAAAGTATCATGACTAAAAATCTTCTGGTTCTTTTCATAAAAGTTCTCCCTTTCTGTATCAATAATATTGTATTCCTACTATCTGCAAGTTCTTCAATATTTATACATCCAGGAAACATTTTCTATTTTATGATGCCAGGGTCAAAAGGTCTAAGCCCACATGAGCTTGCTCATAGGTGGGTGAAAGACCTTTTGACCTGCCCCGATTATCTTTCTGCCTTATTTCTAAGCTTTTCCATTGCACGGGACTCGATCTGACGCACACGTTCTCTTGTCACCTTCAGCTCTTCTCCAATTTCTTCCAGCGTATGGGTTTTTCCATCCTCAAGTCCATAACGCAGCCGGATCACCTGCTTTTCCCGGTCATTCAATGCATTAAGAAGTTCACTTACTTCCTCTTTCTGGACAAGAAGATTCATCGCTTCTTCCGGTGTCGGAGAAGCTTTATCCTCCACCATATCTCCCAGGTTATTTTCTCCGTCTTCTCCTACCGGAGTTTCCAGTGAAACCGGATTCTGAAGATAGGATAAAATATTTTTTACATCCTCTGTACTCTTATCTCCCAGCTTTTCTGCGATTTCTTCCGGTGTTGCTTCTCTTCCGAGACTCTGCTGGAGTTCTTTTGAAATACGCTGAACTTTCTTCATCGCCTCTGCCACATGAACCGGTACACGGATCTCTCTTGACTGTTGGTCGATTGCACGCTGGATCGCTTCTTTGATCCACCAGGATGCATAAGTTGAAAAGCGGTTCTCCTTTGTAAAATCGTATTTTTCCACTGCACGCATCAAGCCGATATTTCCCTCCTGGATCAGATCCATCAGTGGGATCCCTCTGCCGGTATAATGCTTGGCGATTGATACAACCAGCCTGAGATTTCCTTCTTCCAGTCTCCGTCTTGCCTCTTCATCACCGTCCACACTTCTGCGTCCCAGCTCTTTTTCTTCTTCTGCATCCAACAGAGGAATCTGACCGATCTCATTGAGATAGATCTTCAGCGGTTCTGTAACCTCTGTCCCTTCCGGTATATTTAATTCTTTTTCCATGCTTTTCTCCATCTACACCTTTTCTATGATCTCACCACTGCGATATGCCGCAAGCAGTCTCTCCAGGTCTGCCACCTGTCCGTTTACAATATGTGCATCCGATGGATCCAGACCAAACTCGATCAGGATCTTATCGATCACCTTTTCATTTTCAAGCAATGCATAATACGGGTTCTTCTTCTCCACATGCGTCTCTTTTTCTGCAAGAAAATACCGTTCAAACGTCGCCATCTTATTCTTTCCAAACAATGGTGAATCCGGGGTGGAGCCAGATATACCACATGATATCCCGCCCGTCCTGACGCTCCTTTTTGTCCAGTGCAAAAAAACCTTTTCTCACATAACTTTCCAACACATCATAAAGCTCTCTTCCACGAGCTCTGTTCCCTTGGGAAGATTCAAAATGGCCTGCAAATTGATAATCTCTGTGAACGCTGCCGCGATCGTTGGATACAGATCTGACAGCCGCTCCAAATATCTGGTCTCCAAATCTTTCATTCCTGCTCTCCCTGCCTGTTTTTTATTTTCCCCTCAGCAAACTTTACAAGAACTCTCTGAATCCCTGATTAAAAACGGATCACATCTCCCATATCATACATACCACGCTTCTGCTCTGCGAGAAATTTTGCAGCTTCTACAGCACCTTTTGCAAATACACTTCTTGAATAAGCTGTATGCTTAAATTCGATCACTTCATCTGTCCCTGCAAAGATCACTTCATGCTCTCCTACGATCGTTCCGGCACGCACTGCTGAAATACCGATTTCCTTTACATCCCTCTTCTTTCTCACCTGGCTTCTGTCATAAACATACTCATATTCATTGCCAAGTGCCTCATTCATAGAATCTGCCAGTGCGAGAGCTGTTCCACTCGGTGCATCCAGCTTCTGATTATGATGCTTCTCAACAAGCTCCATATCGTATCCTGCCGGTGCAAGTACTTTTGCTGCATCTTTTAAAAGCTTCAGGAGAAGATTGATTCCCATGGACATATTCGCTGACTTTAACACTGCGATCTTTTCGGATACTTCTTTCACCCTTGCAAGCTGCTCTTCTGACAGTCCTGTTGTACAGAGGACTACCGGAAGTTTCTTCTCAACACAATAATCCAGCAGTTCATCCACTGCCCCTGCATTTGAAAAATCAATGACCGCATCTGCATCCACATCACACTCTGAAATCGTCTCAAAAACCGGATATTCATTGGCAACTGCTGTATACTTGTCCACACCTGCCACAATCTCAACATCCTGATCCTGCTTTGCGATCTCAGTGATCATTCTTCCCATCTTTCCATTGCATCCATGCATTAATATCTTAATCATCTGTATAAATCCTCCTTTAAATGCTTTTAACGTTCACAGAGTCCTTTCGGATACCCTATATAATAAAAAGGATATCACATTTGAGCTTTTATCTCAATATATGATATCCTTTTCCTGTCTTATGTCATGATGCCACATCTTCCATGCTGCTCTGGTACTTCACTTTTTTATCACCATCATGATTCCTCAATACATTCCAGTTTACTTACCGAAACTTCGTATGCAACCCGCGTCTCTGTCTCAGTTTCCGAAAGCTTTTTCACGTACTCTCTACTCTGAATCCTTCCAAGTACCCGCACATGTTCCCCTACGTCAAAACTGGAGGCATATCTTGCATTTCTGCCCCAGCAGATACATGGAATATAGTCTGATTTTCCATACGGTCTGTTCACCGCAAGTAAAAGATCTGCGATTTCTCTGCCCAGCGGTGTCTTCCTGTACACCGGGCGTTTACACATATACCCTTCCAGCAGGATATGGTTTGTCTTTGCCCCGTCCGGCTCTTCATCAATAAACTCGATTTCTCTCGCAAATACAGACAGTACCAGCCGGTTCTTCAATTCTTCGTGCCGATTGTAGGATCTGAACTGTCCTGATACCATGATGCACTCTCCACGGCAGTCTTTGGTTACATCGATCAGACGTTCAGAAATCATCACCGGGATTCTGTCGCAGGAATTGCTCAGTCGCTTTACGAGCAGTTCCATCATATAGAATCCTTCTCCGAATACTTCGTGGCTGTATGTAAATTCAGACACCACTTCCCCTATGACCGTCACCTGGTTGTTCTCAATTATCTTATCTGACATGATTTGTAGTTCTCCCTTCTTCTGTTACGTATTTTCAAGTCACTACAAAATATATGACAAAACAGAAAAGAATAGAACGGCGAAAGTATGGAAATCGTTCGACAGAATTCGTCTCCTGCAGGTTCCGCTCTCTGTCCGGATCTGTAAAAACGGGAATCTCCCTGCTTTTTGGAAGATTCCCGTCTGATCTGTTCATTTTCAGTTTTTCTGTTGCATTTGACCGAAGTTTTTACTTCTCTGCCGATTTCTTTCTGATCACGATCACGCCTGCTGCGGCTGCCATCATGCACAGAACTACCATCATTCCTTCCGTACTGTCTCCGGTCGGAACTACCTTACTGCTATCTTTAGCCGGTGTCGTTGTAGTCGTTCCCTTTCCAGGATTTTTATTATCTTTGCCTGTTCCTGAAGTCTTATCATTTTTATCTGTTCCTGAAGTCTTATCATTTTTATCTGTTCCTGGAGTCTTATCATCTTTGCCCGGCGTCGGTGTCGGTTCCGGTGTCGGTTCCGGTTCCGGTGTCGGTTCCGGTGTCGGTTCCGGTTCCGGCATCTCGATCAGCTTCAGATTTGCATATGCCTCTGTCAGGGCTGCCTTCGCTTCTGCTACTGCCTGCTCGCTCTCTGGATCTGTAAGCACTGCTTTCGCATTCTGCAGGGCTGCCACAAATGCATCGTAGGCTGCATCCTTCTCATACTTTTCAAGATCAACCCGATCCATTTCATCAACCAGTTTCTGAAGCTCTGCTGTATCGATCACCGGCTCCGGTACTTCAATCTCATTCCATTTTGCATACAATTCCAGATTTCTGTCCACAACACCTGTCGCAAAATTCCATTGCGTGGTACATGCTTCATCTGTATACCATCCTGCAAATGTATATCCTTCTAATGTCGGTGCTGAAGGCTCTGTCACCTTTGCTCCTTTTTCAACGGTCTGGGCAGCTACAGCACTTCCACCCCAGCTGTTAAATGTAACCGTATAAGTAGTCTTGACTGCTTCTCCCCCTACCAGTTCGTAAATTGCGAACTGATTATTTGCATTTGTAACCGTCTCACCTGAATATCCGCAATATGCCTGCTTGGATTTGGAGTGGTTCAGATACATTGTTCCATTGTAAAATGCCACACAGAAACCGCTGCCATTACTTAATGCTCCTTTTTCTACTGACAGCTTCACTGGCGTATCTGTCAGATTCACATTTCGCTCTGATGCACTTAAAGAAAGATATTTTTTCGCTGCTTTATTATAAAGGGTATACTGTCCGTTCGCATCTTTCTCGATTGTCCAAAGTAACGCACTATACTCCCCTTTTATAACATCACCTGCGTTGCCCAGATCTGCTGTCTGCATTTCTGTTCCTGCAATACATGCGACTCCGCCAACCGGACTGATCTCTGCATTTAAAGCTTTTCCTGAAGAACCAATGATGAGGTAACTCTTTCCTGGTTCCATCTCTGCTGCTCGCTTATATGTCGGAATTTCCGATACAGTAACTTTTGTATCCGCTGTCACTGTCTGCTGCTGTCCCTGTGCATCTTTATACGTAACCAGCAGAGTTACGGTCACTTCACCTTTTCCTTTAAATGTTACAGCCGTCTCTGCAGAATCAGCATCTTCAAGCTCTGCAAGTTCAGGATCAGATACTGACCACTTATAAGAAACTACTTCCGGTATTCCAGATAATGCTCCTTTAAGGATCATTCTTTCATTCTTTCCTGCAGTTGTTACTCCATTTCCATCCGCATCCTGAATTTTTGCTGATGCACCTGCAGTCTGGTCATAACTTACTTCCAGCACCGCCTGTCCAACTGTCGTATTTCCGTCTGTATCTGTCACTGTAACTTTTACGTTCGTACTTCCGGCTTTCTTGCAGAAGACGTCTGCTGTATTTTCTTCTGCAGTCAGATCTGCAATCGCCGGATCTTCTATACTCCACTTATAAGAGGATGCTTTGATATGCTTGACTGTTGCCTTCAATGCAACCTTTTCACCAACTTTACCACTTGCTGCCTCAAGAGTTACACTTGGTACAGCTACCTGATTCAGATCGATCTGAACCGGACTTGCCGTTGCCTGTGTCAGTTCTGTTGCCGGAATCATTGCTGAATCATTATATCTCGTATTATTCTTACCAACAGATCCAATATCAATCAGTCCGTCTTCTGAATATCTGCTTAAAACCAGCTTATCATCATAAATCCGGCATACGGTAGCTGTCAGCTCATCTGCTGCTGTCGCATCATGGAAATATCCGATATATCCGGCATTCATATAAGTAAAATTAAGTTCTTCTTTTGTATAACTGTCAGTTGTACTACCGCTCTTCTTTGTAAGATCCGGGATCAAAATCGTATCTCCAGGCCGTTTGAACACACGTGAACCACCGATATAATTGTCCCATCCTTTAGAATGGTTATGACCATAAAGGTATACAATATCCAAATCTTCTGCGGCTGTATTGATCACATCAAACAAATAGGAAGAATACAGATTATCCCCATTTCCATAAAGAGAACTTGTACGCCCGCTGAAATGCAGTGGCAGATGCACCATAATGAAAATCGGGCGTGTCTCTCCGGCTGTAATACAGCCTTCCAGATAATCACCAAGCTTCTGAGCTGCTTTCTTTACCTGTGCTTCACTTCCTGTACTTCCCTGCATCCATGGGAATCCACCCATTTCTGAAGAATTATAAGTCGTATTGATACAGTACACAATATAATCTTCATATTCATTAGCACCCTCATCAAACGGATAATTTGCCTGATCATGATTTCCCTGGATAAACAGGAACTGATCTGTATCCGTCCAGCGGTTCTGAATGATATTTTTAAATGCCTGAATACCGATCGTCGCATCTGCATCATAATTGTACCGTCCTGTATATGCTGTATAATCTCCTACTGCCAGTACACGGTCAATCTTTGTAACACCATCATCATAGATTGCTTTTGAAATATTCGTCATAACAGAAGTCAGACTTTCCGGCACGTCCGATACGCTCTGATACGGTGATACTTCTGTACCCGTCTGGAAATCAGAGCAGAACAAAAGTGTCGCCTTTGCATCTCCCTCTGACGGATCAGGATCCGGAGTTGGAGTCGGAGTTACACCGGATTTCACTTCATATAATGCATACTGGTTTGTATCCTTTGTCTCATTCTGTGAATAGGTCGATGCATCGTAAGCACAGAATCCATTCTGGCTTTCGGAAAAGTTCAGATACCATGTTCCAAGACGAAAAGCCAGAGCCTTTCCCGCTGCGTGATGATCTGTCAGAACTGCTTCATAATAAGTTGCTTCATCTGTCAGTGTCACAGCTCTGTTCCCTGACTCAAAGTGCATATATTTATTTGAAGCCTTATTGTAAAGTGCAACCGTTCCATTTTCGCCCTCGACTGCTGTCCACAGATTCGTTTCCTGTGCTGTAAGCTGGTTTTCAGCATCTGAAAAATCCAGCCCGGAAACTTCTACTTTATCAAGTACACTGCCTGCTTTGCTGCCACTGTGGGTTGTTGCACCAACCACTGCGTATAGATCATCTTCGCTGCCCGAAGTCTTGCCCGCTGTTCCTCCGACAAGAAGATACTGCTCACCATATACCAGCTCTGATGCCCTCTCTACCGTTACTTCCTGTTGCTTTTCTTCCTGTGCCGCCACACTGATTGCCGGCATCATGCCAAATATATTGGCAAATACCATCATAAATACCAGCAATACAGCTAACGCACCCGTCTTCCTTTTCCTCATCTTTTTCCTCCTTTTTCTCGCTTCCGGTCACCATCATCTGCCCGGGCTGGCAGTCAAATTGACAGTTCCGAAATCTCCACAAGATTATATTATTATAATAATAACATGTCTCCATCTTTATTCTAACTGACATTTTACACAAATTTTACATTTATTCATTATTTTTAAAATTATTTTTGTTTATTTTGAACAGTTTATTTTATTTGTATTTTTTCTGTTTTTCTTTTTTGATGCATCCCGAACAATCTCTATTTCTATTTCTATCTTGTAAATTTCATTTTTTGTGATAAAATAAGGAAGTTACAGATATGAGTGAATTTTAGACAGATAAAGAAAGAGTGTATAAATTTATGAAGACAAAGCGTGAAGATGTAAGAAATGTTGCAATTATCGCCCATGTTGACCACGGTAAGACAACTCTGGTTGACGAGCTTTTAAAGCAGAGCGGTGTATTCCGTGAAAATCAGGAAGTAGAAGAACGTGTCATGGACTCCAACGATATTGAACGTGAACGTGGAATCACAATTCTTTCCAAAAATACTGCCGTACATTATAATGGGGTTAAGATCAATATCATTGATACTCCTGGTCATGCTGACTTTGGCGGAGAGGTGGAGCGTGTCCTTAAGATGGTAAATGGTGTTGTACTTGTTGTAGATGCCTTTGAGGGTGCTATGCCGCAGACCAAATTCGTATTAAGAAAAGCTCTTGAGCTGAACCTTCCGGTTATTGTATGTATCAACAAAATCGACCGCCCGGAGGCAAGACCTGACGATGTGATTGATGAGGTTCTCGAACTGTTTATTGATCTCGGTGCATCGGATGACCAGTTGGAGTGTCCTTTTGTATACGCTTCTGCAAAAGCCGGGGTTGCTGTCCTCGACCTTTCTGATGAAAAGCAGGATATGAAGCCTTTATTTGAGACGATCCTTGACTATATTCCGGCACCGGAGGGAGATCCTGAAGCTCCGTCCCAGATGCTCATCAGTACCATCGACTACAATGAATATGTTGGACGTATCGGAGTTGGTAAAGTTGAGAACGGTACGATCGCTGTCAACCAGGACATGGTTGTTGTAAACCATCATGATCCTGACAAACAGCAGCGTGTAAAGATTGGTAAGCTCTATGAATTTGACGGGCTGAACCGTGTGGAAGTAAAAGAAGCTACCATCGGAGCAATCGTTGCCGTATCCGGTATTGCAGATATTTCCATCGGAGATACTCTCTGCTCTCCTGAGAAACCGGAGGCAATTCCTTTCCAGAAGATCTCAGAGCCTACGATCTCCATGCAGTTCATCGTAAATGACAGTCCATTTGCCGGACAGGAAGGAAAGTTCGTAACTTCCCGTCATCTTCGTGACCGTCTTTTCCGTGAGCTTAATACTGATGTCAGCCTCCGTGTAGAAGAGACTGAGAATGCCGACAGCTTCAAAGTTTCCGGTCGTGGAGAGCTTCACCTTTCTGTCCTGATCGAGAATATGCGTCGTGAAGGATATGAGTTCGCAGTAAGTAAAGCAGAAGTTCTCTACCATACAGATGAAAACGGGAAGAAGACAGAACCTATGGAGCTTGCCTATATTGATGTCCCGGATGAATTTACCGGAGTTGTCATTGAAAAACTTGGTCAGCGGAAAGGGGAACTTCGCAACATGGCACCTTCCAACGGAGGTTATACCCGTCTTGAGTTCCTGATTCCTGCACGTGGTCTGATCGGATACCGTGGTGAGTTCATGACTGATACAAAGGGAAATGGTATCATCAATACAAGTTTTGAGGGATATGCTCCATATAAAGGAGATATCCAGTACCGTAAGCAGGGATCTCTGATCGCATTCGAGACCGGTGAGTCTGTAACTTACGGACTTTACAGTGCCCAGGAACGTGGTACTCTCTTTATTGGTGCAGGTGAAAAGGTTTATTCTGGAATGGTCATCGGACAGAATGGTAAGGCAGAAGATATCGAGCTGAATGTCTGCAAGACAAAGCATCTGACCAACACCCGTTCTTCCAGTGCTGATGAGGCACTCCGCCTGACTCCGCCACGTATTTTAAGTCTGGAACAGGCACTTGATTTTATTGATACAGATGAGCTTTTGGAGGTTACTCCTAAGAATCTCCGTATCCGGAAGAAAATCCTGGATTCAAGAATGAGAAAGCGTAGTATGATCAATAAATAATCTGTTCGCACGAGCAGTTGAAACCTCCTTTTATTATAGAAGATATTGTCGCACACTTCCGGTCAATTTTCGGTTTTTTCTGAATTTGACCGGATTTCTTATATACAGAAGCGGAAGTTTATGTTATAATATATCCATAATACAGATAGAACTCACCATTTCTTCTGTATAATTTGAACAAAGGAGTTGAGCAGCATGAATTTTATTATCAGCGGAAAAAATATTGAGGTAACACCGGGATTAAAGGATGCTATCGAACAGAAATTAGGAAAACTTGAAAGGTACTTCACTCCTGAGACAGAAATTAATGTAACTCTCAGCGTTGAAAAGGGACGTCAGAAGATCGAGGTCACAATTCCGGTAAAAGGAAATATCATTCGTTCTGAACAGACCAGTGATAATATGTATGTCTCCATTGATCTTGTGGAAGAGGTCATCGAGCGTCAGCTTCGCAAATATAAGAACAAGCTTGTAGCCCGCAGCCAGGGACATCCTACTTCCTATACATCTACCGGAAACAGCTTCAGAAAAGAATTTTTCGAGACGGAAGATGACGCAGCAGAGGATGACGAAATTCAAATCGTTCGTACAAAGAAATTCGGCATCAAGCCTATGTTCCCTGAGGATGCCTGCATCCAGATGGAATTGCTCGGACATAGTTTCTTCGTATTCTCCAATGCAGAGACTGATGAAGTAAATGTAGTATATAAAAGAAAAGATGGTTCTTTCGGTCTGATCGAGCCTGAATTTTCATAATCCATATGTAGTGTTCCGTTAACTGGAACGGTTAAAAGACCTGCAGTCAGGAGATTTTTCCCGACCGCAGGTCTCTTTTTATGTCAAAATAACCCGGAAAAGTTCCAGTGACATATCCCGTAACATACTCTCTGCATTGCCATGCTCATCGACAGAGTTTTATTACTGCCTTCTCTCTACTCTTCCACCCACTCTGAAAAAATGCGGATACCATCTTCCGTCTGTGCAAACCAGCACTGCACCGTTTCATCCAGAACCACCTGTCCATTTGTTCCTTCCATCAGATCTGCTTTCAGACCTTTCATCTGCTCAACCGGAACTAAAGCCATCAACTCCACTTTATCTGTATATACCGGATCTAACTGGATCACATCCCGGCTTGCAAGCAGATACTGTATTTTCCCCAGATCTGTGTACTCTGCCCGGATCAACAGTTTAATTCCATGGATTCTGGTTATACTTTCACTATGTTCCAGTCCGTCTATGGCCGCAGATGTATAAGCCCTGACCAGTCCACCTGTTCCAAGCAGTGTTCCTCCAAAATATCTCGTCACGATAACAAGTACATCCGTCAGCTTTCTGCCCCGGATCACTTCCAGGATTGGCTTTCCGGCTGTCCCTGCCGGTTCACCGTCATCGCTCATTCTCTCAGCAGCTGGATTTCTTCCAAGAACATATGCCCAGCAGTGATGTCTTGCATCCCAATATTTTTTTCTCGTCTCCTCCAGGATCTGAGCTGCCTGCTCTTCAGATTCTATCGGATAAACTTCTGCTATAAAACGGGATTTTTTTTCAATAATCTCTCCCATCCCGCCTCTGTATACTGTCTGATAACTTTCCACCTGTTGCTCCTTTTCATTTTTCTCATATTTGCTATCTCCTATGATATACATCTGCCCATGAAACTGCAAGATTTTCTTAAGTTTTACTTCTTAAAATATGAACTTTTTATTTTTAGCTTTATTTAAAAAGGTAAGTTTGATATAATCATAGAAGTGAAAAAAGGAGGATTTTATTCGTGAATTATGGAAAATCGAATCTTTCAAGAAGAAAGAAGCGGATTTCTTCTAAAAAGAGAATGAAAAAGAAACGTGTCGGTGTCCGTTTATTTAAGGCATTTGTTCTGTGCATCCTTTTGCTCGGGATCGTCGGTGTTGCCGCAGGTGGTGTGTTTGTCAAGCATGTCATTGATAATACACCGGAAGTTACCGCTAAGGATATCCTTCCTCAGGGGTATACGACATCCATTGTAGATCAGAACGGAACCGTGCTGGAACAGCTTAAAGATTCTGATTCCAACCGTGTATACAAGAAATATGACGAAATTTCCAAGTATATGGGTGATGCTTTTGTTGCCATCGAGGATGAACGTTTCTATAAGCACAACGGAATTGATCTCCAGGGAATCATCCGTGCAGGAGTTGTAGGTGTCACTCACGGCTTTCATTTCACAGAAGGTGCAAGTACTCTGACCCAGCAGCTCATTAAAAATAATGTATTCCCTAACTTTGTCAATGAGACAAATTCTGAACGTTTCGAGCGTAAGATACAGGAACAGTATCTTGCTCTCAAAATTGAAAAGCAGATGTCAAAAAAAGAAATTCTGGAAGCATACATGAATACCATCAATCTCGGTCAGGGATGTCTTGGTGTTCAGACTGCCGCAAAGCGTTATTTCAATAAAGATGCTGCAGATCTTACTCTTTCAGAATGTGCCGTTATTGCAGGAATTACCCAGAGTCCATCCGGGAATGATCCGGTCAAGCACCCGGATGTCAATGCCAGACGTCGTGAAAAAGTACTGAACAATATGAAGAAACTCGGTTTCATCAATCAGACAGAATATGACGAAGCCATGGCAGATAATGTTTACGACCGGATTTTAGAGACGGCATCCAATACGCAGACAAGCAAACCATACAGCTATTTTGTAGATGCCCTGATCAAGCAGATTGTAAAAGATCTGGTAAATAAAAAGGGCTACTCTGAAACGCAGGCTTACAACCTGCTCTACAGTGGCGGACTTACGATCACAGCTACGCAGGACGCTGATATCCAGTCGATCTGCGATGGGGAAGTTGCCAATGTAGACAATTACCTTGCCGGAAGTGAATGGGGACTTGATTACGCACTTACAGTCCATCATACAGACGGTACTTCTGAGAACTACAGTAAAGAACAGCTTGCAGCCTATATTTCCAGTACAACCGGGGATCAGTATCCTCTCGTATTCAGTACGCAGGATGCAGCCCAGAATGCAATCAACAACTATAAGAGTACCCTGAACATTGATGAGGCAGCCGGAGATACTGTAGATGAACGGATCGAGCTTTCACCACAGCCACAGGCTTCTGTCGTTGTGATGGATCAGTATACCGGACAGATCAAAGCTATAGTCGGTGGACGTGGCGAAAAGACTTCCAGTCTTTCCCTGAACCGTGCAACTGATTCTTACAGACAGCCGGGATCCTGTTTCAAGATCCTGGCATCCTATGCACCTGCCCTCAATGAAAATAAGCTGACCCTTGCTACTACGATTGATGATGAACCGTATGAATACAAGAATGGTCAGGAAGTTAAGAACTGGGATAAAAAGTATATCGGTGCAACCAGAGTCCGCTATGGAATCGAGCATTCCATGAACGTACTTGCTGTAAAGACTCTGACGGATTATGTAGGAGAAACTGAGAGTTATGACTATCTTCTCAACTTCGGATTTACAACACTGACCGATGCCGACAAAAATTCCCAGGCAAAAGCACTCGGAGGACTGACTCTCGGTGTCTACAATACAGAACTGACCGCAGCTTACGCAGCGATCGCCAAT
>ERZ824600.3877-NODE-3877-length-13781-cov-9.580504_pt1 | contig 13781 bp, 16 predicted proteins | sample MGYA00519933_ERZ824600 | MGnify/ENA primary metagenome ERZ824600 (study PRJEB31778, sample SAMEA3449178) | human gut metagenome | biome: human gut; feature: human-associated habitat; material: faeces | place: United Kingdom | collected 2010/2012 ... | reverse complement strand
AAACTTTATATCACCTTATGATGCAACTGTTATGGAAAAAATAAATGCAGAAAATGATATAAAGGTTAAAATATCAGGATCTAGTCAGATATTTACAATTGATATTACAACAGGAGAAAGTATACTTGACAACTCATTAATAATAAATGATGACGAAGATACATTTGTTGGTAAAATAAATAATTTAGAATATAGTTTAGATAATGGAATTACATGGAAAGATTATAGCAGTACAAAAAGATTTACTGAAAGCCAAAAAGTAAAAGCAAGGTATAAAGCACATGGAACAACATTAAGTGGAGAAATTAGAGAATATAACTTTACTAAAAACGTAGATAATACTTTAAAATATATAAATGTAGAAAATATTAATTTTATTTCAGCGGGTAAATCACAAAGTGGATTTGCACCAGAAAACATGTTAGATGGTAGTGTATTTACTTCATGGCATACTAAATACGGAGAAATAGCACAAGACAAATCATATATAATAAGTTTTAATAAAGCCAAGTATTTATCACAAATATCATATGACCCAGCAGGACTAAATGGAAGAATAAAATCAGCAAAATTATATGTAAGTTTAGATGGAATTGAATGGAAATTAGTATCAGAGATAACAAATTTAGCTAATGACGAAAATAGAAAAACAATAACTTTAAAAGAATCAGTTCCAGCAAGATATGTTAAAATAGAAGCTACGGAGACATATGGAAATCATGAAGGACCAAATAAATATGTAAGTGGTAAAAGATTTAATTATTATGAAGATACTACTAAAAAATTTAGTGAACCAGAAATAGAATATTCTAAAAATAAATTAACAAATCAAAATGTAGTAGCAACTATTAAAATTCCTTATGGATATAAAGCCATAGGAAGTACAAGTTATACATTTAATAATAATGGAAAACATGAATTTAAATATAAAGACATAAATGGTGAAGAAAAAACATTGATAGCAAATGTAACATGGATAGATAAAGAATTACCAACAGCACAAGTAGAATATGATATTACTAGCCAAACTCAATTTACGGTAAAAGCTACATTAAAAAATATATCAAAAGAAAATGTAACAATAATTGATGGTTCAGGTGGAACATATATATTTAGTAAAAATGGAGAATATGTATTTAAAATTAAAGATGAAGCAGGAAATATTGGTGAAGTAATAGCAAAAGTTACATGGATTGAAGAACAACAAGAAGTAAAAGGTGATATCAATGGTGATGGTGTTTTAGATATATTAGATTTATCTATGCTAAATAAACATTTAATCGGAAAAAAGATAATTGATGATGCACAAAGTCTAATTGCAGCAGATATTAATAAAGATGGAGTAGTAGACATTGTTGATTTATCAATTTTAAATAAAGAAATAAACAAATAAATAAGTTTTTGATTATAAAAAATTTGGATTTTGCGATATATAAAAATAAGGAAGGATAAAATAAAATGAGAAAGAAGATATTTTTAGTAATTATTATTTGGCTATTATTATTTAAATGTTTAATTTCGTATGCTTCTGATAATGTAACAACTACAATTAAAACAAATCAAGAAGATAAAAATATAACTGTAACATTGAAAGTAGAAAAAATAAGAGAAGGATTAGATGCATTATCAGGAAAAATTGAATATGATGATTCTAAATTGGAATTTATAGAAGCAAAAAGTGCCAATAGCAATTTGCAAGAACCTTCATTTAATATAAATAATGGAAAATTTACCATATTAATAAGGTCAAATTCAATAAAAACGCCTGCTGATATTATACAATTTAGTTTCAAGGTTAAGGAGAATATTACTGGGAATACAGAAATTAAAATATTACAATTAACAGGAGCAACAGAAAGCGATAAGAAAATAATATTGGAAGATAGTGTTGCAAATATAAATATAGAAAATAATATACCAAATATACCAAACATACCAAATAACAATAATACTAACAATGAAGAGACAAATAGTAAAGTAGATATAACAACAAATAATAATGGTGGAAGCAATAATAACAATAATAACAATAAAAATAAAACTCCAAATAATATATCAATAAAGAAAAATGAGATTGTTAAAGATGAAGTGAAGCCAGAAAATAATGAAACAACTATAGAAGACAATAATGGTACAGAAGAAAATAATAATATAGTATTTACTAGTAATGATTTTACATCACAAAATAAAACATTAAAAATAAATGATAATGGAATTACTTATGATAATACAGTGTATGATTTACCAGAAGGAACAAAGTTTGATAGTAATAAATATAGTTTAATAAAAAAAGATAATTATTATATTTTAAAACTTAATTTCATAGTAAATAATAAAAAAGAAGAAATGAAAGTTATTGTAATAAATTAAATAAAATAATAAATACTATTATAGAGATAAATACATTAATAAATCTATATATAAGGTACTTAAAGTATCTTATTTTTTTATTTAAATTAATTATCTGCATATGAATACTAAAAGAAGAAAAAGTAATTATAATGGTAATAATTAAACCATTTATAAACTTATTACTAATTAAATGAGTAATATTATATATACCAGAAGAAAACTCTAAAGAACCATATAAAATACTATCAAAAATAGGATTAATAAATACAAAATATTTAACTATACTAAGTACAAAAGAAAAAAATAAAATATTCGCAAATATAATAGATACGCTAATAACAGTATTTCTAATAGCGCTATAATATATATTTAAAAAACTATTAGTTTTATATAAAACAATATTATCTTTTAAATTATTATTATTTCTTAATATAATTCCAAGTATAAAATTAGATATATAATGAGATAATAAAATAATAATAGAAAGTTTTATATCTTTTAAATAAATACATCCAACAGTCGCAATTAAAAATATTGGATTAACAAAGTTAGTATAATGAATAATATTATTTAAATTAGGGTTATCTTTTAATAAATTAGCATTATTAGGGTATCCACTAATCATAGATAATATAATAATAGAAACATCTTTATCAGATATATTAAATAATTTAGATATTGATTTTTTTAATAATTTAGGTAAATAATTTTCAATATTTAAATTAATTAATATTTGACTAAATAAACAAGATATAAACATAGATGGTAAAAGACTATATAAACATATATTGGTATTAGTATTAAAACTACTAATAATAACTTTAGGATTTACTAAAAAAAATACTTCTAAAAATACAAATACTACTATTAATAATAAATTATAATATTTTTTCATATTATATTTAATGAAAGAATAATTATAAATATGAGGTGTTTATGAAAAAAATAGGTATTATTTTGCATGATGAAGTAATTAATAATAAAACTTATAAAATATTAAATACTGATTTTATAAAATATTTAGGTAATTATGATGTAGTTATTATAGGTATAATATATGATGAAGAAACAGATATAAATAAAATATTAGAACAAATAAATATATGTGATGGAATTATTATTCCAGGAGGTAATATATATAGTGATATAGATAAAAGAGTCGCAAGATATTTATATGATATAGATAAACCAACACTTGGAATATGTTTAGGTATGCAGATTATGGGTGAAGCATTAGGAGGTAAAATAGAAATATTAGATAATTTAAATCATATTACAAATGATGAATATGCACACTATATAAGAATAAAAAAAGATACAAAATTATATTATATATTAAATGCAGAACTTATAAATGTAAATAGTAGACATAAGTATCATTTAGTAAATACTAATCTTACTGTTAATGCATATAGTAATGATTATATAATTGAAGGAATAGAGTCTAAAGATAAAAAATTTTATATTGGAGTACAATATCATCCAGAATCAATATATTATGATATAAATAGTAAATTATTAATAGAAGAATTTATTAAGTGTTTGACAATTTAGTTATAGTTCTTTATAATATATAGGCTGTAAGGGAGAGATATAAATAATGGAAAAAAGAGAAGAATTAAATTCACTTATGGAAAAGTATAAAGAATTTACTTCAATAATATTAAAATTAGATAAAGAAAATAGAAAAAGTTTAAGCACATTAGATGCAGAAGAAGCAAAAAATAAATTAACTGAAGAAAATAAAAAGGTTAAGATTTTAAAACCACAAAATGAAGATCCTTTTTATTACTGGAATATGTAATACTCTTAAAAAAAGAGTATTTTTTTTATTTTTTTAGTGGAATTTACCTTTAAAAGAGAGAATATAAAAAGTAGAGGTGATTTTTATAAATTATTATGATGAAATAAAAAATGAACTAGTAAATAATGAAATTACTAAAAAGGTAAAAGATTATAGTAAAAATAGAAGTGATTTAACTACATATTATAATGTTGGTAAATTACTTTCTGAAGCAGGTAAACATTATGGAGAAGGAATAATTAAAGAATATTCTAAACGACTTACAAATGAGTTTGGAACAAAATTTGGTATAACACTTTTAAAAAGAATTCGACAATTTTATACAGTTATTGAAAAAGGTGCGACAATGTCGCACCAATTATCTTGGTCACATTATTGTGAATTATTACCAGTAAATTCAATAGATAAAATAAATTATTATATAAAAATAACGAAAGAACAAAATTTATCAATAAGAGAATTAAGGGCTAAAATAAAAAATAATGAATATGAAAGATTGGATGAATCTACAAAGGAAAAATTAAAAGAAAAAGAAGAATTAAAAGTACCAGATTTAGTAAAAAATCCTATTCAAATAAAGAATACAAGTGGTAATAATGAAATATCAGAAAAAGTACTTCAAAAACTAATATTAGAAGATATACCATCTTTTTTAGATGAATTAGGTAATGGTTTTACCTTTGTAAGAAATGAATATAAAATAAAGATAGGAGATAGATATAATTATATTGATCTATTGTTATTTAACTATGAATTTAATTGTTTTGTTGTAGTTGAATTAAAAGTATCTGAACTAAAAAAAGAACATATAGGACAAATAGAATTTTATATGAATTATATAGATAAAAATTTAAAAAATATAAATCAAAATAAAACCATAGGGATAATAATATGTAAAAAAGAAAATAAATATGTAATTGAATATTGTTCTGACGACAGAATAATAGCAAGAGAATATGAACTAATATAAGGAGGATTAAATTTGAATTATTATAATGAGATAAAAACTGAATTAATAAATAATGAAATAACAAGAAGAGTAAAAGAATATAGTAAAAATAGAAGTGATTTAAATACATATTATAATGTAGGTAAATTACTTTCTGAAGCTGGTAAACATTATGGTGAAGGAATAATTAAAGAATATTCTAAAAGACTTACAAATGAATTAGGCAAGGGATATAGCATTTCAAACTTGAAAAATATGAGAAACTTTTACGTATTTTTTTCAAAAAGCCAGACAATGTCTGGCCAATTGACTTGGAGCCATTATATAGAATTATTAAAATTAGTAGATAAAGAAAAAATAAACTATTATATAAAAATAATAGAAGAAGAAAATTTATCAGTAAGAGAATTAAGGCAAAGAATTAAAAATAATGAATATGAAAGATTAGATGAAAGTACAAAGAAAAAGCTAAAAGAAAAAGAAGAATTAAAATTATCTGATTTAGTAAAGAATCCAATTCAAATAAGAAATACAAGTGGTAATAATGAAATATCAGAGAAAGTACTTCAAAAATTTATATTAGAAGATATTGAATCATTTTTAAAAGAACTAGGTAATGGATTTTGTTTTATTGGAAGTGAATATAAAATAAAAATAGGCGATAGATATAATTATATTGGTCTATTATTATTTAACTATGAATTTAATTGCTTTGTAGTTGTTGAACTAAAAGTAACAGAACTCAAGAAAGAACATATAGGACAAATAGAATTTTATATGAATTATATAGATAAAAATCTAAAAAATATAAATCAAAATAAAACCATAGGGATAATAATATGTAAAAAAGAAAATAAATATGTAATTGAATATTGTTCTGACGACAGAATAATAGCAAGAGAATATGAATTAGTGTAAAGGAGGGAAGAAATGAATTATTATAATGAAATAAAAACAGAATTAATAAATAATGAAATTACGAAAAGAGTAAAAGACTATAGCAAAAATAGAAGTGATTTAAATACATATTATAATGTAGGTAAATTATTAGCTGAAGCTGGTAAACATTATGGAGAAGGAATAATAAAAGAATATTCTGATAGGTTGAGTAGTGAATTAAATATAAAATATAGCGTGAGAACATTATATAAAATTATAAAATACTTTAATTATATGAATAAACAAAAAGTGCCGACAGTGTCGGCAAAATTGTCGTGGAGTCATTATGATGAATTGTTAAAATTAACTGATGAAAATATAATAAATTACTATATTAAAATTTCAGAAGAACAAAATTTATCAGTAAGAGAATTAAGGAAAAAAATTAAATCTAATGAATATGAAAGATTAGATGAAGAAACAAAGAAAAAATTGAAAAACAAAGAAGAATTAAAAGTATCAGATTTAGTAAAGAATCCAATCCAAATAAGAAATACAAGTGATTATAATGAAATCTCTGAAAAAGTACTCCAAAAACTAATACTAGAAGATATACCTTCCTTTTTAAAAGAATTAGGTAATGGATTTAGTTTTATAGATAGTGAATATAAGATAAAAATAGGAGATAGATATAATTACATAGATTTATTACTTTATAATATTAAATATAAATGCTATGTAGTAGTTGAATTAAAGGTTACTGAACTAAATTCAAATCATACATGACAAATACAAAAATATATGAATTATATTGATAAAAATATAAAGAGTATAGATGATAATAAAACAGTAGGAATAATAATATGTAAAAAAGAAAATAAATATGTAATTGAATATTGTAGTGATGACAGAATAATAGCAAGCGAATATGAATTAGTATAAGTAGGATTAAATTTGAAGTATTATAATAAAGTAAAAAGTGTCGACAGTGTCGACACAATTAACATAGAGCCATTGATATGAAAGAAAATAATAATAAAATAAGTTATTATGTAAAAGTTGTAGCACTTCTACCATTACAAGCCCACTATCCAGTTATTCCTGGCTTTTTTTTAAATATAAATAATTTTTAATATTAAAGTATATAAATTAAATACTGTTAACAAGTTGTATAATGTTAAAAATTTATATTGTCTATAGCATTAATTTATGATAAAATTGGTATAGAAAATATGTAGTTTTAATGTTTTTTATTTTGTAAAAATATTTGTTCGACAAAATTTGACAAAACAAATATTTTATATATAATATACACTCGTATTGAAGGGGAGAAATAAATATGCAGGAAGAAGCATTAGTAATGGAAAAGAGTAGTGTAGTTTCAGTTAGAAAAACTTTGTTTTTAGCATGCAAAAGAACATTTGACATATTTTGTTCATTAATAGGGTTAATAATGCTATTACCAATATCTTTAATAATAAAAATATGTTATATGGTAACAGGAGATTTTAAATCTATATTTTATACTCAAAAGAGAATAGGAAAAAATGGTAAATTTATTTATATATATAAATTTAGATCAATGGTACCAAATGCAGATGAAGTATTAAAAGAGTTATTAAAAGATCCTAAATATAAAAAGGAATGGAATAAAAATCAAAAATTGGAACATGATCCTAGAATAACTAAAATTGGTAAAATAATCAGAAAAATATCATTAGATGAAGTACCACAATTTATAAATGTATTTAGGGGTGATATGTCATTAATTGGACCAAGACCATTAGTTGAAGGTGAACTTGATGCTCATAATGGAAATCATGAAATATATGAAAAAGTTAAACCAGGAATAACTGGATGGTGGGCTTGTAATGGTAGAAGTGCCACAACTTATGATGAAAGATTAAAATTAGAATATTATTATGCAGAAAATGCTAGTTTATGGTTGGATATAAAATGTTTCTTCAAAACAATAGAAGCAGTATTGTTTAAAAGAGGAGCAAAATAATAAAGGGTAAAATATAAACTTAAAAAATACATAAAAAGATAATTGTTTATAAGACTAGTAGAAATATGTAAATGGTAAAATAAAATTTTGAATATAAGGATATAATCTCTCTAAACATAAAATTAGTTGATTAAGATTATACAATATATTAGATTAATAATAAATGTTAAAAAATCGGTACTGTTGTATACGTGTATCGATTTTTATATATAGGGAGTAGTGAATTTTGTGAAAAAAGAAGAGCAAATTAGAGTTGCACATATAGTTGGCAAATGGCTTGGTGGTGGAGTAGAAGCAGTTGTGATGAATTATTATAGAAACATAGACAAAAATAAAGTACAATTTGATTTTCTTTGTGATTCAGATTCGACTAATATACCATACGAGGAAATAGAAAAATTGGGAGGAAAAGTAATTCTTATACCTCCATATCAAAAAGCAATAAAATATCAAAAAGAATTGATAAGGATATTTAAAGAAAACAAATATAGAATAGTACATTCTCATATTAGCACAATGTCTATATTTCCATTAAGAGCTGCTAAAAAAGCAGGTGTTCCTGTTAGAATTGCTCATGCTCATTCTACAAGTAATAAAAAAGAATGGAAAAAGAATATTTTAAAACAAATATTAAGACCATTTAGTAAAGTATATGCAACTGATTATATGTGTTGTTCAGAACTTGCTGGCAGATGGTTATTTGGTAATAAAGAATATGATAAAGGCAATGTTTATTTACTTAATAATGCAATTGATCTTGATAGGTTTAAATATGATAAAAAATTAAGAGATAAAAAAAGAAAAGAATTAAATATTTCAGATGATACAGTGGTTATAGGTCATGTCGGTAGATTTGTTGAACAAAAAAATCATAGATTTTTAATTGATATATTTAATGAAGTACATAAAGAAAATAAAGACTCTTTATTAATGCTAGTAGGTCAAGGACCTTTACAAGATGAAATTAAAGAAAAAGTAAAATCTTTAGGTTTAGAAAATAGCGTGTTATTTTTAGGTCAAAGAAATGATGTTGATGAATTATATCAAGCGTTTGATGTGTTTTGCTTACCATCACTATATGAGGGATTACCTGTTGTTGGTGTAGAGGCACAAGCAACTGGACTGTTATGCATATTATCTGATGAAATGACAAAGGAAACAAAAGTGCTTGAGACAACAAAATTTTTGTCCTTAAATAATTCGACAAAAGAATGGACAAAAGAAATTTTTGAGAAATTTACAAAATTTAAAAGAAAAAATACACAAAAAGAAATAACTGATAATAATTTTAATATTAAAAATGAAATAAAAAAGTTAGAAAGAGAATATTTGATGCTTTTTGAAAGGAATGTAAGATGATTTATGAGTATATAAGTTTGCTATTTGGTATTTTTAAAATAGTATTATATAAAATACTAAATTTTAATAAAATTAAATTCGAATCAATTCCAATGATGAATTGTAATTTTAAAATTGCTATGAAAAAAGGTACCAAAATGATAGTAGGTAAAAAATTAAGAACAAGAAACAATGTTTCATTTAGAATTTATAATAAAGGTATAGTTAATATAGGCAATAATTGTTTTTTTAATGATGGATGCTCTATAAATTGTCAACAAAATATCAAAATTGGAGATAATGTAATTATGGGACAAAATGTGATGATTTTTGATCATGATCATGATTATAGAAATAATATTAATGATTTTGTTAGAAATGATGTTGTTATTGGTAATAATGTTTGGATTGGAGCAAATGTTGTGATTTTAAAAGGTGTTATTATAGGGGACAATACTGTAATTGCTGCTGGTAGTATTGTTAATAAAGATATTCCAAGTAATAAAATGTTTTATCAAAAAAAAATAAATGAAAAGAAGGATTTGATTTGATGAAAAAAATATTTTTCGTTATGAGTACTGATGATTATTCCGGTGCTGAAGCTGTGAACTTTTCTATTATTAATAATTTAAAAGATAAATATGAATTTTATTGGGTTTCGAGAAAAGGAAAAATTAATAAGTTTTTAGAGGCAAATGAAATAAAGCATATTGAAATTAGGAAACTTTCGGTCAAAGAAATAAATAGAGTTATTAAAAAATTTAATCCAGATATTTTGCATGCCACTGATTATAAAGCAAGTGTTATTTGTTCGTTGGCGAAAATTAAAAAAATTCCATTAATTTCTCATTTGCATAATAATTCTCCGTGGCTATCAAAATTTCACCCTTATTCATTTGCATTATTATTTATTGCATTTAAGGCTAAAATGATATTAACTGTTTCTAACTCGATAGAAAATGAATATGTATTTTCAAAATTAATAAGAAAAAAAATTAATATGATTGGTAACCCTATTAGTACAAAAAGCATCATAAATAAAGTTAATAAAGATGATTATACTAAAAAATATGATATTTGCTGTGTGGGAAGACTTACTGAACAAAAAAATCCATATATGTTCTTAAATATTATCCAAAAGTTAGTTGTCAACCATTCCGATTTAAAATGCATTTGGGTGGGAAAAGGTGAATTACTTGAAGAGATTATTAGTAAAAGTAAATCTATGAATATTGGTAAAAATATAGATTTTGTTGGATTTCAGGATAATCCATATAAATTTATGGCATCATCTAAAATCTTTTTGCTTTGCAGTAAATGGGAAGGTTTTGGATTAGTTACTTTTGAAGCACTATCATTGGGTTTGCCTGCTGTTGTTTCGAATGTAGGAGGATTACCTATGATGGTTAATAATTCGTGTGGCAAATTGTGTAAAGAAGAAGATGAATTTGTTGAGGAAGTAAACAAATTATTGAATGATAAAAAATATTATTTGATGAAAGCATATAATGCTACTCAACAATCGAATAATATTGACAATTTAGATGAATATATAAAGAGAATGTATCACATTTATAAAAATATATAAAAGAGGTATTTATTATGGAAAAAATTTTAAATATACTATTAATATTTTTAATAGTATTGTACAAAAATATAATGTATTGGCCAATGGTTACATCAAAATTTCTTTATGCTTTAATTATTATTATTGCAATTACAGCGTTTTTATCTTTCGGAAATAAAAAAATTAAAAAAAAGCATTTTCTTTATATGCTTTTATTAGCTATGTTTCTTACGTTTGCTGTTGTTCACAGTGAAAGTGCAAATTTGCTGTTTCCTATTCTTATTCTTTTTTCTTTTTATAATGTAAAAGATTCTTATAGGAATATTGCAAAATATTACTTTTACGCATTGTTATTTTGTTTTATAATGACTATTTTTTTGAATTTAATAGGAGTATTGCCGAGTTATAATATAACTAGATTTTTTGTTGTTAGATATAGTCTAGGATATATACATCCTAATTTTGTATATTTATATTTTTTCTTTATATGTATTAGTGGATATTATGCATTTAATAATAGCAAAGCATTTTTGTTATCTACAATTCCTTTTGCTTTAATACTTTATAAATTGTCTTTAACTAGAACAGGTATTGCTTGCTATGCAATATTATTGATATTAGCTTTCATATATAATAAAAGAGATGTATATAAACTAGCAAAAATTACAAAATACTTATTTTTTTTATTAACAATAATTACAATAGTTTCAGTAAAACTATATGATAACAATATATTATCACAAATAGATTTATTATTTAGTGGACGTTTATCGAACTATTCGTATTTTATTAAAAATGGTTTGTTAACTAGTCCGATTGGACACATTAGTTTTAATACATCAATATATACTATAGATAATTTTTTCCTTGTATTATTTTATGATTATGGATATATAGGTTATATTATTTATTCTATTTTGAATTTTATATCTATTAAAAAGAATAGTAATGATAAGAAATTTATTATATGTATGTTTGTGTTCCTTGTATATGGAATATGTGATTCAAATACTATAGTTACAAGTATTAATTTCTTAATTCCATTACAATTATTAATATTATTTGATAAAAAACAAGGAGGTGTTATGATTGAAAAAAATTAAGGTTTTGATGATAGGATTATCTAATAATCTTGGTGGCATTGAAACATATTTAGTTAATCTTTATCGTAAAATAGATAAAAGTAAATTTGATATTAAATTTTTAGTATTTAATGATAATATGCCTTGTTTTTATGATGAAATAAAAGAAGATTTAATATTTATTACACCTAGGAAAAATAACTATAAACAATTTAAAAGAGAATTAAAACAAATTTTATTTACTGGACAATTTGATTTTATACATTGCAATCTTATGTCATTTAGTTTGTATGAACCAATAGTTTTTGCTTTAAAATATAGTAAAGCAAAGATCGTATTGCATTCACATGTTAGTGGTAAAATTAAGAATACATTGAAAACAAAAATTATTTCTAGTTTTGCTAAGATGCTTGTTTTAAACAATAATTACAGCGATAGATATATTTTTCTAGGATGCTCTCAAAACGCAATTGATGATTTATTTGGGGATTTTTACAGAAAAAATAATTGTTATTTTTCCGTTGTAAATAATGGTATTGATGTTAGCAAATTTACTTTTTCAGAGAAAATGCGAAAAAAAATAAGAGGTAATATATCAATAGCAGATGATATTATTCTATTAGGACATGTTGGAAGATTTACTTATGCCAAAAATCATAAAAAAATATTGTCGATTTTTAATTATTTGGCGAAGAAAAGTGAAAAATATAAACTTTTGCTGATTGGAGATGGTGAATTAAGACAGGATATTATAAATCTTATTGATAAATATAACATTCGTGATAGGGTTGTTTTATTATCAAATGTTAGTAATGTTAATGATTATCTAAATGCAATTGATTGTTTTATTTTTCCATCGATATTTGAAGGATTGGGCATTGCTGTGGTAGAAGCACAAGTTTCAGGATTACCATGTATAATTTCAAATACTATACCAAAAGAAGTAGAGATAACAGATAATATATTTAGATGTGATTTGGAATCATCAGATGAAGAGTGGGGATTAATTATACAAAATATTAATTTTAATAATAGAAATATAGATATTCATTTGTTTAGTGAGTTTGATTCTTCAAATAGTGCTTTAAATCTAGAGAAAATATATATAGAAAATTATAAATATTATTTTGTTCATGTAGATTAATGTTTTCTATTCTATAATAATACTCTATTTTATTCTTCATATATTATCCCTCAAGATATTTTATGTTTTCTTTTTTTGAATTAAAACAAAAAAAGGTAGAATTCTACCCTTTTTAAATTTATTTTGTTTTTCCGCTAGATAAATATTCTTCAGGTACTTCATATCCAAAGCTTTTATACATATCTGCGATATCTTGATTAGTTTCTTTCTGAGCGTTGGCTACGTTTTGCTTACTTTCTTCTATTTCTTTTTGTAATGCAGCTTCTTCAGCAGCTAATCTATCAGCAATATCTTTTTCAGCTTTAGCGGCTCTTCTTTTTAAAATATTAAATTTACTTATTTTAACAGCTTTTGTGTAATCCCTTTCATTTGTAACTATACTTACATTGTTTTCATTTTCCATAATCAAACCTCCTGTTATTCTGCTTCTGGCTTAGATAATTCGCGTAATACGTCCTTTATACGATCCCATTCACTTTCGTTATCAATTCCTAATAATTTAGGTTCTCCACTACTGCGATCTACATTTGATACATAAACTGTAACATTCCCATTTTCATCTGTTTCATTTTTTGTATATACAACATATTCTTTTTTATTATCTTTAAATTCAAATGCAAGAATTACTTCAACTTCTTCTGTTTCTCCATTTTCGTTT
>ERZ824600.3862-NODE-3862-length-13813-cov-2.966492_pt1 | contig 13813 bp, 9 predicted proteins | sample MGYA00519933_ERZ824600 | MGnify/ENA primary metagenome ERZ824600 (study PRJEB31778, sample SAMEA3449178) | human gut metagenome | biome: human gut; feature: human-associated habitat; material: faeces | place: United Kingdom | collected 2010/2012 ... | reverse complement strand
CCCGTGGTTTACACAATCACGGTTTCCGTCAAAGACAGCGCTCCCGCAAAAGCCTTTACCGACAATCTGACTTTTTCGCTGAATCTGACGCAGACGCAAGATTAATTTCGCAATCACTTAACCGAGCGCAAGCGCAAACGGGAGGCAAACCATGAGTATTTTCAAAAGCGAAAAAATTGAAAAATCTCTCGGCGTCGTCCTCGACGTCCTGTTTGCGCTTGTTTTGCTTTTTTCCCTGTTTATGACCGTGTCCACCCTCGCACAGCGCGAAAACGGCGTTGCGGGACTGAGGTTTGGCGTAATCAGGTCAAAAAGCATGGAAGCAAGCGAACTTTATGTCGGCGACGTCGTTTTCGTCAATCGGGAAGACCAATACGACGTCGGCGACGTGATTGTTTTTTATCGCGCGGTAGCCCAATACAAAAACGCTTTTAACGCGGAGCTTGTAAAGGACTGTCCCGTTTGGGTGCACGAGGTCGTCGCCGTTTCAACCGACGCAGAGGGAAGAAGAACTTATCTGACAAAGGGCACGAGCAACGTATTCGACGACGGTTATTACGTACCGCAGGATTTTGTGCTGGGCAAAGCCACTCCCCTGCCCGCGTTCCTCAACAAAACCGTGGGCTTTGTCGGCTCCAAAGCGGGAATAATCAGTCTGATTATCTGCCCGTGCGCGGCTATGACGATTTATCTGGTCTGGGAGCTTGTCATTCTGTTCACCGCGCGCGACGCGGCTGCGGAAACGCAGGGCGGCGGCAACACGACCAAACGGACTGCGACGACGGTTGACGACGCTCTCAGCTCGGCGGCAATTGCTTTTGACGACGCGACGGATAAAAAAACGGAAACCGCCGCGCAGAAGCCTCCGTTCTTTTTAACGGACAAACAGGAATATTTTGTAAAAACATTCGGCGCAAGGCTGATTTTGGCGGACGACGACGTAAAAAGACGCTACTCCGCAATAAAAAACGCTTTGCTTTCCCTTTCGGGAGTCAAAGCGCGCATAAGCAAACGATGCGAAACGTTCAGAAAGGGCAGAAAGCTCCTCGCAAAGCTGAACGTAAGAGGCAGAAAGATTTTGCTCTGCCTTGCAATCGAGCCGCAGACGACGGAAGCCAAATATTTTATCTGCGACGTTTCCGAGCGCGGCAAATTTTATCGAGGCGTGCCCTCTCTGTTTCGCGTAAACAGCGAGCGCGGCGTAAAATTCGCGTCGGAGCTGATAAAGCTTTTGGCGCAAACCCATTCTCTGACAATAATCGAAAAGGTCCCGCAGGACTTTGCGCCCCCGTCAAGGAGCTTTGAACAGCTGCTTGCCGACGGTTTGATTAGGCGCGTTGAAAATAAAGCTTTTTCTACAAACAAAAAATCCCGCACGGCGGAAGGCGACGCGAAAAAGGCGGCGGAGTCGGAAAAGGCTCTCCGCAGTTTGAACAACGGAAGAAAAATCGGGCGCGTCGCCAAGGTGTACAGACAGATTAAAGCTACGGGCGCGTTTTCGTTCAGCTCGGCGAACGGGAATAAAACGCAAAACGTCCCGTTGGATTCAAAGGAGGACGAAGGTGAAAAAACAGACGCTTAACCGCAGGGTAAGGATAGCGGGCGCTTTGCTGCTCGCCGCCTTGCTCCTTTCAGCAGTCGTCGCGCCCCTCGCGCTGCTTGCGTCGCCCTCGACGGGTATCTCGGGAGAGGGCGCGCTCTCTTTCGCTTCTGCGGAGGAACCCGACGTCACGCCCGTCCCCGACCACGACCAAGCCTCTCTTGAAGAACAAAGCAAAATTTTGGCGGGCGAAAACAGAAACGACCGCGGCTGCGGCTTCGACGTGAAAATCACCGACGGCGGACTTTCCGTTTCGGGTGCATTCCCCGCCGGCGGAAACGATAAAATAAACGAAAGTCTGAGAACAAACGGTATTCTTCACTATGCCAAATACGAAAACTCACTGTGCGAATACCTCAACAATCTGATAATAATACTTGATTTTTCAAATTTTTTTATAACAGAATTTACTGCGCAGGCATTTGACTTCATGTATTACGCCATTTTGGCCGGCGCGGCTGAATTTCAATCCTACACGGTTGAAAATATACCCGTTTACGACTCCGCGACCGGTAAGAAATCAAGAGAAACTACCGCCATCTTCACCGGCAACGAAACCATAACGGTTGACGGACAACCCATAACCGACGGCGGAATTTCCCTGCGCATAGTGCTGCCCAACCTCGGCGAGGACAAAACGCTTGTTTTCGACGATTACAGCCTCAATTTTTACAATTGGGGAAGCATGGGCAGTCTAGCTCCCGAATGCGTCTCCATTGATATAAGCAATCTCACAATCACTCCCAAGCTGACGGAGGACGGCAAGCTGGACACGAGCGGCTCCGATACCTTTTCGGGACTGAAAATAAGCACGAAAGCCACGCAAATATGGTTTCCCGCCGACACCTGTTCCCACATACACTTTATCGGCTCAACGGGCAACCAACTCGAATACGCTCTCGACACCTCCGTCGAATTCACCAAAGCCAATACCGATACCGAAACGGAAATTTTCATCAGACAGCCGTCGACGGACGAGACCGATCCTGAAAGCAAATTTATTTTTACGCGTATGTATTCGAGAGTTTATCAGGCAGGCAGCAAAACAAACATAGACATAATCGACTCGGCGGTATTCAAAACCCAACCCACGGAAGCCGACCTCGTCGCACTGCTGGAAACGGGACATTGGCTGCATTTCCGTCTTGGCGAAACCATAGAAAAAATCAACTCGGACTACGTTTTGTACCATCAACGCCGAAGCGGAGACAACTCGCTTTTCAATGAAAAAGCGCAGTTGACAATAGATGCCGCTCCGATAGAAATAAGCGGCGTAACTGTGTATAAAATGAGCTGCGCGCATTCCGACGACGAGGGAGAAAAAGGCAGCTTTGTCGGCTACTTCGGAGCGGGAAGGACGTATTTCAAGGACGACCAAACTCCTTTCGACGACGCGGACAAAATTTTCAACTGAAAGAATCGCCGCGCTCGGAGATTTAACATATTTATAATTGAAACAGAAAACAAACGCGCGAAGCAAAAGGCGGCTTGACAAAACAACAAAGCCACGCCGAAAAAAGGCAGTCTATATAATATATATAACATCAAAGCCCCCTCGCTTTTCAAGGGGGCTTTTAAATGCCGAAAAAAATCAGTTTTCTTCTTGCTCGTCAAGAGGAGGCTGAGGCTCGGACTTTTCCTGCCACACGGCGTAAAGCGTCGTGCCGTCGGGCGCGTCGCAAAAATTTTCCGCCGCGTACTCCGCCGTCGTTCCTCCCGCAGTCGTCGTCCAACCGACAAACTCATACCCTCTGCGCACGGGCGCGGTAACGGTGTTTACTGGTTCGCCGTCAACAAGCCGATAATTTTCCACCGCGCTTTTTTCAACGGCTTGCACGAAAGACTTGTCTGATGAAAGAACGCAGCCGTACACTACCGGACGATAGCCCGAATTCCAACGCGCTCCCCAATTTTCGCCCGCCGCCTTGCTCTCGCAGTAAATCGTGAGCGTGTTGCAGCCGTAAAACACGTGGTTGCCCAACGTCGTTACGCTTAAACTCAGCGTTATGCCCGAAAGTGACGAGCAGCCTCTGAAAGCGTAATTGCCTATATCCGTCACCGTTGAAGGCAAAACGATAGTTTCGATTGAATTGCAGTCGAGAAACGCGCTTGTTCCTATCTGTTTAAGCCCCTCGTTGAGGACGAGCGTTTTAAGCGACGAACAGCCGTAAAAGGCGTAATTGCCTATTCTTTCCACCGAAGACGGAAGAGTGACGTTGTCAAGCGATTTGCAGCCGTAAAAGGCGTAATTGCCGACAGTTGTCAGACTGTTGCCGAAAACCACCTCTTTCAAGGACTCGCAGCGATAAAACATACGCGTCCCCAAAGTCAAAAGCCCGTCTTTTATTGTTACGGTTTGAAGGTTGACGCAGCCGCTGAAAATGTTTTCGCCGAGCTCTCTCACGCCGCCGCCGATTTCGACGGAACGCAGACCGCTGCCGTAAAACGCAAAATCCGATATCTTGCTCACACTGTCGGGAATAACTATGCTTGACAAGCTCGGACAGCCGTAAAACGCCGAGCGGCCGATTTCCGTAATCCCTTCGGGAATGGTGACGCTGCTTAAAAACATACAACCGTAAAACATATAGTCGTTTATGCTTTCTATTGAGGAAGGCAAGGTCGCTTCCAGCAAAAACATACAGTTGTAAAACGCGGCGCGGCCGATTATTTCCACAGTCTGCGGAATGTTCACTTCGAGCACTGTCGCGCCGTAGAACGCGTAGTCCGCTATCCCCCGCGTCTTTGCGTCCAGCGTCACGTACATCTCCGAGCCGTTGACGCCCACAGCCCAGTCGCCCACATACACCACGCCGCTTGTTCTGTTCCACACGCCCGTGCCGTAAAAAGCGTAGACGCCGATTCTTTCAAGCGACGCGGGAAGCCCGCCGATAAATGTGGTTGAGGTAACGGAAGTGCAGCCGTAAAACGCATAGCCGTCGATATTTTTAAGACTGTCTCCCAGCTGAAAGCTTTGAAGCGCGGTGCAGCCCGCAAAGGCATATTCCCCTATGCTTTCCACTCCGCCGTTGCCGAACACTACCGCGCGCAGCCCCGTGCACTTGTAAAAAGCGCGCTCGCCTACGGATTTGACGCTTGACGGTATCAATATGTCTCTCAACTGCTCGCAGCCCGCAAACGCTCTCGCGCCTATGCCGATTGTATCCTGCCGCAGAGAAACGCTTTCAACCTCAATATTGTTTACGCCCACCAGCCAATTGTCAACATACACGAGCGGGTCGGTCTCCGTCCAGAACGCGGTGCCGGCAAAAGCATACTCGCCGACGGAAAGCACATCGCCCTTTATGTCCGCCCGCGAAAGAAGCGTGCAGTTGTAAAAAGCCGATTCGCCGATTGACACCTCCGTTCCGAGAATTTCTATCGCTTCAAGCGACGAGCACGCCGAAAAAGCATACGCTCCCACGTCCTTCAATTTTTCGCCCAATACGACGCTTTTTACCGACGAGCAGCGATAAAAGGAATATTCGCCGATTGCGGAAAGCTCCGCGCCCAGTTCGATTGTCTTTGCCGACGTGCAGACGGTAAACGCGTATGCGCCGATTGTCCTTACGCTGTCGGGAACGGAAACGGAGATTAACGCCTCGCAGTTGGCAAACGCATATTCGCCTATGCTCTCTACTCCGTCGGGGATTTTGATTTCCGTAAGCGCGCGGCAATAGGAAAAGGCGTAAGCGGGGATTTCTTTAAGTTCTGTCGGAAGATTTATTTTTTCCAGACGGCGGCAGCTCTGAAAAGCGTATTCGCCTATGCCCGTTACGCTTTGAGGCAACGCCACTTCCGTGAGATAAGCGCAGTTGTAAAATGCGCGCCTGCCGATTGTCGTGACGCCCTCCGGCACAACCACCCCCGTGAGACGGCTGTTGTTGGCAAACGCGCCGTCGCCTATGCTTGTTACCGGCTTGCCGCGAAAAACACTGTCGATTTGCACATTGCCCGACGCCGAGCCTATGCCCGTGACCTCGTAAGCCGTGTTTGCGTCAATCAGTCGGTAGGTCAAACCGGACTCTTGCTCCCTGACAAAGTCAAGCGGCTCCGACCAATCGGAATCCCGAAAATTTTCCTCGTCGCCCATTGCTTTGACGCGGATTCGATACTCGCCCGCTTCGAGATTTGCCAACGGATAAGAATTTTCGACGACGGGATATTCGACGCCGTTTATTTCCACCGTATACCTCGTTGCGCCGCCGATTTTGTACCAGCCGAGCGCAAGAGTGTTCTCGTTTACCGAAAGCCCCGTAGGAGCAATCAGTCTCGGCGTAAAATCGCAAGCCGTCAAAACAAGAAGAGTTAAGAGAAACAACGTAAATGTAACGGTAAGTTTAAAGAATTTTCTCAATTTTTTCCTCCTTGGAGCCTACTTTTTGTTTTGACCCAGCTCCTTTTTGAGCTTTCGGTCTCTTACGATTTCGTGCAGCCATTTGAACTTGAATTTTCTTACCGCTATATCCAGAAGGAACAACGCCAGAGCGGCAATTATGAACGCCCATCTCGGGTCGAACTCGTGTTCAAGCGTATGTTGAAAGTCGTCAAAAATTTTCCACGGTTGGGCGGAAGACACGACCGCGCCGTCGCCGCGCGCCGCAATAAGCTCCAACAGCCGCGCGTTTTCCTCGTCGTCGGTGAACACGTTGTACTCCTGAGAGTAAGAAAAGCTCTTGTAGGTTGTGTAGCTTTCCGCAACCGAGCCGTCGGCGTTTTTTATTTGCACGGCGATTTCGTGCACGCCGGGATTGGTTATCACAAACTCCACCTTGCCGAAACCGTCGGTGACCGTCGGAGTAAATTTCTGAACGGAGGGCTGCGCCGTACCCGTCTGCTCGGTTACGGTTATTTCAAGAGTTTCGTTTTCCTCCAACGAAGCGTAAACGCTCAAAGACGTAATATAATTTTCCTCCGTCATACGCGTGTCAATGGCGCCCGGCTTTATATTTTTCACGGGGAACAGGCAGTTTACCAGATTGTTGAGTATTTTGCGCCCCGTTTCGCTTTCCAGAAACTCCGACGACCACGTGCCGTTTAAGTCGCACATGAAGCTTGCCACCATTCCGTTGCCGAACTTCCACTGCGCCAGCACGGGAACATACTCCGCCATAAGAGGCACGCTTGCGCCGCTTTTAACTTTTGTGCCGTAAAAACCGCCAAGCTCGGGCAAAAGACTCTCGTCCACGCCGTTGAGCACCGAATTGTGGTCGCGCACCTTGGGGGTGAAAGGCTCGGGATTGTAAGCGATTATCTGCGGAATGTCCATATCCTCGCGCATGATGCCGGGAAGAGTGGTAGCGTCCCAGACGTTGTAAAACTCGCCGCCGCCAAGCTCGGTCGCCTCCTTCATGGTCTGCGCCGCTTTTGAATCGACGCCGATTGCCACGATGGAGAGAGTGATTCCCGAAAGAGCGTTATTTTTTATCGCGCCGCCGTAGCCACCCACCTGATTTATCGGGTCGGTCCAGAAGCTGTCGCCGGGTTAGCCGTCCGTGACGAGAATTATGTGCCTCCTTTCCACGCTGCGAAGTCCTCTCAGCGCCGCTCCCGCGCGCTCCAATGCTCCCGTGAAAATCGTGCCGCCGCCGATTTCTATTTTTTCTATCGCGGCTTCTATTTTGGCTCTCTGCGGAAGCGGAGTCATCTCCAAATCCTCGTTGTAGTCGTCTTCAAGCGTCATGACGCTGCAATAATCTCTTTCGGTCAGAGACAGCAGGCTGCTCATTGCGCCTTCCTTTGCCAAATCTAGCTTGGTTTTTCCACCGCTGCCTTCTACCCGCATATCCATGCTGCCCGAGCGGTCGATGATTATTACCACGCCGACGGGAGGAGTATAGTCTATCGCCTGCACGGGCAGCATCTGCTGATAAAGCGTGCCCGCCATATCCTGCCTGTCGTAGGTGTTTGCAATCGTTCCGCCCTCTCCGTCCTCCCTGTTGCCGCCGACAGTGAACAAACCGCCGCCGATTTCATTTACATAGGAATACAGAATGCTGTCAAAGCCTGCCGGCATATCCGCGTTGGCAATGTTCATGAGTATGATTTCGTCGTACTGCCTCAGCTCGTCAAGCTCGGTCGGCAGTTCTTCCTCGTTGAATACGTTGACCACGCTGACGTTGAACTGTTCGCCGAGAATTTCCGCAAGGGCGGCGGACTCGTCGGCGTTGCGCTCGATAATCAGCAGGTCGTCGAAAACCTCCAAATAAATATAGGAGTTGAATATATTGTTTTGAGTAAGGGTATCCCTGTCGTTTGAGATTTCAAAGCTCAGCGCGTGCAGTCCCTGCTCGTGAAACACGTGCTCGAACTCCGCCGTCTGCGTGCCGCTTACCAGCTCGATTGCATGCGGCTCTCCCACAGGCTCTCCGTTGTCAAGCAAGGTTACGTTTGCGGCGCCGACGAAAGAGCTTTGCAAAGTAAGCCCTATTTTGAAGGAATCCTCCACCACCACGTTGTAATCGGGCAGCGTCACGCCCGTTATCAAAACCTCGCTGTCGTTGCGCTCCGCGGGGAAATGCACGGTGTCCACCGTGATTCCCGAAGCCGCTATTGTCCGTATAACCGCAGACGCGCTTCTGTCGGTTTCGTCTCCGTCCGTCAAAAGGACAATTTTGCCCGATTGGGGATTTTCAAAAATTCCGCCAGCGTATTGCAGCGCCGACGCTATGTCGGTAGCCGAGCCGTCCGGCTTTTCCGCTTCGAGATACTGTCTGTAAGCTCTGCTTTTGTCCGTCGTCAGCGGCGCGGCGTAAACCTGATTAAACCCGAAGGTCACAATTCCTACGCGCATTTCAGGCTCGCATTCGTTAAGAACCGCCTGAACGAAATTGTTTTTCGCTTCCTCCGTTTCGCTGCCGCTGAACGAGCCGTCCACAAGCAGAATAAGCTCGTTTCGCGTATTGGGAAGCTCGTACTTGAAATTTATTCCCGAAAGCACGGATATGCTCAAAACCATGACAAGCATATGCAAAACTATCGACGTAATGCGGTTCCGCGTCTTTCGATACTTTTTGGAAAGCCGAAAATATGGGAACAATGCGAAAAACAACGCGGGAACAAGCAACAGCAACAGCCACGGGTGGGTAAATTCTATCTGAAAATTCGTCATGTCGCATTGCCTCCGTTAAAAGTGCTCGCGCGTTTGCAGAATCCACTCGATAAATTCGAGCGCAACCAGCGCGATTGCAAAATAAAGCAGCAGGTCGAAATCGTTGAATCTTTCGGGCAGCTCCGCATACGGACTGTAAAGCTCGTCGACCACCAGCCCCAAATCGCTTTCCGACGGAGCAATCCTTACGTAAAAGCGCTCGATTGTCTCCACACCCGACAACGGAATCTGCGAAACGGTGTAAGTACCGGGACAAAGCGCCTCGATTGCCGCGGGAAAAATGTCGAGCTCCGTCTCCGCCCCCGCAGAATCCGTCACGGTAAGCTGCACTCCCCTGCCGTTGAGAATAACGGTATCGTTCACCTCAAAGATATATTCGGCGGCGCTGCCCGTCTCCTGCGAATCGGTTATTGTCGCCGGAAAAAAGTAGTTCATCATGTTGTACATAAGGGCGGGAAAGCTCATCAGAACGGAAAAATTGGAGCTGTTCAAGCTGAAAGGCATCAGCGCGATTTTCACTCCCGGCTCGTTTTTCACCATGAAAGCGGGGTCGTTTCCCACATAAAGCAATGTTTCAAAGCCGTCCGCCATTTTAACCTGTTTGTATTTGCTGACGGTTATGTCCGAGGCGTTCACCCTTTCGGTAATGGGATGAGCATCCCCTGCGGAAAGCGTAAAATCACCCGTGACTTCGCCGGCGGCAAGCGTTATTCCCGCGCCCTCGGGCGATACGTCGGGATTTATCAGAAACACGACTCCGTCCGTAGGCATAATTTCGGGCATGGTATGCTCGAATATGTAAAGGTCAAACCCCGCGATTTCCGGAACGGCGTTTTCCCCCCTGACCTCCGTCAGGTCTATGTCCCAGCGCGAAGACAACGAATCGCGCAGACCTATCAGAATGCCGCTAACAAAGGGATTGGGCTTGGGGCTTGCGTACTGAATGTTGATTTTCTGAGGCGTGCCGCCGTACAGATAAAACGTGTCGTCCCAAACGAACGAGTCGGTGAGCACCGCGCCCGCCGTATCCACCGCTTCTATATACACGCGCACGTAGTCGAACATATAAATCATCATGTCCACGCTGTCAGAATTGAATTCTACCGTGACTGTTTCTCCTACGTCGCAGCGGGCGGGCAGGCTGAGCATTTCCGTAACGTCCTGACCGTTCACGCCGTAAACCTCGCAGTTGACGCGCAGATTGGCTCCTATTCCGTAGCTCGCAACGTCTACGGAAAAGGTGTAGAAATTTTCGTCCAGCGTCGCCGAGGCGTCGACAATCGCGGCGTTCCACTCGTTTTCCGAACCTATGTCAACCACGTCCACTATGCCCGAATCGATATATTCCTTTCCCGTATAAAGCCTTACGGCGGCGGAAGGATTTTCTTCGAGCACCTGTTCGGCAAGCTCCATGCCCGCGTCTATATCCGCCACTCCGTAGGAGCAGTGCACGGGCACGCCGTTTTCGCAGCGCGCCAGTTCGTCAAGCTGCGCCAAAACCTCGTCGCGCATGGTCGCGTCCGCTCTGCGCGCGACAAACGACGCCTCCGTGTCCGCAAGGATAACCGTGATGATGCCCGACTGCGAAAAGGTTTCCTCCGCAAGCTCCTTTACCTGCTCAACCGCGCGCACAAAGCGAAAAGCCCCGCCGTCGCTTGCCAGCATACCCGCCGAAGCGTCGATGACGGCAATCCTTTCGTTGCTTTCCATTTCCTCCGCGCGGATTACCGGCTGCGCCAGAATCATGGCGCAGGCGGCAATAATAAGCAGCTGACAAATAAGTATGATTAGATTGCGCAGGCGGCTGACGGGAATTTTTTTCTTTCGATATTTAAGGCTCAGTTCCCAGATATACGTGCTGGAAACAAGCTTCTGTTGATAATTCGGTTTGAGGATATTCCAATCAATCCCAACAAACCCAAAGGTAACAAAATACTCATTCCATAATACCTGCCTTCAAAAGCTCGCCGAACAGCATTCTTTCAACGGGTTTGTCGGTGGTGACGGAAATAAAATCCGCTCCCCTCGACGCACAGAAAGATTTGATGTCCGCCTTCATGTCCTTCAACGCCTCCTGATAAGCGAGTTGCAGGCTGCGCGTAATTCTCAGTTTCATATTTCTCGGGTCGGCAAGGTCTCCCGACTCCACGTCGATGAGACTCACCCTGCCGCTGTAAGTAGGCTCCTCCTCTTCGGGAGAAAGCAGCTGTATCGCAAGCACCTGCCGCTTTTTGTAAGTTAAGTAATCAACGGCTTTTTTCCAGTCCTTTCTTGTAAGAAAATCGGAAATGATTACAGACAATCCGTTGTTGGAGCCCGTGTTTGCGCAGCTCGACACCGCCTGCGAAATGTCCGCGTCGTCGGAGAAATTCAGATTCTCCAAAAGGCTGATTGCTCTGAAAAAGGAGTTTTTTCCTATTATCGTGCCGAAAGGGTCCTCAACGGCGTCTTCCTTTATCAGCTTGAAGGATACCTTGTCCATATTGTGCACGGACAAAAAGCCCAGCGCGGCAGCCACGCTGACGGCGTACTCCGCCTTTGTGCGGTTTTCCTTGCCCATGGACGCGGAGCAGTCCAGAAATATCTGAACGTCCATCTGCCTCTCGTCGGTAAAAAGCCTTATAAAATATTTTTCAAATCTGCTGAACAGGTTCCAGTCTATGCGACGTATATCGTCGCCCAGCTGATATTCCCGATAATCCGCAAACTCCACCGTCTGACCGTATGAGCGGACAAAATGCTTTCCGCCGAAATAACCGTTTAAATCGGCGCGAAGATTCAATGCCAGCGTCTCCAAACGACTGAAAAACTCATCGTTCAAGTAAGCGCTCTTCATTATTTTCTCCCGTTTTTGCGTCTGCTCTTGTCGTCGGCGGATTCAACCGCTTTGTCCGTATCGGTCGAGGTCGTTTGCGCCGCCTCGCTTTTAAAAGTTTTGCGGTGATTCAATTCGTCAATTATCATTCTTATGGCGTCGTCCTGACTCACGCGCTCCGCAACCGCCTCGAAATTCATCTTTATCCTGTGACGCAGCACGGGAAAGGCAAGCTCGTTGAGGTCGCCGTAGGACACGTTGAAACGCCCCTTCATCAATGCCTTGACCTTGGCGGCGGAAATCAACGCCTGCCCCGCGCGGGGGCTTGCGCCGAGCCTGATATATTTTTTTGCCGCCTCGGTCGAACAGTCGCTGTCGGGATGCGTTGCCGACACAAGCACCATGGCGTATCTCATGACCTCCTCAGCCACGGGTATGGCGTTTGCCGATTTTCTCATTTCCAACAGCTCCTCGCCGCTGCAAGCCACGTCAGCCACTTCCGCCATGGTTTTCTGCGTCATGTCCACTATCTGCATCAGCTCGTCTATATTGGGGTTGTTGACAATAATTTTGAACATAAATCTGTCCATCTGCGCTTCGGGCAGAGGATAGGTTCCGTCCTGTTCTATGGGGTTTTGCGTCGCAAGCACGAAGAACGGCTCGTTGAGCTTTCTCGACACGCCCATAACGGTAACAGTGTGCTCCTGCATCGCTTCGAGCAGCGCGGACTGTGTTTTGGGAGTGGCTCTGTTGATTTCGTCCGCAAGAATTATGTTGCTGAATATCGGACCGGGCTGAAAGCTGAACTGCGAATTGCCCGCTTCGTCCTTGATTATTATGTTGGTGCCCGTTACGTCCGCAGGCATAAGGTCGGGCGTAAACTGTATTCTTGAAAAGGGCAGATTGAAAACGCGGCCGAGACTTCTCACCAATCTTGTCTTGCCGACGCCGGGCACGCCTTCGAGCAGCACGTTTCCGCCCGCTATCATGGCAATGACCGCGCCCTCGACCACGTCCTGCTGACCGATTACGTCTCTTTTTATCTGCTCGAAAATGTTTTTGCACTGTACGCTGAATTTTTCTATGTTAGCTTCCGTTACCATTTTTTTGTCCTTTTGATTTTTAAAGTTTTATTTTTTGGGGAATTGGGTTATTTAAGAATGTTGAAATACGCTTCGATAATTATGCGCAAATCTTCGGGCAGCTCTTCGCCCGAGGACAGATACTCCACTATCAGGTCGTAATACTGCCCGAATACGTCGCGATAATAAGTCGCTTCGTCAATAATCTGATTGGCGGGCTCGTATTTGCCGCCGCCCTGCTCGACGGGATTGGAATCGTCCCCGTCGCCGTTGTCGCCCTGCTGCTCGCCCGGTTGGTCGGGCGGTTGGTCGGTAGGCTCGCCGTCGCCGTCGCCCGTTCCGCCCATCTGCTCGAACAAAGCGAAAATTTCCATATTGCCCTGCACGTCCTCTTCCTGTCGATAAGGCTCCGCATATCCGTCCGACCAGCCCGCAAAAGCCCAGCCCTCGTCGGCTGCCGCGTACACGAGAGAGCCTGTCTCCCCCTGCGCGACTATTTGGAACTCTTCTCCCTCGATAATACCGCCCTGTCCGTCTTCGACGTAATAGTTTACTTCAAATTCGACAATAGGCTCGGGAGGCAGGGTGGTGTCTATGATTTGACCTATTGTGGGCAGCAGTCCGTAATAGCTCAGCGTGCTGACCGTGGTAAGCGAAAGTCCGAGCGTTCCGAAAACGCACACCAGCGCAATAAGCGCGGCGGACACGTGCAAGCTGATTTGCTTTATGTCCAACGCTTTCATTTTTTCCTGCGCGTCCGCGCGCTGACGCACGGCGATATACTCCTTCGAGTCTGCAAGCTCCGTCATGGTTATCACGCGTTCTTCAAGCCCCAGCCCGTCTATACGGCGCGCGATTTGCCTGTCGTCGGGACGGAAGCGTTTGAAATAAAACAACGGCGTGAGTCCTCCCGTCACAACGACGAGAGCCGAAAGAGAGAACCACAATCCGTTTTTTTCAAACACCCAGGTCAAAACGGCTGTCGCCAGCATGGCGGCAAAGCCTATGACGAGGGAAAGCAGAACGGATTTGAGCCAAGCTTCCTTTTCAAGCCGTTTTCTGTGCCGTTCAAACAGTTGCCTGTTATCCATTTTTTCTCCTTTCGCCGATTTAACGGCGTAAAACTCAACCCTTTCGCAGTCAAGTCACCGAACCGAAGGGTTCGGTGACTTGACTGCAAAACCGGATTTATTTAAGTAATGCAA
>ERZ824600.3861-NODE-3861-length-13814-cov-4.856603_pt1 | contig 13814 bp, 13 predicted proteins | sample MGYA00519933_ERZ824600 | MGnify/ENA primary metagenome ERZ824600 (study PRJEB31778, sample SAMEA3449178) | human gut metagenome | biome: human gut; feature: human-associated habitat; material: faeces | place: United Kingdom | collected 2010/2012 ... | reverse complement strand
GGAGGAGAAGTGTGTCCACGGAAGAGACAGGGAGAGGTTGAGACTGCCCGGTCGGAATGTGCCGTCGAAACGCATACGGCGCAGTTGTTCCCGATGCCTTGTGGGAAAGAAGTCCCTTTTCGGGGTGAGGCGGTATCCGGCTCCGTCGCGGCAGATGTCGGGGGCGGGCGAATACTTCTTCTGCCGACGTTGTACCGTTGTTTGCCGGTGTGACCTTTTGTCCCGTTCGTTCGGCCCGATGGCGAAGACGAAGGTCGAATCGCGGGTCTGTATCTCGACCGTTACCCTTTCGGATGTCGTCGGAAATACACCGTAAACCGTCTGTGGCGGATTCAGGTCGTGGATTATCTGGGCGAATTTGTCGAGTTCCTTCCGGTCGCTTTGGAGATGCAGCTGTTCGACCAGCCGCTCCGGTGTCATGCCGTAACGGAGGGTGTCGCCGTCGAGGAGGACGGTTTCGTCGCAGGGCGTCTCTACCGCTACATAATCGTAGGCGGGCGGGGCGGGCGGTTGGTAGAGGAGGAATTGGGGGGTACAGGCATAAGCCGCAGTGCAGCAGATGGCGGAAAGGAGCGCGTAAATGGAGTGTTTCATGCCGTTGCTTTTCTGTAAGATGCACCGGGGAGCGGGAATGTTGCACCGGTGCGAAGAAATTTTTATGGCGGGAAGGGCGGGGTGTCGCCTGCTGTGTGCAGTCGTATCCCGTCGCAGCGACATGCGGCCGCACACGGCAGGAGCGATTCGTCGGATGTATCCGCATAGGAAGCTGCCGACGTTTGAATGCGGAAAGACTTGCAGCGGGCCAGTCGGGAAAAAGTCGGACAGCGGATTTTGCCGGACCGTGGACTGAAGCGGGAGAAGAGTGGCGGCGGAATTACAGGTAAAGGTCGAGGAGCCCTTCCGGGAGCACAAAGGTTATCTCCCGTGCGTCGATGTCGAGGGCCGATATCATCTCTTCGGCGGCGGGTACGAGGATTTCCCTCCCTTCGGCCGTAATTGCGAACAGCGGGTTCTGTTCGCTGTCGATATAGTCCGTGATTTCTCCCCGAAGCGGATGACCGTCGAACGTCGCCCGGAAGCCGACCAAATCCTCCAGATAGACGATGTCGTCGTCCGCCTCCTCATCGTCCGTGCGCAGGGAGAGTTCCAGACCGACAAGTTCCGCGGCCCGTTCCTGCGTGTCGAAATCCGCGAATGTAACGAGTGCGCTGCTGTGGCCGCGTCGCTCGAATTTCTCGATAAAAAGAGGAACCGCCAACGCATCGATAGATGCGAAGAGCGGTTCCCTTTTATCGAATTCTTCCGGAAAAGTGTCGTACAGGTTGATTATCAGTTCGCCTTCGCGGCCAAACGGTTTGGATACCTTACCGACGGTTTCCAGCGTATTCATCGTCTTACTCGGCGGCGGGAGCTTCCTCGGCGGGAGCGCCGTTCTTCTCGGCGATCTGCTTGAGGACGCAGGCGAGGCCCGAAATGGGAGCCAGCATGGTGCCAAGCACCTGTGCCTGCAGGACGGGCAGTGCGGGGATAGAGGCCAGCGCATTGATGGTGGCCATGTCGACGACCTTGCCTTCCATGAAGCCGCCCTTGATCTCGAACTTACCGTTGAGCTTCTTGGCAAAGTCAGCGATCACGCGCGCGGGAGCGACGGGATCGGCAGCGATGGCAAGAGACGTGGTACCGTTCAGCTGATCATCGAGCTCATTGAGGCCGACGTTGTTGAAAGCAAAGCGGAGCAGGGTGTTCTTGACAACTGCATACTCGACGTCGTTCTTACGGCACTCAGCGCGCAGAGCGGTATCCTCTGCAACGGTGATGCCCTTGTAGTCAACGATAACGCCGGCAGCCGCACCCTGCAGCTTCTCGGTCAGAGAGGCCACGATCGCCTGCTTTTCAGACAGAACTTTTGCGTTAGGCATTTCTTGAGTTCACCTCCATTGGATTTTGCGGCACGCCGCGCGTGCCAGGGGAAAGAGGCGTTCTAAAAAGGAAACCGTCCTCATGCCGAAAGACACAAGGACGGTGTAAGCAATCATAACGATTTGCCATCCTCGGCAGGACTTACGAGGTGTGACCCTCCCCTGCTGTCTTTGGAACGCTCTAATATTATATTCAAGGCTCAGGCAAATGTCAAGCCCTAAATATTGATTTTGCGCGCTCTTAGAGCTTCGCGGTGCTCATCTTCACGCCGGGGCCCATGGTGGAGGCGACGACGCAGGACTTGATATACTGGCCCTTGGCGGCGGCGGGCTTGGCCTTGACGATGGCGCCCATGATCGCGTTGAAGTTCTCAGTGAGCTTCTCGGGACCGAAGGAGACCTTGCCGATGGGGCAGTGGATGATGTTGGTCTTGTCGAGACGGTACTCGACCTTACCGGCCTTGACTTCCTTGACCGCCTTGGCAACATCGGGCGTGACGGTGCCGGCCTTGGGAGAGGGCATCAGGCCCTTGGGGCCGAGGACCTTACCGAGACGGCCGACAACACCCATCATGTCGGGGGAAGCGACGACGACGTCGAAATCGAACCAGTTTTCCTTCTGGATCTTCTCGACCATGTCCATCTCGCCGACGTAATCGGCGCCGGCCTCGCGGGCAGCGTCCGCCTTGTCGCCCTTGGCGAAGACGAGAACGCGCGCGGTCTTACCGGTACCGTTGGGCAGGACGATCGCGCCGCGGACCTGCTGGTCGGCGTGACGGGAGTCGACGCCCAGCTTGACGTGCAGCTCGACGGTCTCGTCGAACTTCGCGGAAGCGGTCTTGCAGATCAGGCCGAAGCCCTCTGCGGCGTCATACTGCGTATTCTTTTCGATCTGCTTGGCAGCATCCTGATACTTTTTACCTCTGAACATTTCCGTATACCTCCCTTACTCTTCGACCACGACGCCCATGGAGCGCGCGGTGCCGGCGATCATGCTCATCGCGGACTCGAGAGACGCGGCGTTGAGGTCGCGCATCTTCATCTCGGCGATCTTCTGAACGGAGGCCTTGGAAATGGTGGCGACCTTGGTCTTGTTGGGGACGCCGGAACCGGACTCGATGTTGCACTCCTTCTTGATCAGGACCGCAGCGGGAGGAGTCTTGGTGATGAAGCTGAAGGAACGGTCGGCATACACCGTGATGACGACGGGGATGATAAGACCCATGTCGTTCTTGGTGCGCTCGTTGAATTCCTTCGTGAAGGCCGCGATGTTGACGCCGTGCTGACCGAGCGCGGGGCCGACAGGGGGCGCGGGAGTTGCTTTACCAGCGGGGATCTGCAGCTTAACGTAGCCGACTACTTTCTGTGCCATTTTAGGCACCTCCTTGATTATAAATGTGGTAACGGCCGCCCCGGAGGCGGGCCGCCCTTGGCGAGACGCACAGCGTCTCTCCCACTTTGCCGGGATACCGGCTCATCGCTTCTGGCGATTCTTGCTTATCTTTCGACCACTTCGACCTGATCGAGCTCGAGCTCGACGGGCGTTTCGCGGCCAAACATGGAAACGACCACGCACACGCGGTTCTTCTCCGGCTCGATCTCCTCGACCGTGCCGAGGAAGGTGGCCAGAGGGCCGTCCGTGATCTTGACCTGGTCGCCGACGTTGTAGGCCACGACGATCTCGCGGCGCTCCATGCCGAGGGCCAGGACCTCATCCTCCGTCAGGGGGATGGCGTTGGTGGCGCTGCCGACAAAGCCGGTCACGCCGCGGATATTGCGGATCAGATGCCAGGTGTCGTCCGTCATGACCATCTTGACCATCACATAGCCCGGGAAGGTCTTGCGCTCGACCTCCTTCACCGCGCCGGATTCCGTGACCTCGGTCACCGTTTCCATGGGGATCTGGATGTCGAGGATCATATCCTCCAGATGGCGGTTCGCCACGAACTTCTCGATGGCGGTCTTGACGGCGTTTTCATAACCGGAATAGGTATGGACAACATACCACTTCGCGTTATCAGCCATTTCCTGCGCCCTCTTAGCCGGCGAACACGCCGAGCAGAGACTTGACGGCCAGCATAGCCACGGCGTCAAAGATCCAGATGCAGGCACCCACGCACAGGGAGCACAGAAGCACCGTGCCGGTGTTCTTCGCCGTATCCTTGCCGGTGGGCCAAACGACCTTTTTCAGCTCGCTTTTCATTTCGCGGAACCACTTGCCGCGATCCTTTTTCTTCTCTTCTGCCATTGTTACACTACCTTTCCTAACTTACTTGGTTTCGGTATGAACGGTGTGCTTTTTGCAGAAGCGGCAATACTTGTTCAGCTCAAGCTTGTCCGGGGTATTCTTCTTGTTCTTCATCGTATTGTAGTTTCTCTGCTTGCACTCGTTACATCTCAGAGTGACCTTCACGCGCATAACGGCACCTCCTTATTATGGCAGCTTCCCGTCCTGCGGGACTGCCGATTGCCTCCCTGCTCTTGAATTAAGAGCGGCTCTCCTTCGCGGCGCGAAAAGCGAAAAAGCGCACAAAAAGAAAGCCCTCTTTCACAGGTAAGTAAAATAGTAGCACAAGGCAAGCGTCCCGTCAAGCACAAATTGCTTGAAAAATGAGAAATTTTCGCTATAATGGTGTCACTACAAATGCTGAGAGGTTGTTGCATGAAAATTATGGCCATTGACTACGGCGACGCGCACACCGGCATCGCCGTCTCCGACGCGCTTTTGACGCTTGCGGGCTTCACCACCGTCATCACCGCCTACCGCCCCGAGGCGGTCGCGGCGGAGATCCAAAGGCTCATCGCCGAGCACGGCGTCACCGAGCTGGTGCTCGGCCACCCGCTGAATATGGACGGCACGCGCGGCCCGCGGGCGGAAAAGGCGGAGGGCTTCGCGGCGCTGCTGCGCGAGACGACCGGCCTCCCCGTCACGCTTTGGGACGAGCGGCGCACGACTGTGGACGCGCACAATATCCTCATGGCCGGCGGAAAGAACGCGAAGCAGCGTAAAAAGACGGTGGACGCCGTAGCCGCGAGCCTGATGCTCGAGGGCTACCTCACCTTCAAAAAGCGGCAGAAATAGCGGAAAAAAGGAAGCGCAGGCGCGCTTCCTTTTTTCCATCATTTTTTCCGTTGCTGTTTATCGGAATTTCCGATCACTTTTTGAATTTGCGGATCGTCTCCGCCATGATCGTCTGACGCAGCAGCAGGCTCACACCGAGATAGACCGCGCAGCCTGCCACGCCGGTCAGGCCGCACTTGACGACCAGCATCAGCTTGCTCTCGTCCGCCGTGACGAGCAGCGCGTGCCCGCCGTAGAGCACGAGCGACATCGCCGCCGTGGCGGCAAGCCCTTTCAGAAGCGGCATGAGACGGACGATGCCCGTGCCGCGGAAGAGCTGGGCGATCATCGCCAGCGCGCCGATCGTCAGCGCGATGGAGGTCGCCGCCGCCACGCCGGTATCGGTGCGGAACACGCGGTTGAGCACGATGTTCAGCGCCAGTACGCCGAGGTTGATGAGCAGCGGCACGAGCGTTTTTTTCATCGCGTAGTACGCCTTGTTCAAAAGGTCGAGCACGGCGAACGCGCTCATGCCGAGGGCGTAGCGGGCGAAGATGCTGCCCGTCATCTCCGTGGACGCGGCGGTGAAGCTGCCGCCCTCGAAGATCACGCGGATGATGTCGGTGCCGAAGGCGCACATCATCGCGCAGACGGGGAAGATAAAGAGCAGCGTGTTCTCCGTCACATTCCAGATATAGCCGAGGTAGCCCTTCGCGTCCTCACGGGTGAACTCGCGGTTGAAGCGCGGGAACATGACCGCGCTGATGCTGTAGAGCACGCTCGTCGTGAGCGGGGTGAAGAGCTTGTCGGCATAGTAGAAGGCGCTCACCGCGCTGTCGTTGAACGAGGCGGCGGTCGAGGTGTCGATGAGGTAGCAGAAGAGGAACACCGAGGTCGTGAGGACGGTGACGAACGCCGTTTTGAAATAGGTGCCGACATAGTCCGCCCCGCGGTCGAGCACCGGTCGGTAGACATAATGTTCCTTCCTCGCGTATGGAATGCTCATGCCGAGCTGGAGCAGCCACGCGCAGGAGCTCGCGATGACGACGCCCAGAATGCCCCACCTTGCGCCGAGTGTCAGCAGGAAGACGGCGAGGAAGGCGTTGTAGGGGATGCTCATGCTGCCCTGCAGCTCGTAGTGGTCGGTCGCCTGAAAGATGGCGACGTTCAGATACGCCGCCGCCACGACCGGCAGCGCGCAGGTCATGATGCGGATATAGCTCACCAGCCGCGGAAGCTCCGATGCGTCGGTGTCCCAAAGCACGCCGACAAGCGGCGTGGAGGCCAGGATCTGCCAGAGCACGACCACGACCAGCGCGCCGAGCAGCGTCACGGTCATCAGGTTGTTCGCCGCGCGCTCGCCGCGCCGGCGGTCGGCGGCAAATTCCTTGGTGAGGATCGGCACCGCCGCGATGCACAGCGCGTAGCAGACGGTCGTGAAAAGGTAGAGCGTGGAGTTGTAGGACGCGGTATAGAGGTTCGCGTCCACACCGGTGCCGAAGATGTTCGCCTGCACCATCTCGCGCACCACGCCGAGGAGCTTGGCAAAGAGCGTCAGCAGGAACACGATGCTGATCGCGCCCGCCGTGCGCACGCCGGACTTTTCGCTCTTTCGCGGCGCGGACGGCTGTGTTTTCTTTTCGTCCTTCATGATCGCGCAGATCATCTCCTCATTCGTGTCGAGCTTTCGGGACAGCTCGTCCATGTGCCGCTTCACGCAGGCGGTCTGCTCCGCTCCGCTTTCCAGCACGCGCGCGGCCTCCATCTCAAACGCCTCGGCTGTGTAGCCGTCCCGTGTGCTGAGCTTGTCGAGCCCCACGGAGTTGAGGAACGCCGTACACTTGGGGTCGTAGGAGATGCCGATGAGCGGCACGCCCATGATAGCGGCGTAGATCAGCGAATGGAGCCGCACGCCCACGAGCAGATCCATGCAGCCAATGATCGAGAGCATATCCTCGGAAAGATACTTTTCGTCCAGACAGACCGCCGTATCGTCGGGAAGCTGCGAGGCGATGTGGCGGCAGACCTCGCCGTCCTCCTCATAGTGGAATGGGATGAGCACCGACTGCGCGTTGTAGGTCTCCTTCAGCCATCGGATCGAGCGCAGGACCTCCGCGACAAAGCGGCTGTCCCGGTTCCGCTCGCGGATGGCCCAGCCGACCACGGGGCGGCCGTCCTGCGTCACGCCCGCGCGGCGGAGGATGGTCTCCCCCACCGCCCTGTCCGTCTTTTTCATGCGGATGACCGGGTCCGCCGTGATGACGACCCGCTCCGCCGGAACGCCGATCTCCGCAAGCAGCGCCGCCGAGCGCTCGTCGCGCACCACGATGCCGTCCGCGCGCCTGAGCGCGCGCGCCGTGGCGCGGCGGTCGGCGTCCTTCTCGATCGGGCCGATGCCCTGCGAATAGATGAAAACCTTCTTGCCCAGCAGCTGCGCGAAGCGGATGATGGCAAGGTAGTAGTGCAGGCTCTTGCTGCTCGTCACGTCCTGCAGCAGGCTGCCGCCGCCCGAGATGAGCATATCGCAGCGCCGCACCGCCCGCGCGATGGCAAGGGGCGACATACGCTCCACCGCCTCCACGCCGTATTTTTCGCGCGTAGCGGCGGGATCGTGTGAGAGGACCGTCAGCGAGCAGTCCGGGATGCGCTCGCGCAGCGAGGTGACGAGCGTGCGCAGGATGGACTCGTCGCCGATGTTATCAAAGCCGTAATAGCCGGAAATGAGAATGTTATACATGCTTCTCCACCCCGCAGAAATGGCGCACAGCGCGGTAAATGAGCTCGGCGAGCAGCACGAGCGCAAGGCCGATGAGCAGGCCGAACAGCACGCCCCAGCCGGTACGCAGGAGGCTGATGAGGAACGGCGTGCGGATGTGCAGGAAGGTATTGACGACGCTGACCAGGCCGATGGTCATGCCGAGGCCGAACACCATCGGCAGGAATTTCATGCCGCGGCGCAGCGACCAGACGAACAGCAGCAGCATCGGCCAGCCGACGATCATCTCCTTGGTGCGTGGGCGGATGACGAGCGTATTTTCCAGGAAATTGCGGAACGCCAGCTCGGTGCTGGAGGTCGTGGCGGAATTGCCGGTGCGGTAAATGTAGTAGACGAACACCGCCAGCAGGAACACCGCCGCGACGGCGATGACCACGACCGCGAGGAACCAGCCGAGCTGCATCGGCGTTTTCATCAGCTCCGCAAAGTAGGCATTGAAGCGCTTGATGCGCCCCTTTTCTCCGCGCGGCCCGACGTGGGCAAGCACGGCGTCGCGCGCACCGGTCTCCTCATAGGCGAAGACCAGCAGATAGGCCAGCGCAAACAATCCGATGGGAATGAGCTGCATGAGCTTCACGCCGCGGTAGAGGTCGATCTCCAGAATGTAGGAGAGCTGTGAGAGCGCGGCGGAGGCAAGCAGCGAGCCGCAGAGCGCCGTCGCGATGGCAGTCAGCACCGTGACCGCGGCATCGCCCAGCAGCCGTCCAAGCCCCGGGCGCAGCGCCTGCCGGCGCTTTTCCAGCATCACGCGGCAAAGGCCGACCGCCGCGATGGACGGCATCACGATGCCGCCCGCCATCGACAGCAGCAGCGGGTAGGATGCGGGCTTGAGCACCGCAAGGCCCGTCATGCCGAGCGCGGCCAGCGCCAGCAGGAGCAGGCTCGTGCGGCGGCTGACGAGGAAGAACAGGTCAAAGAGCAGCACCAGAAGCGCCGCCGTGCCGATGCCCTGCACGATGCGCAGGAGCGCGGAGGGCGTCTCCAGCTCCATCGGCGGGACCGTGGTGCGCGTATAGCCCATCGGCTCGAGCCGCGCGTCGAGATCCAGGATCATCTTTTCATAGGCTGCGGGATCGGTGATGTAGGTCCACTCCGTCTGATCCGCGTCCCAGCTCACGTCGTTGTCCGGCTCCAGGATCATCTTGAGCCAGATCACCTTGCAGTTGCGCTCCACGATGGCGCGGAAGAAGGAGTTGGTGATCTCCTCGGGGCCGGTATAGCCGCAGTAGGCGTAGCGGTTCTGGATGTAGCCCCACTCATTGAACACGCGGATGCCGTGGTAATCAATGCTGTTGAGCAGCTCCACCGTGCCGGGCCAGGTGATGTTCTGGCTCTGGTCGTTCTGCTCGACCATCGCAAGGCTCGCGCCGCTCTCGCGGAGGTACTGCGTGAGCAGCTCTCTGCCCTCGTCGCTCTCATAACCGATCAGCTCGTCGCCGTTGTTCATAAAGTACGGCGAAGCATACTGCTCGAGTACCTCGATGTACGCCTGCGCGAAGCGCGTGCCGTTCTCACCCTTCATCGTCTCGGTGCGCGGCACGATTTGATAACCGTGCTCCTCAAGCAGCGACACGATGTCCGGCCAGATGCCAAGGCGCAGCTTCAGCAGCCCTTCGCCCTTCGCTCCGCCGGGCTGCTGCGTAAGGAAAATAAAGCCCTTTTCCCCGTCGCGGCAGGTCTTGGCGGTAAAATTCTCCACGCGGGCGTTGAAGGCGTCCATGACCCAGTCAAACGCCTCCGCCGTGTCGGTGCAGATGATCGCGTCGCTTACATCCTTGCTCTCGCGCATCCAGCCGATGACCTCGTCCGGATAGCTCGACTCCCACCCGAAGTCGCCCATCGCATCCTTGACCGTCATAGCGTGGATGGGGATACCGGCGCTTCCGTTCAGGCCAAGCGCGGTCGCCTCCGCGACCGTGGCCTTGTCGATGCCGAGCGAGGCGAACCGATCCAGCCATTCGCCCTCCGACTGCGTGGACTGGCTCGCCATGTAGCGCAGGCTCGAATAGTCGAGGATGTAATCGTAATACCGGTTGCTCTGCTCCGCCTTCGTGCGCGCCGCAAGCGGCGCCAGCGAGGCCAGCAGCCCGAGCAGGGCAACAAACACAAGAATACGGTCTTTCTTCAATATGCTCTTCATCTGTGCTTCTCCTTTACGCGGCGGCGTGCACGCTCCGTCGGGTCCTTTCCGCTCGGGAGCTGCGTTCCCGCAGCCGCAGGCTTTCCTTTCTGTTCGCATAATGCGCCAGAATACCCTTTACTATAACACGCGCGCAGCGGTTTGTAAACATAAAAACAACGGCGGTCGGAGCCGCCGTTGCTTCCTCATTTCTTTTTCGCGCCGCGCTTTTCCGCCTTTTTGCGCTGCCGCTCGAGCTTGCGGCGCAGCGGCTCGAGATCGTTTTTCTGCACGTCGTCCGCCACGTTTTTCGCGTACGAGCCCACGAGCGCCCGCAGCGAGCCGGAGAGGAGCTGACGCGTCTCGCGGTCGAGGTTCGAGTAGGTCTTGAGCATCGTCACCGCGCTTTTGAGCTTGTCGCCGTTGAGGTCGGAGAGCGTTTTCGCGCCTGAGGCGGTGAGCACCGTATAGAGCGCATCGGCAAATGCCTCGCGCTGTTTGGGGCTGAGCGATCCCTCCCACGACTCAAGCGTTTCGTCGATGACCTTTCCCTCACGGGAGAAGCCGTCGAGATGGATGAAATGATCGCCCACGACCTGCCAGGAAAAGCCGTCGTGCTGCAGCATCCCCTCGGCGTCCGAGCGCACGATCTCCACATTCTGCTCATGCTCCAGAAGCTGCCCGACCACGCTCGACTGCGGCACGACCGTCAGGATGCGGTCGGCCACGCGCGTGTGCTCCGGCGTGCCGACGAGCGGCTTGGCAAAGCCGGGGCCGTCGTTGTTGTAGACCTGAACGATGCGGTCCTGCACGGCGGCCGGGGCCTTTACCGCGGCATAGACCGAAAGGTTGCCGCCCTTGGAGTGTCCGCCGATGCGCAGCTTCGCGTCCGGATACTGCCGCGTCATGCGGCCAAGGTATTCGAGCGCGCGCGTCTGGGAGGGGATGACCTCGAGGTAGCCCATGTTCAGGTCCTCCTTCCAACCGACAATGGTATCGTCCGTGCCGCGGTAGGAAAGATAGATGCTGCCGTCGCCCAGCTCGACCGTCAGCGCCGCGAACTGCTGCTCGCGCGCGTCGTCCATCAGCTCGCAGTAGCCGTTCAGCAGCATCCCGCCGAAGCGCACGGAGTGCGCCATGCGGCACATGAGGTCGGGGATGCGCCCCGGGACCAGCACGCCCATGTCGATCTCCTGCCCGTTATGGCGGGCGAAGTACGTCCCCGCCGCGTCGCGCAGCGGCACGCCGCGCCCCAGCTCCGGCGGCGGCACGATGCCCTCGAAGTTGATGAAGCTCAGCTCCGCCAGGATCAGGCCGTCCACCTCGTTGAACGGTGAGACCGTCAGCGGCAGGTCGCCGCGCCAGTCCAGATAATCCATGATGTTCGCCATCGTTTCTTACTCCCTTCCGTCTGTCTCTCCGCGCCAGCCGCTGCGGTACAGCCGCTCCGCGCGGCGCACAAGAGCGCCGTGTTCATTTGCCAGCTTCTCCGAGGCCACCTCGTCGAGCAGACGCTGCTTTGCCCGCCCGACCGCGCGGCCCGAAAAGCCGATCGCCAGCAGCTCCCCGCCGCCGATGTGCAGCTCCGCGAGCGAGCAGCAGGCGTTTTCCGCCAGCAGTTCATTGTAAAGTAAAAGTGCTTCACGCCATGGCTTCTGCGCTTGCTCCAGTCCGTCGGGCGCCTTAGCGGCGTTGTCCGCGAGCTTGGTCTGCAAAAGGTTCCACATCGTCTCGCGCCCATAGCGTGCCATCATGCGGTGCACCGCCGCGCGCTCGGGCGGAAACATCTCGTCGAAGCAGGCAAGCTGCGCCCGTACGCCCTGCGCGAGCGCGTGCTCGAAGCGCAGCCGCGCCATGATCTCCTCCGCCATTTCCGCGGAAATGGCGGTGTGACCGTAAAAGTGTCCGATGCCGTTTGCATCCTGTGTAAAGCATTTTGGCTTGCCAAGATCGTGCAGGAGCATCGTCCAGCGCAGCACCCGCGTCGGCGGCGCCGCGCCGACCGCGCGCGCCGTGTGCCCCCACACATCGTAGCAATGGTGCGGATTGCGCTGGTCGAAGCCCGCACAGGGCAGGATCTCCGGCAGCACTACGCCGAGGATATCCGGGTACTCCAGCAGCACCGCCGTCACATTCTCCCCGCACAACAGCTTATTCAGCTCCGCATACACACGCTCGTGCGCGATGGCGCGCAGGCCGTCCCTCCGCTCCCGCGCGGCGCGCGCCGTGTTTTCCTCGACCGAAAAGCCCAGCACGGACGCGAAGCGCAGCAGGCGCAGAATGCGGAGCGCATCCTCCTGAAATCTGTGGTCGGGATCGCCCACACAGCGGAGGCGTTTCTCGTGCAGATCGTTCAGCCCGCCGAACGGATTGATCAGCCCGACATCGGGCGAATATGCCATGGCATTGACTGTGAAGTCACGACGCGCGAGATCTTCGGTCAGTGTGCGTGTAAAGGTGACGCCGTCCGGATGGCGGTGATCGGAATAATCGCCGTCGGTTCGGTACGTCGTGATCTCCAGCGGCTCTCCGCGTGACAGCACGGTGACGGTGCCGTGGCGCAAGCCCGTCTCAATGACCCGATTTTGGCAAAAGACGCGTTCCACCTCTTCGGGCAGGGCAGAGGTGGTGATGTCATAGTCCTTCGGCTCACGTCCTAGGAGGGCATCACGCACGCATCCGCCCACGATAAAGGCTTCGTATCCCGCATTCTCAAGAGCCGACAGTGCGTCGGCGACGGCTTGAGGGAGGGGAATCGAAAAGGCTTGATTGTTTGTTTCCATAGGGGATCAGCCGTGCAGGTCGGTGCCGATGAAGCCCACCTCACGGAAATCGTCCGGATTTTTGCGGATGATATAGTCGATATATGCCGCGACCGTTTTGGCGGTTTGGAGATAACCCATGGGGTTCATGTGTCCGCGCAGATAATACTGCTTCTTGAAGGCTTCGTCATACACGGGAGCGTCGCGGAACAGGTCGATTACATAGGTGTTGCCGAACAGCTCGGCAAGCTCATACAGGAAGCGGCGGTGATCCTCTTTTCTCTGTCGCATTTCATCGCCTTCGTTCTCGCGCGGCATGGTGAGCAGGAAGAACTTGGCGCGCGGCTGAATTTCGCGCAGTCTCTGCATGATCTCGCCCATATAGCCTGCGAAATTGCGCGTGTTGTTGTGCCAGTCGTTGAGATCAATGTCTTTTGTTGAGCCGACCTCGCCCTTTTCATATCCGATGTCGTTGACACCGAGGGCGATGATGTATGCCTGACTTGCATATTTCGGATTCCAATAGTCCATTTCATCGGCAAACGAGTTGCAATAGGTGCGTGCGGTCATGCCGCCGCGCGAAAAATTGTAGACCTTACTGCCGCACATGCGCGCGATAAACTGTCCCCAGGAATACTCATACATATCGTGATACGTGCTCGACCCGTCGGGTGCCGCCGCCTCGAATTCACCGGACGAGAGGCTGTCGCCCACGCATGCGATGGTGCGGAAGATCGCGGTGAAGCCGCCGTCTGCGGGAATGTGATCGAGCGGGCGCTCTTCGTTGAGATTGGTGTTGTCTGCCATGACAGATTCTCCTTTGCTTTTTCTATCTTGAATTAAAAAAAATCATACTGCCTCGGAGGGCGTGCATTTTTCGGCTGTTTGCGTCTTTTTCGATCTTCCTGCGCGGAAAACCACGCCGAGAAGGATCCAGAGCGAGGTCAGGGACGAGCCGCCGTAGCTGACGAAGGGCAGAGCCACCCCGACGATAGGGAGCAGACCCAGGCACATGCCGATGGATTCCACCGTCTGCACGCCGATCCACACGGCGGCGCAGAAGCAGATCGCCTTGCCCTGGCTTGTCCGTTCGGAGGCGTCCAATGTGAGAAAGGCGCAAAGCCCGAACAGGCACAGGATGACCGAAAAAGCGCCGACAAAACCGAATTGCTCCGCG
>ERZ824600.3859-NODE-3859-length-13823-cov-7.497313_pt1 | contig 13823 bp, 10 predicted proteins | sample MGYA00519933_ERZ824600 | MGnify/ENA primary metagenome ERZ824600 (study PRJEB31778, sample SAMEA3449178) | human gut metagenome | biome: human gut; feature: human-associated habitat; material: faeces | place: United Kingdom | collected 2010/2012 ... | reverse complement strand
GCGGGTGTACGGATTCGGATGTGGAAGGGACTTTCGGTACAAATTTTACGTGGAAAGGCCTGTCGTTGAACATGACTTTCCGGTATCGAATTGGGGGGCAAATGTATAATCAAACGTTAGTGGATAAGGTGCAGGACGTGGATTTGCGTTATAACGTGGATCGCCGGGCTTTCGAAGAACGTTGGCAAAAACCGGGTGATAAGGTACGTTTCGCGGCATTCTCGGAGACTTATGACGGGATGAATGTCGGCTATGTCACTCGTCCGACATCTCGTTTCGTTGAGGATTATAATTATTTGGAACTGGCGACTTTGAATGTGGCATACGAATTTGGCGTGGCCCGTTTGAAACGATTGGGAATTAAACGCTTGAAAGCGATGTTTTATATGAATGACGTGTTCCATGCTTCCTCTGTAAAACAGGAAAGGGGAATAGACTATCCTTTTGCCCGTAATTTCAGTATCGGTTTGCAAGTCAGGTTTTAACGAAATGAAAAAATGGATGTTATGAAAAAGAATAAAAATACAAATGAAAAAATTGAAGAATATAAAATGCCAGAAATAAAAGTAAAAAGGACAAGTAAAATTCAACCAGTAATAATAGGAACTGGACCAGCAGGTTTATTTTCTGCATTAATCTTTGTTGAAAATGGAATAAAGCCAATTCTAATTGAAAGAGGAAAAAGAGTAGAAGATAGAGTAAAAGATGTCGAGGAATTTATAAATAATAGAAAATTTAACCCTAAATCTAATATTCAATTTGGAGAAGGTGGGGCAGGAACATTTTCAGACGGAAAATTAAATACTGGAAATTCAAGTATATATTCAAGAAAAGTACTCGAAGAATTTGTAAAATTTGGTGCGCCAAAAGAAATAATGTATGTTGCAAAACCACATTTAGGAACAGATAATTTGGTAAAGATTGTGAAAAATATTAGAGAATATATATTAGAAAAAGGTGGACAAATATTTTTTGAAGAAGAAGTTATAGATTTTGAAATAAAAAAAGGTCAGATAAAATCTGTAATAACAAACCAAAAAAGAAAAATAGAAACAGATAGTGTTATATTAGCAATTGGACATAGTGCAAGAGATACATTTAAAAAATTAAATGAACTAGGAGTAAAAGTAGCGCCAAAAAACTTTGCTGTTGGAGTTAGAATAGAACATTTACAAAAAGATATAAATATAGCTCAATATGGAAATAAAACAAAATTGAGATTAGGGTCTGCAGATTATAAATTAGTATATCATGCCTCAAATGGAAGAACTTGCTATACATTTTGCATGTGCCCTGGTGGAAAAGTAATGGCCTCAAATTCAGAAGAAAGTTCAATTGTAACAAATGGAATGAGTAATTTTGCAAGAGATGGAGAAAATGCAAATAGTGCATTACTTGTAAATATATCTATTGAAGATTTTTATAAAGAATCGCCATTAGATGGAATGTATTTTCAAGAAGAATTAGAGAAAAAAGCATTTGAATTAGGCGGAAAAAACTACAATGCACCAATACAAAGAGTTGAAGATTTTCTCGAAAATAAAACAACAACAAATTTAGGAAAAATAAAGCCAACATATATGCCTGGAGTAACATTTGCCAACCTGAATGAAATATTGCCAGAATTTGTTTCAAATACATTAAAAGAAGGATTAACAGAATTAGATCAAAAATTACATGGATTTGCTGAACATGATGCAATAATGACGGGAGTAGAAACAAGAAGTTCATCACCAGTACAAATAACGAGAGATAAAGAAACAATGAATTCAATTAATGTTCAAGGACTATATCCATGTGGAGAAGGTGCAGGATATGCTGGAGGCATTATGACAGCTGCTATTGATGGAATAAAATGTGCAATAAAAATAATTGAAAAAGAGTAAAATTATAATATATTTAATGAAAAAAATTCCAGCATAAAAAACAAAGAAAAAATCATTATAAGTGAGTATAAATTTGAAAAAAAGAGATATAATAAAATTAGCATATAAAATTTAAGAAATTTGAACCAAAAAAGTGTTGCAATAGAAAAAATTATATGCTAAAATATGTATAACAAATAAATAATTAGAACAAAGCAAAAACCCTGCGTAGTGCGTGTAGACAGAATTTTTAGAACCTACAAGTTTAAAGAGGGACCTTAAATCTTTGAATATGGCGTGCAAGCTTACACTTTAGCATTTGTAAAATTACATTTCGAGTAGTAAGAAGCCCATGAGTATTCAAGAAGGAACCCACCTGTCGAAGACAGGTCCTTAAAAATTCAATCAACTTACGGCTAATGTGGGGATTGCTTTTTTTTGTGTGAAAAAGCTTTTAAAAATTATAAAGAATTTCTTAAAAAGCTTTTCTTTTTTTGAAAAATATAATATAATGTATTTGCGATTTTAATATATTCAAAAGTGCTGATTCTTGCGAAAGGAAGGATATTTTAATGAAAGAAAAAAAGAAAAAAAATAAACAACATAGTAATTCAAATAAAAAAAATATGAAAAGTCAAAAAACAAATGCAAAAAATGCAAATAATAAGTTAATAGAAAAAGATACTAAAATGAAATTCAAGTATAAACATCCAAAATTAGCGATAACATTAAAAATATTATTGGTATTAATAATATTATTAGTTGTTGTTGGGACAGGAGTTATAATAGGACTTGTATATGGATTTTTTGGAGATGATTTGAAAATTGATTTATCAAAATTGACAATGATAGAAAATACAGTAATAGTAGATTCAAATGAAAACGTATTAGCAGAACTAAATGGAAAAGAAAGTAGAAAAATTATTACACTAGATGAAATGTCACCATATTTACCTAAAGCATATATAGCAATTGAAGACGAAAGATTTTATCAACATCATGGAGTTGATTTAAAAAGAACAACAGCAGCAATTCTTTCATTTGTAACACATTTTGGAAAATCAACAACAGGTGGAGGAAGTACAATAACACAACAATTGGTTAAAAATATAACACAAGATAAGGAAAGTAGTGGAATCAACGGAATATTAAGAAAAGTAAAAGAATGGGCTAAAGCATATCAAGTAGAGAATGAATTAAGTAAAAATCAAATATTAGAATTATATTTAAATTTGATACTTGTTGGAGGAAGAAACTATGGAGTTCAAACAGGAGCAGAATATTATTTTAATACAGATGCATCAAATTTAAGTATTGCACAATGTGCATTTTTAGCAGGAATAAATAATTCACCAAATGCGTATAATCCATATTCAGGAAAAGATAATACTGAAAAAATTAAAAAAAGAACAAAAACAGTATTAGGACAAATGAAAAAATGTGGATCTATAAATCAAGAAGAATATGATTCAGCAGTTGCTGAGGTTGAAGCAGGATTTAATTTCGAAAATGGAGTAAAAGGAAATGTTTATTCATCACATACAGATGCATTAATTTCACAATTGATAGAGCAAATTGCACAAGAAAAAAATATTTCTAAAACAGCAGCAGAAACATATTTAAATACAAGTGGATTAAAGATATATTCTACACAAGATGTAGATATTCAAAAAATAATGGAAGATGAAATGGCTGAAGATAAATATACATTATATGCCAAAGATGCAAAGGGAAATATTATAACAGATTCTAATGGAAATGAAATTGTAGCAGAAGCAGCAGCTGTTATAATAGAACCATCAACAGGGTATGTAGTTGGAGCTGTTGGACAATTAGGAGAAAAAACAACAGCAAGAGGATTAAATAGAATAAATAGTCCAAGGCAAACAGGGTCATCAATAAAACCATTATCAGATGTATTACCTGGAATTGAAGAAGGAATAATAACACCTGCTACAATATATTTGGATACAAGAACAACATTTGGAGGAACATGGACACCAAAAAATTATAATAGATATACAGGAAAAAGAACTGTTAGATCAGCATTAACAACTTCTCAAAACATCCCATTTATAAAAATACAAGCAGAATTAACTCCCCAAAAAGGTATTGAATATTTAAAGAAAATGGGAGTATCAACATTAGATGATGAAAAAGATAATAATTTAGCATCTGTTGCAATAGGAGGATTTACATATGGTATTAGTCCATTAGAAATGGCAGCAGCATATGCAATGATTTCGAATGATGGAGTATATATTAAACCAACATTTTATACAAAAGCTGTAGATTCTAATGGAAATATAGTATTAGAGCCAAACCAACCAACAGAAAGAGTATGTTCAGTACAAACAGCATATATAGTAAAAGATTTAATGAAATCTGTAGTTAATGATTCAGCAGGAACAGCAACATATACAAGAATTAGTGGAATGGATTTAGCAGCCAAAACAGGAACAACAAATGAAGATAAAGAGAGATGGATGTGTGGATTTACAAACTATTATTCATGTGCTGTATTATATGCTTTTGATGAACCAAGAACAATTACAAAATCAAGTAAACAATCATCAGGTTTAATATTTGCTAATATAATGAAAGAAATACATAGTGGATTAGAAAAATCGACATTTAAACAACCAGACGGAATTGTTTCTGCACGAGTATGTAGAACAAGTGGAATGTTAGCTTCAGATAAATGTACAGATACATATTCAGAAATATTTGTGGAAGGAAAACTACCAGAAACTTGTGATGCACATCAAGGAACATATACAATTTGTACAGAGTCTGGATTATTAGCAAATCAATATTGTCCAGAGTCTTCAAGAAAAGTTAGAGAGACTGGTTATGTAATAGAAAAAGAAAGATTAGATTTATGGAATACATTAGAAGGAAGGGAGAGTGAAAACTCTGCACCAACTGAATATTGTAATATTCACAAAGCACCAGAGGAAAAGCCAACAGAGAGTACAAAGCCAACAGAAGGCACTAAACCATCTGAGAGTACAAAACCAACAGAAAGTACAAAGCCAGCTGATGATACATCAAGTACAAAACCAACAGAGAGTACTAAGCCAACAGAGAGTACAAAGCCAACAGAAGGCACTAAACCATCTGAGAGTACTAAACCATCTGAAGGTGAAACTACACCAACTCCAGATCTACCAGAAGAAGATACAAATACTGAAGAATAATAAGAATTTTTGCCTCACAATATGTGGGGCAAAAAGCATAAAATAGAATAGGAAGGAAGGCATATATGGATATTTATTTTTACAACACATTAACAAAACAAAAAGATTTATTTAAACCAATTGAAGAAGGAAAAGTTAAAATATATTCTTGTGGACCAACAGTATATAAAGATGCAACAATAGGAAATATGAGAACAAACTTATTAAATGATACATTAAGAAGAGTTTTAAAATATAATGGATATGAATTAAAACATGTAATGAATATTACAGATGTAGGACATTTAGTATCAGATGGAGACGAAGGAGAAGACAAAATGTTAAAATCTGCTAGAGAAGAACATAAAAGTCCTTTAGAAATAGCAGAACATTATACAAAATTATTTTTTAGAGATTTAGAAAGATTAAATATTGAAACTCCTGAAGTTGTATGTAAAGCAACAGATCATATAAAAGAAATGTTGGAAATGGTTCAAAAAATAATGAAAAATGGGTATGCATATGAAACTTCTACAGCTATATATTTTGATGTTTCAAAATTAGACAAATATGGTATTTTATCAGGAATAAACTTAAATGACCAAAAAGCAGGAGCAAGAGTTGATATAGATCCAGAAAAAAGAAATCCATATGATTTTGCCTTATGGATAAAAGCACCAGCAAATCATTTAATGAAATGGGATAGTCCATGGGGACCAAGTTATCCAGGATGGCATATTGAATGTTCAGCAATGAGCACAAAATATCTTGGTGAAGAATTTGATATACATACAGGTGGAATTGATTTAATACCAACACACCATGAAAACGAAATTGCACAAAATAAAGGTGCTTGTGGCAAAAATCCAGCACATTATTGGATACATGGAGAATATCTATTAATAAATGGTGGAAAAATGTCAAAGAGTCTTGGAAACACATATTTAATAGATGATATAATTGCTAGAGGATATAGTCCACTTGCATATAGATTGTTTAATTATTCATGTCATTATAGAGGAAAATTAAACTTTACATGGGAAGGAATTGAATCAGCAAATACATCTCTTATTCGTTTAAGAGAAGGATATCAAAAACACTTAAATGGAAATTCAGATATATCTGATGAAATAATTGCAGATATGGAAAATAGATTTCATCAAGCAATAAATGATGATATGAATATGCCACTTGCATTAAGTGTTGTATGGGAAGCAGTTAAATATCCTGAAAAATCACCTAAAATAGCACAATTACTTAAAAAATTCGATACAGTACTAGGAATAAAAATTGATGAAGTACAAGAAACAAAAATACCACAAGAAATTTTAGATTTAGTAGAAGAAAGAAAACAAGCTAGAAGTGATAAAAATTGGAGTGAATCAGATAGATTAAGAGATCTAATAGCAGAAAAAGGATATATAGTAAAAGATACGAAAGATGGGACAGAAGTTCTTAAAAAATAAATGCAATATTGAAAGGAATATTAAGAATTATGATAGATTTTAAACAAATAATAGCAGAATCAATTGCACAAATAACAAAAATAGAAGTTAATGAAATTAAAGGATTTATAGAAGTTCCAAAAGAACAAGGAAATGGAGATTATGCATTTCCTTGTTTCAAACTTGCAAAAACACTAAGAAAATCACCAAATGTAATTGCAGATGATATAAAAGCAAATGTAAACATATCAGAAAAATATGTAGAAAAGATAGAAGTTGTTGGAGGATATCTTAACTTTTTTGTAAATAAGGAAACACTTGCCAAAGAGATTCTTCAAGAAGTTGATGAAAATGAAGAATATGGAAAATCAAAAATTGGAAATGGTAAAAACATAGTAATAGATTATTCATCACCTAATATCGCAAAAACATTTCATATAGGGCATTTAAGAACAACAGTAATAGGTTCAGCATTATATAATATTTATAAATATTTAGGATATAATGTTACAGGAATAAACCATTTAGGAGATTATGGAACACAATTTGGAAAACTAATAGAAGGATATAAAAGATGGGGAACAGAATATAATCTTGATGAAAACCCTATCGAAAAATTAACAGAAATATATGTTAGAATTTCAAATTTATGCAAAGAAGATGAAAGTGTTTTAGAAGCATGTAGAGATAATTTTAAAAAATTAGAAGATGGAGATCCTGAGTGTGTTGAATTATGGACTAAATTTAAAGATTTAAGTTTAAGAGAATTCCAAAAAGTTTATGATATACTTGGAACAAAATTTGATTCTTGGAATGGAGAATCATTTTATACAGATAAAATGGGTGAGGTTATCGACTTATTAGAGAAAAGTGGAAAATTAGTAGAATCACAAGGAGCCAGAATAATTGATTTAGAAGATTACGGAATGGCACCATGTCTAATTGAAAAATCAAATGGTTCATCAACATATGCAACAAGAGACTTAGCAGCAATACTTTATAGAGCACGTACATATGATTATGATAAAGCATTATATGTAACATCATATGAACAAGTTTTACATTTCAGACAAATATTTGAAGTAGCTAAATTATTAGGACTTGATGAAAAATATATCAAAGGATTAGAACATGTATCTTATGGAATGGTATTACTTGAAACAGGAAAAATGTCAACAAGAGAAGGAAATGTAGTAAAACTTGAAGATTTATTAAATGAAGCAATAGAAAGAGCAAAGAAAGTTATAGAAGAAAAAAATCCTGATTTAGAAAATAAGGACGATATAGCAAAAAAAGTAGGAATTGGTGCAGTTGTGTTTAATGACTTAGCAAATAGTAGAGTAAAAGATGAAATATTTAATTGGGACAAAGTATTAAACTTCCAAGGAGAAACAGGACCATATATTCAATATACTTATGTAAGAACAAAAAGTGTTATTGAAAAAGCAGGAGGAGTTCCAAAAATTGAAGATGTTAATGCAAAATATTTGTTAGATGAATATTCAAGTAAGATATTAAAATTAATATATAATTTTGAAAACATTTTAATACAAGTAACAGAAAAGAATGAACCATCAATATTATCAAGATATTTGATAGATGTTGCAAAAGCATATAGTAATTTTTATAATGAAAATAAAATTATTACAGATAATAAAGATATACAAAATACAAGAGTATTTTTAACATATGCAACTGGTAAAGTATTAAAAACTGGTGCAAATTTATTAGGAATACAAATGCCAGATAAAATGTAGAAGGGAAAAGTAAAATGGGAAAGAAGAAAAAAGCATTTGAAATAAATTTTGGAACTTTACTTTTAATCATTATTGGAATATGTTGCATTATATTTGCTTTTAAAAACTTTTCTAAAGAAAAAACAAAAGCTGAAAATAATCAAAATGAAAATATTAATTCGACTGAAAATATAACAGAAGAACAAACAGAAGAAAAAATATATTCAAATAATGTAATAAGTTTAAATATAGGAAAATTATCAGATTCATGGAAAGTTGTAGAAAAACAAAATGGTTCAATAATATTTTATATACAAGGACCTATAAAACAAAATGAAGATGGAACTACAGATGATATTAGAATAAATGTTTATCTTGAAAAAAGTAGTATGACAAATGATGAATTAAAAACACAAATGTTAGAACATTCTGTATATTCAAATATAGAATATACAAAAATACAATTAATTGATGATGTTCAGTGGAGACAGTTTGATGCTGAAAACAAAGAGCAAAAAGCAAAAATTCTAGCAATAATGAAAGATGGATATATGTATGCAATTGAAATTACAGGAGAAAAAAGTTTATATGAACAATATTATAATGAAGCAATGAGAACTGTTATGACAATAAAATTTGCGGAAAGAATTCCAGAAGATTTAGCTCAGAAAACAATTTATAATTATGATAAATATGTTAATTTAAAGACAGGAGGAACAAAATATCTATTGAGTAGTTTAAATCTTTCAAAAACTGTCGAAGAACCAGAAGAACAATTGCCAGAGGAATATTCAGAATATACATTTACAGGAATTAAATATTCTGATTTTGAAGATGCAATGACAAAATATATGACAACAGATGTATTGAAAAATGAATTTAGTGAATTTATAAATTATAATGGTGTCTTATATATGAAAGATGTAACAGGAAAACAAAGTGATTATATGATTAATCAGATAACAGAAAAAAGCATAAAAGGTAATGAAACAACATATGAAATTGAAAAACAAAATATGAACAATTTTATAACATTAAAACAAAATATAACATTAAAATATGCAAATGGAACATGTGTAGTTTCAAATGTAGAATCATAAGGCTGAAAAGTTTAATTTTTAGCCTTTCTATATCTTTAAGGAGGATTTTTTTATAATGTCAAATTTAGTTGAAGAAACAAGAAATATAATGAAAAAGTATGGTATTAGAGCTAATAAAGATTTAGGACAAAACTTTTTAATAAATAATGATGTTGTTGAAAATATTGTTAATAGTAGTGAAATTTCTCAAGACGATATGGTAATAGAAATAGGACCAGGACTTGGAACATTAACAAAGTATTTATTAGAAAAAGCAGGAAAAGTATTATGTATAGAATTAGATAAAAAAATGATAGAAATATTAGAAGATAGATTTGAAGAATATTCTAATTTTGAAATTATAAATGATGATGTCTTAAAAGTTGATCTTAATAAAATAATTAAAGAAAATAAAGAAAATGAAAAGATCAAAAATGTAAAGATAGTAGCTAATTTGCCATATTATATTACAACTCCAATTATAATGAAATTATTAGAAGAAAAACTAGATATAGAAAGTATAACAGTAATGATTCAAAAAGAAGTTGCAGATAGGTTAATAGAAATTCCAAGTGGAAAAAATACAGGAGCAATAACATATACAATATATTATTATTGTGATTCAGAAAAAATTATGGAAGTGCCTAATAGTTCATTTATACCTGAGCCAGAAGTGACATCAGAAGTTATAAAAATGAAAATAAGAAAAGAACCTGTTGTTAAAGTAGAAAATCCAAAGGTAATGTTTATGATAATAAAAAGTGCTTTTATGCAAAGAAGAAAAACATTATTAAATGCTTTGACAAATGCACAAGTTTTTATAAGCAAACAAGAAGGAATAAAGATTTTGAATAAACTAGGTTTAAATGAAAATGTTAGGGCTGAAAATTTAACAATTGAAAATTATGCTGATTTAGCAAAAGAAATATCAAAATAATAGGAAGGAATGTGATAAAAATGAAAATAGTTTTTATGGGAACTCCAGATTTTGCAAGAGATTCATTAGAAGCAATATATAATGCTGGACATGACATTTTAGCAGTTGTTACAAATGTAGACAAGCCAAAAGGAAGAGGAATGAAAATGATTGCAACACCTGTTAAAGAGTTTGCTATTGAAAAGAATTTACCAGTATTTCAGCCAGAAAAAGTAAAGAAAAATGAAGAATTTATAAATGAAATAAAATCTTTAAATCCTGATATAATATGTGTTGTTGCATATGGAAAAATATTGCCAAAAGAAATATTAGATATACCTCAATATGGTTGTATAAATGTTCATGCATCACTTCTTCCTAAATATAGAGGTGCAGCACCAATTCAATGGTCAGTACTTAATGGAGATAAAGAAACAGGTGTTACTACAATGTATATGGATATTGGTATGGATACAGGTGACATGATATTAACGGAAAAGGTAGAAATTGGTGAAGATGAAACAACAGGAGAGTTATGGAATAGACTTTCAAAAATAGGAGCAAATTTATTAGTTGAGACATTAAAACAAATTGAAAATGGAACAGCTCCAAGAATTCCACAAAGTGATGATTTTACTCTTGCACCAATGCTTGATAAAGAAATGTCAAAAATCGATTGGCAAAATAAATCTGCATTAGAAATAAAAAATCTAGTTAGAGGATTAAATCCTATAATGGGAACATATTCATTTTTAGATGGAAAAAAATTCAAGTTCTGGAAAGTTGAAATATTACTAAGTCAACCAGAATATGAAAGTCAAGATAATGGCACAATTATAAAATCAGATAGTAAGGATGGATTATATATAAAAGCTAAAGATGGTATAATTAAAGTTCTTGAAATTCAGGCTGAAAATGCAAAAAAAATGAATATTGGGGATTTTCTAAGAGGAAATACTATAGAAGTTGGAAAAAAATTTGAGTAAACATAAGAAATGCAAAATTGACATAATTATACTTGATATGCTATAATATGTGGTATGAGGTAAAACCTTATATATGAATGCTCACCTAATTACAGGTGAAAAAAAACAACGAACCAAGAATAGGAGTGTGCGACATGTTTAGTACTAACATTGTGACCGTTAACAATTTCTACAAGCGTTTGGCATCTGTTTTCATTGCTATTGCTTTGATGATGATGACTAGCATGCTTGTAGCATGTGGCAAGAAGGAGGATATTGTTCACAGCCAGGAGTGTAATGTCATAGTTGAAATTGGTTCTTCTGGATATAGCTTGGGGGACTATGAAGATCAAAATTTGGTAACTTATACATTTTCAGAAGAGGAGTTAGGAAGTAATGAAGAAATAAGGCAATGTCTTAAGCAATTCATAAATGATAATGAAAATGCAGATGTTGTAGTTGCTGAATATTTCTTTAATGGTAAGTATGAAGACACATCATATGAACTTAAAGGATTTTATGCAACTAATGAGAAATGTTATAGTTATTGCATTAATGTTAGCGCAGATGACGAGCTGACTAAAGAGCTTTATGAAATGTTAAAGGAAGAGTGCAAAAAGAAAGAAAAGGAATTTGAGTAGGTTATTCTTAACTTGAGTGCAGAAAATGAGCTTCAACATGGTTCTGATGTTCAAATTGGTACTGCAGAATGGTGTGAAAGTCATATCATGACCAATAAGGACATGGAAAGTAAAATTATCAGCTATGTCAAAGAATGGACGCAAGTTGATGACATCGAAAATATTATTGTTGGTTCTTTTCATTGGCCTTATGATGAGTCCTATAGCATTTTTGCTAAAGTTGATGGCAAGTGGGATGAAGGTTATAAATGGGAAGGCTACACCAAGATGCCGTTGACAGATGCAGAATTTGATGAGATTGGGACATTTTCTTCAAAGTGTTTGACTGAATACTACAACAGTGACTTCTATGAAAAGGAAATGGGGGAGTTTTGGACTAGTATTAAAGAAGATTAATCTCAATTAGTTTTCGAAGTTCAGTTTAAAAATCCTTTGATTAAAGGTTTAAAAACAGAGTTCTGTAAAAAGGACTCTGTTTTTGGTTGTAATTGTAATTCCTATTGTACCACTCTTTTCAGTATTTATAGAAAAACTTCCAGAATCACTTGAGTTAACCCAGGTAGAACCATATGTCATAGTTTTAGAATTGATTCCTTTTTCTGGAGAACCATTGGTGCTATTGACTTCAACAATAGTAATGTCTTTGTCTTGATAAAGTATGTTTTCTGTTTTAGAAATAATAATAAATCAAGTATTTTTACGTTTGTCGTAGAAATAACACGTTTATCTATAAAATATTTACTTTTAAAAATATTTATAATATAAATATAATTGTTGGAGGAGAAAGTGAAAATAGAATTAAGAAAATTATTAAACAGTAAAATGCCACAAGACTCTATAAAAATTAATATTGAATACAATACTTCTCAAAAAGAAGAAGTAGATAATCTTATAAAATATATAAATAGATATAGTAAGTCAATTTTTTTAGAAGATAATTATATTATAGAAGAAGTATTATATAGTGATATTGTATGTTTTTATAGTGAAAACAAAAATAATTATTGTAAAACAATGAAAAAAGTATATAAAACCAAAAGTAAATTATATGAAATTGAAAAAATGAGCACGAATTTTATGAGAATATCTAAAAATTGTATAGTAAATATAGAACATATAAAGAATTTTGATATTAGTAAAACAGGAAGTATAATAATAAATTTAGATGATAATACTTTCAAAATTGTATCAAAAAGAAAAATAAAAGATGTAATATATTTTTTAGATGAAAGGATGAAATAAAATGAAAAAAATTTTTTATTTAATAATGGGTTTTATTATATTTTTGAGTGTGTATATACTGGTGGAATATATAGTTGTTGGAATTTTAGGAATGAAATTAATCTTTATTGAATTGCTTAAAGAAGATATACTTCATTGTGCATTTTTATACAGTTTGAGTTTATTTAGCTATTTTATAATAAATTATATTAGTAAAAATAATGTTGATTTTTTTAAAAATGTTTTTTTGAATATGAATTATATGAATCAAAATTACATCGTTCCACGTAAAGAAGATTATAGTAAAAAAAATATAAATGAGTTTTCAGAATATGTTAATCAAGACATTTTAAACATTAATGAAAAAGTTACATTGTCAGATATTTTTGAAATCTTACTTGGAATAACAATTCCAGCTATTATCCATTCAATTATAGGAAAAGTTCCAATTGAAATTATTAAGGATAAATATATGAAAAAGTTAGAATTAGTCTGCTATGGAATATATAGAAAGGAAAATGAATAATGTTAAAAATTTTTAAATACTTAAAAAGTTCTTTTATATCAGTTTTAGTTATTATAGCACTCTTAGTAGTTCAAGCAGTATTAGACTTAACACTACCAGATTATACATCTAAGATTGTAAACGTTGGAGTACAACAAGGTGGGATAGAAAATGCTGCTATAACACAAATAGGAGATGAAAGCTTAAATAAACTTGTTCTTTTACTTGATGATAAAGATAAAAACTATATATTAGATAATTACGAAAAAGA
>ERZ824600.3847-NODE-3847-length-13842-cov-2.909915_pt1 | contig 13842 bp, 11 predicted proteins | sample MGYA00519933_ERZ824600 | MGnify/ENA primary metagenome ERZ824600 (study PRJEB31778, sample SAMEA3449178) | human gut metagenome | biome: human gut; feature: human-associated habitat; material: faeces | place: United Kingdom | collected 2010/2012 ... | reverse complement strand
AAAGAGAGTATCCCTCCACCAACGACTTCATCGCCACTCCTATCGGGGGCGCCGCAATCGGTGAAGTGCTCTACCGGGCCTCCGATGCAGTGCTCGACGACCGCACCAGCGGCGCCGACCGCTTTGAGCGCGTAAAACGCAAACCATACAAGCGGAGCCCACATGTTCGGATATCCCCATTGCCCGACGAAATCCTCATCTGTTTTTTCGCATGCCGCAATACCGTAAGGATATTCCAATTTTTTCAGAATCCGCAATAAAACGTCCTTATTGTTACTTATCCCCGCCCAGAACGGAAGCATGTCCGCAACGGACGTAACGCAACCGAATTGTCCTCCGGGAACGGCGTCGGTAAGTTTTTGCCCGTCGAAACAAAAGCGATACATCTTTTCTTTTCGACTTTCGGACGCGGCAATATACTCGGCACGTTTTGCTTTTTCGCCGAATTTCGCAAGCGTCGTTTCGTAACGGTACAAAAGGCTGTTAAGATCGACGGCAGCAAATTCGCTGCAACGGAAATCGAATCTCGGTGAAAAATCCCACCCCGATTCGCATTCGGCAAGAATGTTATTTCCTATTTCTTCTCTGTCGGCGTTTTCGAATTTACGTTTCAATCTGACTTCGGCTTCGTCCGCCATAAATATTTTCGTCTGCGCGTCTGCGGAATTGCCGTAATGGTTCAATCCGCACGGCAAAACGCGTTCTCTCATCCAGTAATCGTATTCTCGTTCCATAGCAGACAAAAGAATTGTGGCGTTTTCGCCGTCGATATACGGGAGCAGGTCGCAGACCATAATACCGAACACAGGCGGCTGAGTGCGATTGAGCATTCCCGTCACCGCGGCGTTAGGCATATATCCGTATTTTTGTATCAAAAACGCCATATCGAGAGCATTATGGAGAGCGTCTTCGATTTTTCCGTCGGCGATCAGACCTTTATTGATAAAACAGGTATCCCAATAATAAAACTCGTCGAAAATCCCCTCCGCGCAAGGCGAATTATAAGGATACGGCAACAAAATCCCGTCGGCGCGATGTCCCTTTTTTCTTAAACTTTTTTCCCAACTATTGCGAATATATTCCCGAACAGTCATAGTTCCTCCGAAAAAACGGCGGACTTAGCACATCGTTAAGCCCGCCGCCGTTATCATTTCTTTTAGAAAAGCGAAACGTCTGTTACTTCGATTTCGAACGCTTCTCCCGCAGTAGCGTATTTATTCAGGAAAAGCATAACCGAACCGTAGGAAGCGGCAAGTTTTGCGCTTTCGACGTCTACCGTCAATTCAGCTTCTCCTTCACTGTCAAACACGAGATCCGCCCCGTAAACCGTTCCGGATCCCCCGTCTACCTGATACCGTACTTTTTCAAGATTTCCGCTGACAAGACGTACTTTAATGTGCAACTTGGTTGCCTCTATGGTAGCGGTATCGAAGTTAAAGAGATACGTACTCCACTCATCGGTAGTCGCGGCGGTAAATCCGATTTTTACGGATTTATCCTCGTTTATAGTTGCGGTATAAAAATCCGGCGTGGCATTCCATTGGTTATTGCCCTGTCCCGTTATCCCGCGGAAGGTTGCCGCTTCTTCCTGAGAGCCTGCCGCAACGGTGAACGTGAACTCTTTCCATTCGGAAACGCCCGCGCTGTTTTTGCTGCGAATCTTTGCGTTATGCGTGCCTGCCGCAAACGCTTTTTCTTCCGTGGGTTTATACGCGCGGAACATCATCGGAGCGTCGCCCGAAGGACGCGTACGTTGCATAAGGTCGGTAATTGCGGTTCCGTCCACTTCCAATTCGTATTCCGAAGCCGCAAGAACACGTTCCCAGTAAACGACGCCATCTTTCACTTCGACGTAACCCGGCGCGTCGGGAGCCTGTTTTTCACCGACTACCATGGCAATTTTGGTAAACTTAATTTCGGTTTCCCCTTTTGTCTCGTCGGTCGTGCCTTCCAACGGACAAGGATTATTCAATTCGAGGTATATGGCTTTCCAGCTTCCCTCTCCGTCGAGATCCAAATCGGTGGTATTCAGACGAACCGAGTTTTTCCCCGATTGAACAACATAACGCTGATACTGTTTGAAGCTGATTTCGCCGCCAAATTCAAACTGCATGACGGGCAAACTTCCTTTCGTCACTTCGAAATCGAGCTCGAAGCTCGTTGCCTCCATGGCCGCGTCATACCAAAGGACAAGACTTGTCCAGGCGTTCGTCATTTTGCTTCTGTCGTAAGACACCACAAACGCGTTGTCATCGCTGCCGTTTACGGCGTAATTGATTTCTCCGTTATAGGTGTTGTTCTCGATTTTGTTGATTCCCGACACGACGTTTTTGCTGAGACGATAACCGGAAACGACAACGACGCATTCACTTTCGAATTTTCCGTCTTTCGTAGAAGCGGTTATCTTACACGTACCTTCGTTTACACCCGTTACGTTACCGTTTTCATCTACGGTAGCCACGCTCGGATCGCTTGTTTTCCACGTCACTTCGGCACTGCTCGCCGAAAGCTGTTCGCTTCTGCCCGCATCCAGGCTAAGGTTCTCCTTATCGAGCGTAATCGACGAAGTCGTTTCGGTCGATCCTGACTGAGTTTCGCTGCATCCGACCATAAGGGCCGAAGTTACCGCCAGCGCGAGCGTCAATGCAAGCGCTAAAATTTTGCCTTTTTTGTTCATATTGGTTTTCCTCCTAATATATAGATTTTATTAAGGCCTCATTGATTAAACGGAAAATCTTTAAAGATTTCCTCATAGATTGCAGACGGAACATTCGTCATATACAAACGCTTCCAGTCTTGCGTGATTGTGCGGAATTGTCCGACGCAAACGTCTTTATTGCTGTTCCAGTCGGGCGTCCACTGCAAACCTTTTTCACGCCACCAGTCCGCTCCGATATTCGCCACGTATTTAGCCTCGTCGATATCGGAAGGCTGCGACGCGTCCCATACGCACAGTCTTATATCCATCTCGGATAAAATATACAAAGTATCGTTGTTTTTTACGCTGCCGTCCTGATTAAGAAGTCCCATTTCGACTAGGTCGATCTGACTTCCGAACGGGTGATAGTTATAACCGAGCGTAGCGTAATCGAGTTTGATTCTGGTACGTTTTTCCTCGGCGTAATTGATACTGTTTGACATAAAGTTTTTATGCGCGTCGTTTCCGAAGTTTTCGTCGTAAAACGACCCTTTCGGATTGGCATGTTCGAGCAAAACCCATCCGGAAGATTTCGTATACGCCCATATCTTCATATTCTGAAATTCGATACCCGTATTGGTAACGGGGTTTTGTCCGTTCTGAAGATAAATCGTAGACCAGATTCCCACGCCCTTCCAGCCGAGCGGTTTGTTGCCGTTACCGGAACCCGCCCTCGGGTGATATTTCCAGTCGTTGGTATCGGCGCAGGACGGTACGGCTTCGTGATACGCGCTGTCTACGGAATGTTTCGGCGTGTATGCCGACTCGTCGTTAGCGATTTTTTCATCGCTTAACTGCTTGAAATCCTGCGGATTATCCGATAAATACTTTACGTTTTCCGCGGAGAGGTCGCAATTAAAAGCGCCGTCTTTTGCAGAAAGATATTTCGTCGTTCCCGTTTCGAATCCGTTTTTCGCCATATCGCGTATCGTCTTCATCGCCTCGACGTAGTTTTTTTCGACTCCACCGCGAATTGTTTCCAACGCGGCGTCGTCCCTTGATTCTTTCGCCGCCTTTTTCAGATCTACTCCGCCGAAATATATCGTTCCGTTGTTTTCCTTTGCCGCGTCCAGACTGCCGAGCGCGCTCCGCCCGCTCGTATCGAAAATCGCCGTCACCCCGTTTTTATATGCCGAAGAAGCATAGTCTTCGGCTTTTACCACGTTCGTTTGCTCTTCGATGTACTTTACGCTTACCGAAGCGTTGCCGACGCCTTGCAAAAAGCCGTACAACACGCGATTATCGAAACCGTTTTCATATACGGAAACATATCCCGCTTTTTTTGCGCCGTTTTCCGCAATCGTCCGTCCGCCGAGATACCCGTATTCCTCGGGTTGAAACTCCAACGCGCATACGTTGTCTCTCACGTCGCGAAGAGCCGCGTCCAAAACGATAAATTTCATTCCTTTGAAACTTTTAACGTAATCGGATAACCCGTTATACGCGTCTCTCCCGACTATGGCAACCGTTTCGATTCCGCCCTTTGCTATTTCTTCCTCCACCGCGCGGCGATAATTATCCGCGTTTTTTCCGAGTTCAAGCGTTTTGAATCCGCATTTTGCTTCTTCTTTGGCGGCTGCGTATACCCTGCCGCCGAATTCGTCGTTACTATCGCCCGCATAACAAAGCAAAACTTTTGCGTCCTCTTCGTTTTTCGGCGAGCAGGAACATACGGAAACTATAAGAAACAACGATAACGCCGCCGCTAAAATTCTTGTAATTTTCATATTTTTACCCCTTTACGCTACCAACGGTAATCCCTTTTACGAAATAACGCTGCAAAAACGGGAATACGAGTGCGATTGGCAAAACTCCCAGAAATATCTGCGCCGCCTGTAAATTTTTTCCACCGATGTTTTTCAACGCTTCTAATTGTTCGGGAGTAAGAGTAAATCCCGATTGCTTCGTAGGATCGCTCGAAACGATCATAGTATATAAGTAAGACTGCAACGGATACAAAGAGGGATCGTTCATAAACATAATTCCGTCGAACCAACTGTTCCATTGCCCCACCGCGGTGAATAAAACAATCGTAGCGATCGAAGGCATCGAGAGCGGAATGTATATTTTAAACAAAATGGTAAATTGTCCCGCCCTGTCCAATAAAGCCGCCTCTTCGATATCCCGCGGAATACCTCTGAAAAAATTCATCAGCATCAGCACGAACCAGACGTCGCACGCCCCCGGCAAAACGTAAATCAGAAAACTGTTCAACAATCTGAGTTGCTTATACAGGAAATACGTAGCAAACAATCCGCCGCTCAAAAACATGGTGACAAGAAAAAACCAAGTAAATCCTGTTCTTCCTTTAAATCTTCCGTCCGTTTTCGACAACGGATACGCCGTAAGCACCACTACGATAAGCGAAGCCGACGTGCCGAATATCACTCTCATCACGCTGATTACGAGCGACGTGAAGAATTCGTTTTTCTGCAAAAGGTACTGATAAGCCTGCAACGTGAACCCTTTCGGCAAAAGAAACACTACGCCTTTGCTCGTAAATTCGTCGGATGAAAACGACATCGCGAGAAGATGAATGAACGGAAGAATACAAATCAATGCCAGTAAGGTAAGCACCGTATAGTTTATAATTTCGAAAGCGACTCTTCCTTTAGTCTTTTTAATTATCATCTCTCGTCACCTCAGAACAATCTGTAATCAAACTTTTTGTAGGCAAAATAATACGTTCCGCCCATAAGCACGAGAGTTACGACCGCCTTTGCGAGGTTTACGGCGCTTGCTACGTCTACCTGACGATTGCCGAACATGCCGAGCCTATATACAAACGTATCTATAATATCTCCGCCTTCGTAAACCATCGGGTTGTATAACACCAATACCTGATCGAAACCACCGTTCAATATTCCGCCGATAGATAAAGTCATGACCATTGCCACGACGGGAGCGATGCTCGGAAGCATAACGTTAATAATCTGCCTGACTCTGCCGCCGCCGTCGATTTCGGTCGCCTCGTACAAAGTTTCGTCCACTCCCATAATGGCGGCAAGAAAGATTACCATATTGTAACCCATGCCTTTCCATACGTCCGATAAAATCACCAACGTCCTAAACCAACCGTTATCGAGGAAAAACATAATTCTCGTACCGAATATCTTTTCGATCACGGTGTTCACAACGCCGCTGTAAGCAAACATTTCAAGCAAAATACTGCCTAAAATAATCCAACTGAGAAAGAACGGCAAAAAATACATCGTCTGAAAAAACCGCGAAAACCATTTTTTTCCGACTTCGTTGATTAAAATTGCCAAAAGCAACGGCACAATTATTCCGAGGGCTATCTTTATACCGGAAATCAGCAACGTATTGCGCACCGAGTTCCAGAATTTTTCCATTTTAAAAATATAGATAAAGTTTCCGAATCCGTGATTGCTCGCCCATTCCTGACCGAAAAACGTTCCTTTAAAAATATCGAATTTCTGAAACGCCATCACGATGCCGAACATAGATCCGTATTTAAAAACCAACGTGAGAATAACTCCCGGCAGCAGCATCAGCCACCACACCCATTGTTTCTTTACGAAACGCGCGAATTTTGACGAGAAACTATCTTGTAATATATTTTCTTTCATATTTATTTTGCCTGTTCGGCATACCATGCGTTAACTTCCGCGGTAACTTCGTCTCCGCCGATTTGTCGCCACGAGGAAACGAACGAATCCCACGTGTCGTCGATATTTTTCTCTCCCATAATCGCTTTCAGATAGTATTCCGAAACTTCCTGAGCCATCAACGCGCCTTTGCTTGCCATGGCGGGCGTCGAAATTCCGTAGAAATCATCGTAAGACACGCGCTTTTCTTCATCGTAAATTTTGATAATCTGCGCCCACGCTCCGTCTTTATTCACACGGGTCATGATGTTCGCAAACATATTTTCCTGATACTTCGTAGCGAAATGATCCGCTTTCCACACAAGATATTCCGGATAAGCGTTCCACAATTTTTTCATGTGCGCCGTCCACGTTTCGGGGGCTTTCCCCTCCGCTTTCGGGTCGCTCTCTAATTGCCTGTTGATATTTACGTATTGTTCGTTGATATCATACGGATCATAAAATTGCGTAGGACACCAACTCCATACGTATCCATTTTCCGGAGCCGCTTCCGGCGTGCCGTCGAGAGCGATATACATATTGATCATCTTGAACAATGCTTCCGGATTTTTGCAGTTTTTGTTTACGACGTAATAGAACTCCACCTGCTGACGATCGATTACTACGTTTTTGCCTTCGGCAAGAGGCATTTTTGCGGCAACCCAGTCGGCGTCGTTTCCGATTGCCGTACCGAGAGGATATTCGAATTGCCACCACGGTCCGATCACAACGCCGCATTTATCGCCGAGAACGTCCGCTTGCACAGCGTCAACCGTCGCCGCGGCAACGTCTTTCATTAAAATACCTTCGTTATAAAGTTTGTTCAGCCATTTCAAGGCAGTCTTACTGTTTTCGGATACTTCGTCCGCGTGCAATTTTCCGTCGCTGCCCAAAATCCATGCGTAAGGACTTGACCCGAACATATTCATATATCTGTCGATCGAAAAATAAGAGCCGGAAATCGCATTGCTCATCGCAAGTCCGCACGTTGCCCCTTTCTTTTGTTTGAACGCCTTCAACACTTCGTACAATTCTTCCGGATTTTCGGGAACGGAAAGGTTAAGGTCGCTAAGCCAATCCTGACGGATATACATCACGGGAACGCCGCGACGATTGTCGGAATACTGAGGTACTGCATAAATTCCGCCGTCGGCGTCGGTAAGTCTTTTAATGACCTCGGGATCGCGATTCAAAAACGTCTTTACGTCTTCGGACGCATATTCGTATGCCGTGGAAAGATTTTTCAGCATACCCGCCTTTTTCAGCGAAGCGTAATCGCTTGCCGTGACCTTAAAAATATCGGGCAGTTCGTTCGACAACATGGAAAGACTCAGTTTTTCGCTGTATTGCGTAGGCGGAACTTTCCATAAATAGGAAAACTCTAGATTCAACTTTTCTTTCATCAACTTGATGAACTGCTGATTATCGGGGGTTACACTCTGAGGCACGCGGCTGTCGTTGTGCGCCTGATACTCCATTACTCCCGTAATCTTAACGGTAATTTCGTACTTTCCGAACGGATCGCGGTTGGGATCGTCATAATCCGCTCCCCCATTTCCGCGGTTTTTGCCGCAGGAGCAAATACCGATCGCGCATAATACCGCAAGAATAAAACTGACAAGTTTTAAATTTTTATTACTCATAATCTTCCTCCGCCGATTATTTTCTTTGATTCGATTATACTACGAGAAATTTTCGATTTCAATATCCTGTTTTTTTACATCCTTTTGTTTTTTTTACCATTTTGAGCAAAAAAAAAGCTTTTCTCGAGAAAAGCCGAAAAAATTCATCTTTATTTCATTTTATATACGTTATGTGTTTTTTCTTCGATAAGCCATCGGCGTGCAGCCGTGCAATTTTGCAAAGGCAATCCCGAATTGCGCAGGGTTGACAAAACCGCATTTCTTCGCGATATTCGACACAAAATCATCCGTTTCGACAAGCAGTCTTTCCGCAAATATCATTCTCTGCCCAAGGATATACGAATGTAAATTTTCGCCGACGACAGCCTTGAACTTACGCGATAAATACGCCGGATTATAATACACGGTCGAAGCCAGCGTCGTCAGCGAAAGTTCGTCGCCGAGATGCGTATCTATATATTTTTTAACCGACCCGATAATTTCGTCGCTACAATCTTCCGAAACGTTTTTCGCCTCCTGCCCGTCGCCGATAAAACGGCATCCGTTCTTGTTTCCGACGCATAAACTTTCCAGACGGGAATATCGTATTCCGTCTCTCTCGCCGCGCGGCAGGTCTACGGCAAAAACAGAATAGTTACCGTCCCGCTCGTAGATATCCTGTTGCAGTCTTTTGGCTCGCTCGATCGCCACGTTCGCATTTTCGGAAAGAGGAATCGCCGCAATCCACTCGTTTTCTTTACAAAACGCTGCTACGTCTTTTCCGAAAGCATTGCGAAGAACGTTCGCCATGTCTGCCTTACTTTCCGAGAAAATCATAAACAAAAACAGCCGTTCGGAGTATTCTTCGCCGTTTTCTTCTATGGAACGCCACAATTTCATACCATTGACTTCCGCCGATAATTCATCGTTCAGCCGCACCTGAAAAGCCAATTCCGATTCTCTCCGTCTCTGTTTCTCCGCCTCGTCGATTTTTTCGTGAACCGCATTCAGTAAAACGGCGTCATCCTCTAATTTCAACACGTAAGACGCCTCGGGAAACTTCAACGCCTCATACGCATAGGAAAAATCGCTATACCCGGTGAGAAAAATAATTTTCAGATTCGGGTACGATGACAAAAGCGATTTACATAGCGATATCCCGTTGCATTTCGGCATATCGATATCGCACACGATTATATCTATGTAATGCGTTGCGCAAAAATCTTTTGCCTGCTGCGATCCGTAACAGACGTAAACTTCGGCGTCCGTGTTTAACTCGGCAATCAAAGTACCGGCTATCGAATCGGCTATATTTCTCTCATCATCAACCACCAATATCGTCACTTTTCAATCCTCCCGCTTAGAACACAGATATATCGTTACTTTCAAACCCCCGAGATCGCTGCGCTTCACGAACAACTCGCCGCGCCCGCCGGCATAATGAAGCAATCTTCTGCTTACGTTAACCAATCCGGACGTTTCTTCGGGATTAACGAGTTTTTCGGATAACTCCTCGATCTGTAAGTCGCCGATATCGCCGTTATCGTCGAATTCTATTCTCAGATTGTTCCCCTCCTCAAAATAACGCACTCTGAATATTCCGCCCTCTTCTTTGTTCGCAAACGCATACTTATAAGCGTTTTCGGCAATGGGCTGCATACATAATTTCGGAATAGGTATTTCGCGAAACGCTTCCGGCGGAGAATCGATTTGCAAATCTACCCGCTCGTTAAAACGTATTCTTTGTATTTCGAGGTAATCGCGCATATTATCGGCTTCGTCGCGCAGTTTTACGATCGGCTCGGCATTGCGCGTAATATATAGGAATAGTTTGGACAATCCGCCGGTCATACGCTCTACGCTCTCTATGTCGCCCATTTTGCAAAGACTGCGGATATTCGCAAAACAATTATATAAAAAATGAGGGTTTATCTGCGCTTGTAACGCCTTGAACTCGCTTTCGACTCTCATCGACTTCTGCCTGTAATTTTCTTCGATATAACTCGATATCGAAGAAGTCATATAATTGAATCCGTCGTATATATTCTGAAAATCGGACGTAATGTTATCCTCTATGCGGACGTCGAAATCCCCGTCGCTCACCTGCCGCATCGCGCCGAGTAGTCGTGAATACGGACGGCTGAAAAAATGACGGAACATCAAAAATAAAGCAAAAGCCACGATACAAAGCAATACGCATGCAACGATGAAATATATTGTAAACGCGCTTAAAGCGGGATCTGCAGACGCGGCGTCGAAATTTACATATAAAGGAAGTACGCTCATCAACTTGGTATAGTAGACGATCCTTCCGTTTCTGAGTATCGGTTTATCCGTTTCTTCTTCGGATAAAACAGTCCCCGCCGCGACGTCTTCGTCCGAACAGATTATCAATAAAGAATCATCTTCCGCATAAGGCTTCGCCTGCACTTTAGGAAATGCCGTAAGAGCCAAGGTTTTTGCGATATGATCCGCATCGAGCAATACCGCCAATACGGAATTATCCTGTTCGGACAGCGACAACGTGATCAATATTTCACCGTTATTTCTGAGATTGCCTTCGTAGGTAGGCGAATAGCGATGCTCTTTTATAGCCTTATCAAGCAACTGCTTGCGATAATCGTCGCTGACAAAAGTGTATATCGTGTTATACGACAATTCCCCGTCGGGCGCAATCCATAGCGCGCACGAATCGATTACGTCGTAATATGTCGTCAATGACACAAGATTGTCTATCGTTCTGTTAATCGCGGCATTACGCGCATAGGAATCGCCCGATATTTTATCGTAATAATAGGCTTTAAGGCGAATAACGGTATCGCTGTGCATCAGCGAAAGTCCCACTCTCGATATATTTTTGACATCGTTCGCAAGGTTCTCCGTTAACGCGGCATAACTGTCTTCCACGATTTGTCTCGTCCTGTTTTTTGCCGTCCCGTTCGATACGAATAGATTTACCGATATCAGTAGACCGAACAGAAAAATGATTATTATTTCTATCAAAGCAAAAACGGTAACTAACGACAATTTCCTTTTTTTTGCTCTTACTCCCTTCATAATTCCTCTCTCAGATATTCATTCTGCCGACGCCGGATTTGACTTTTAATTTAAATTCCGTTCGCTTCTTCCTACGGCAAATAATTCCTTATTTCGCAATATGCCGACAAGAGTAATACAAATTTTGCCCGCATGCCACGATCGGAGCCGTCGTTGATTTCAGTTGCCATTCAACCGAATATCTATCGATTCCCCTCCCGACAACCATTTTTTATAGTATAGCATAAATAACGATCTTTTTCAATCGTTTTTAGATTTTACGTCACAATTCAATTTTATTTTCAATGAAAAACTCGCTTCGACTTCTTAAATTTTTAGTTTTTGTTCCCCATAAATCATTCCTTCATCCATATAAAGGTCTACAAGTTCACAATCGGAACGATTTTTGAAATAATCTTTGTAGTATCTTATCTGCGCGGCAAACGAATGTAACTGTTCTGCAGATTTACTCGACACTCTTCCATATGCCGCCCAACGCTCTTTCATTTCGCCATTTGCATTTTTAGGAGTTATATCCGTTACGCGCATTATTTCTCTCCTTTTCGTTTTTGCAACCACACAATACCACAAGGGTTCAGAACAGTCCAGCGAATTTTTGCATCTTTTTTGTTCAACCTTATTTTTCTACCTTTTATACGAAAAACGATATCTTATCTATCAATATTAGACAAAACGCCGCTTTTATTAGATTTTTTTAATCAATCGACTATTATTCTTTCGCATCTGTAATGATCGGCAGAAAGTTTTACGATTTTTCTGTACTCCGCTTCCGTCATAATATTCTCAAAAGATGGTACGCCTTCTTTAACGCTTACTAACGCATACCCCGAATCGGTAAACGGGTGTTTTACTATTGCCGGCGACATTTCCGTCCTTATCGGTTTCATTGCCAAAAATATTTTCGCAACTTCCTTCACGCCGTCCAAATTCGTCTGTTTCATTTCTCATATTCACCGTGTAAAATCGTCTTCGTTCGTTTCGCTGACCTTATTTATTCCCGAAAAAAGCGTTTTTTGCTTTTTCGCTAAAACCGGCATTAACTGCGCGCGGTATCTTATATCTGCTACCTTGTCGAGGTATATCCCTATCGTCGTGATAAACGGCTCGCCGTTATTCGTTATTGTAACGTCACCGCGCTTTCCGTTCTTACAAATAAAATCTGCCACTTCCTCAACGCTTTGAAGTTGCTTGCTCTCGTCTTTCGAATAGCCCATAAGGTTCAATTTTTCCGTTAAATCCATAATTCCATTCTCCTGATTTTTTGGCATAAAAAAAGACGTATAGTTTTTTACGCTATACGCCAAATTTTTTATGTAAATAATGCAAGAAACATATAATAATTGAAGTTCGTCGGTTCAAACCTGACAGGTTATTAAAAAATATCTATGATTTGGTAAAAAAATTTACCGCCTTTCGGACACGAAAAAAGCCCGATAAAATCGGACTTTTTCGCAGAAATATCTTTTTTGTATTCCTGATATGCGCGCGTACTACAAAATAGATATTTTGTCCATTTTCGCCCTGGTTTGAACTGACCGCCGTCTTAACTGTCTACGTCGTAACATAAAGTATTACAGTAACAAAGCCGAAAATTTGTTAAACGTAAAAAACATTTACAAAGCATTATACGGTTACGCCGTGTTTGCGGCATTCTTCCTTTATTTTTTCAAAGTCGCTTTTTAAGTACGGGCTTTTCGACGGGAGCGAAAACTCGTGCTTTGCTATCTCGTATAAACACTCGTAATTTATCGGTTTCGGTTCGCCGTATATACGCATAAAATTATTGTATACGATATTATTGAACGCCGCATCGGAAAGATTTAATCCGTACAACACCGTCCCCCAATGGTCTTCGATTCCCGGGAACGGATGCCTGCCGTCATACTCGCCGTCATTAACGAGCATATTTGTTTCGTAAGTAACGGTTTCGGGATAGTTTTTTAAATATTCTTCTTTTGTGAACCCCTCCGTACCGTGATTACCTCTGTCCGTACCGAAAATATATCTGTCGGAATATTTTTCCATTATACGTTTCCAAGGCGCGGGATTTTCGGCTATGACGAAATACTCTTCCGGGCCGGGAACGTTGTCGAAGTACACGGTTTTATATTCGTTAAACAATTTCTCGACGAATTCCGGCTTATCGCTCATAAAGCCGAAATGTGCAAAAGTAAGCACTAAATCAGGGTGCCTTTTCAGCACGTTAAGCATTTGTTGTTGATATTCTTCTTTTTTAAGGTAACCGTCTTTATACTCGTTCGCCCACATACCTATCGGATCTCCGACGTGCACTATAATAGGAAATCTCGTCTTTTCTGCGTAAGCGAAAGCGGGCTCGTATATTTCTTCGTCCATACGATGTTTCCATACCTGTTGAGAATTTGGTTTAGCCTCGATAATTTTCCAACAATCGAAACCCGCTTTTACGGCGAGTTTTATTTGCTCTAAAAATCCCTCCGCAGTATTCGGTTTGGAATAATCAAGGCAATACCCGGCGTATCCATAAGGCGCAAACACCGACTTTAAATAAAGACATTTACTGTTATCGAGTTGAGTTTCCTGAAAGAAAGTATGCGCGTTGAGGGCGAGAAAGTTTATTCTTTCAATGCCACCCGCCTCCATAAACCAACGAAAGCCTTTCTCGCTTTGTTCGAGAGGAAAATCCATAGACATATGAACGTGTGAATCTATTATTTTTTTAGTTTTCATTTTTAAACTCCTTAAAATCTACTACGGCAACTTGTTTTCTTGCTTTTTCGGCTGCAAATACAAGACAATGCCCGTTTACGCTGTCGTTAATATCGGTTACGGAAACCGACGCTTTACCTTCGCCGATATAATCGACGGTATCGCTCAT
>ERZ824600.3844-NODE-3844-length-13849-cov-4.886907_pt1 | contig 13849 bp, 13 predicted proteins | sample MGYA00519933_ERZ824600 | MGnify/ENA primary metagenome ERZ824600 (study PRJEB31778, sample SAMEA3449178) | human gut metagenome | biome: human gut; feature: human-associated habitat; material: faeces | place: United Kingdom | collected 2010/2012 ... | reverse complement strand
ATGAACAGCTTCTTCCGCCCCAGCACGGACGGATCCGGATTTTTGAATTCCATGTCAGATTCCTTTCTGTATCCCAAGGAAAATCTCCCCGGCAGCCGTATTCCGTGCGCGGGGCAGTCATCCTTCTTATCGTACCATATTTTCCCCAAAAAGTCAAGAAGCGCCGGAAAAATTGACAAAGCGCACCGTTTTGTTGCACAAAGATGCATACTTTGCGCACTTGCGGCTGTCGGAAGCGCCAAACGCAAATGCGCTTTCCCTCCAAGCGTACAAAGCCGGAGCCACCGACCCCGGAAGCCGCACCGAAACAGACCGGGCTCGCGTTTCCGAGTCCGGTCTGTTGATCTGCGGGGACCGTTTACCTGTCCAAAATCAGTTCGATCAGGAACGCGGCGCTCCAGGAGAAGGCGTTATTGAATTTTCCGCGGCGGTTGATCGAATCGTAATTTTCCGAAATGCCGCGGTCCAGTCCGTCATACGCCATGGAGAGAAGGAATTCCCGGATCTCCCCCGCCACCCCGGTAAATCCGTAGTTCTCCAGTCCCTTGATTGCAAAAAACGCAACGTTGAGCCAGGTCTGCCCGCGCCAGTAGTCGGTGGAATACGCCGGGCAGTCGTAGGTCACGGTTGGCATACCGGGATAGAATTTTCTCCGGTCGGCGGCAAGGCGCGCAAGGCGTTCGTAGATCTTCTCGCCGTTCACTTCAAGCATCTGGATGTCGTCGCCGCCGGGGTTGGAGGTGCGGCAGAGCACGAACACGCCCTTGCCCTGCTCGGCGCAGTACGGCAGATACGGGCTGATGGAGTCAAGGCCCATGTAGGGGGCCAGCGTGATGATGTCGGCCTCGAAATCACCGGTAAAGTGCGCCTTGGCGTACATTTCGGCGGTCTTGGCAATGTCACCGCGCTTGATGTCGGCAATGACGGGCAGGCCGGTGGCGCGGGCCAGCTTCAGCGTTTCGGCGTAGGCGCGCATGCCGTCCAGGCCTAGGGACTCATAATAGGCGATCTGCACCTTGTAGCAGCCCGCGACGCCTTTGGTGGCGTCGATCAGCGCACGGTTGAACGCGACGACGTTCTCCCCCGCCGTCTTGGCGGTGTCGGTGGTGGGCAGGTAGCTGATCTCGGTGTCCAGGCCCACGCAGACCGGGCCGTTTGCTGCGACGCTCTCGTAGAGCTTGTCCATGTTGGTAAGCATGCTGATTCCTCCGTTTGATGTATATAAATTGCGGCTCTATTATATAAGGTTGGGAATCGTAGGGGCGGATTCCATATCCGCTCGCGGGACTGCGCCAGCGGCAGCCTGCACGGGCGCATATAGAATGCGCCCCTACGGGTGTTTTTTGCGTGAAGGGGTGTTATTCTTCAATCTGGAACGTAACCTTCCCGCCTTTGATCGTGGTTACCACTTTTCCGTACAGCAGTGCGCCGTCGTAGGGGCAGTTCTTGCTCTTGCTGTGCAGCTCGTCGGCGTGGACCTCGTACATGTGGTCAAGGTCCACCAGCACGATGTCGGCGTCGTAGCCCGGCTCCAGCATGCCCTTGCGGTCGGCCAGGCCCAGCACGGCGGCGGGACCGGCGCTCATCAGGAAGCTGAGCATTTCCAGCGGCAGACGCTGCTCACGGCAGAGCTTGGTGTAGCAGACGCCGAAGGCCGTTTCCAGACCCACCATACCGGCAGCGCCCTTCTCCTTCTCCTCGGCGGTGTGGGGGGCGTGGTCGGTGCCGATGCAGGTCACGGTGCCGTCCTTGATGGCGTCGATCAGCGCGGTCACGTCGTCCGCCTTGCGGATGGGCGGGTTGACGCGGTAGGTCAGGCGGCTGTCGTCAAACCACAGGTGGTGCGGCGTGACCTCGCAGCTGACCCGCGCACCGCGCATCCGGCTCATGCGGACGGCATCGACGGATTCCCTGGTGGAGACGTGGCACATGTGCAGCCGGGTGCCGTAGTACTCGGCCAGATGGCAGTTGCGCACGGTCTCGATGTTCTCGGCCAGGCGGTAGTCCCAGGGGCTGATCTCGCGGTCCTCGGCGTGGGACATGATGGTCAGGCCGCGCTCGGTGGCAATCGCGAACGCACGGGCCATGACGGCGTTGTTCATGACGCCGTTGCCGTCCTCGGTGATGAACTTGATGTCCTCGGGCAGGGTCAGCAGATGATCCAGCGTTTTGCCGTCGAAATCCTTCGTGATGGAGACGGTCTGGTTTGCGTCGCACAGGCCGACGCGGGCGGCCTCGGCCTCGACGGCGTGGGCAATCTCGGCACTGGAACAGACCGGCTTCGTGTTGGGCATCAGGTTGACGAAGGTGTACCCGCCCGCGGCAGCCGCGGCGGAGCCGGTGGAGATGTCCTCCTTGTACTCAAAGCCGGGGGTGCGCCAGTGGCAGTGGGTGTCGATGAAGGCGGGCAGGACCGTGCGGCCCTTCGCGTCGAGTACCTCCTCCCCTTCCGGGACGAGCAGCCCCAGACCGACAGCGGCAATTTTTCCGTCGCGCAGCCAGACCTCAATGGCCTTGCCCGCGCTGTCCTTTGCGTTGCGGATCAGCATGGTGGGAACCTCCTTAAAAATAGGAAACTTTGTCATAGCTGAGAGTGTAGGGGCGAACATTGTTCGCCCGTTAACTTTGCGTGGTTGAGCTTCTGCGGGAAAGCCGCGCATGAGGCAAACGGCCTGCGGGCGAGCAATGCTCGCCCCTACAAAGCCCCATGCAAAAACATCCCGCAGGGATATTTTTGCAAAAAAAAACTTTTCCCAAAAAGGGAAAAGTCAAAAAGTCATACACAAAGCGGCGACGGGAAAGAACACTGTGCCGTGATTTTTAAAGACAGAAATAAAACGCATCATCCCGGCACACTCCTTCCTATGGCTTTACTTACCTTTTACTTATTGTACCATGCAGGGACGGCGGTGTCAATGCAAACGGGCTTTTTGCAAAAGTAAGGATTTTATAGATTTTTGCGCTGACTTTTGGAGGATTTGACAAAATCCGCAAAAATCCGCGCGCGGCGCGTACAGCATTGCACTTTGTCCGGCTTTGTGGTATATTTATAACAAGTATGGTAAATAGGAAGAGGAACGAACTATGGGCCTTTGGGAAGATGCAAAAAATATCCGCGATAAGGACCCTGCCGCGCGCAATGTGGCGGAGGTCATCATCCTGTACCCCGGCTTTCATGTGCTGGTCACGCACAAGATCGCACATTTTCTGTACAACCACCGGTGTTTCTTCCTGGCCCGTTTTGTCAGCCAGCTGGCGCGCCACCTGACCGGCATCGAGATCCACCCCGGCGCCAAGATCGGGCGCAAGCTCTTTATCGACCATGGTATGGGCATCGTCTTTGGTGAGACGACGGAGATCGGCGACAACTGCACGATCTACCACGGCGTCACCCTGGGCGGTACCGGCAAGGACACCGGCAAGCGCCATCCGACGCTGGGCGACAATGTGCTGATCGGCGCGGGCGCGAAGGTGCTGGGCCCGGTCTACATCGGTGATAACGTCCGCGTCGGCGCGGGCAGTGTTGTGCTGAAGAACCTGCCCGCCAACGCCACTGCCGTCGGTGTACCCGCGGAAATCGTCCGCGTCGGCAATATCAAGTGCTGCCCGGCGGACGATCTGGACCAGCAGGATCTGCCGGATATTGTCAACCAGCGCATCTCCGAGCTCGAAGCCCGCCTGAGCCGCCTGGAAGCCGAAAAGCAGGGTGAGTTCCCGCCGGATAAAAAAGAATAATAAAAACGCACGCCGTGAAATTTACGGCGTGCATTTTTTGTCAGTATGGCTTCCCCCTCTGGGGAAGCTGTCAGCGGCCCCGCCCGCTGACTGATGAGGGGCAAACTTACCGGGAATGTCCCACTGACGGGCAATAGGGCAAACCCGCCCCTCATCCGCCCTCGGTCGGGGCCTCGGGCACCTTTCCCCACGGGGGAAGGCAATCAACTCATTTCAGATTCCGCAAATCCCCGCTCTCGCGGAAATCCTCATAATCCAGCGACATCGACGGGCTGTAATAGGGGTCGTGCAGAATATTCTCCCGCCCGTGCACGGCGTAGAGACGTTCATGCTCGGCGTCAAAGCGTGCTTTTTTGGCGGGATCGTTCTCATCGGAGCCGCGGGACTTGCTTTCGTAGTGGTAGAGCTCGGCGTAGGGCGTCCAGACAATGCGCCAGCCCGCGTCGCGCGCACGCAGGCAGAAGTCCACATCGTTATAGGCAACCGTGAACTCCTCATCTAGGCCGTGCAGCTCGTCGTAAACGGCGGTGCGCACCAGCAGGCAGGCCGCTGTCACGGCGGAGAAATCCTGCACCGTGGCCAGCCGGAACATATACCCGCTGCCGCCGCGCTTGTGGTACTTGTGGCTGTGCCCGGCGTAGCCGCCCAGCCCCGTGATGATGCCGGCGTGCTGGATCGTGTCGTCGGGATAGTAGAGCATTGCCCCGCAGAGGCCGACGCCGGGCTGGCTGCACTCGCCCACCATCTGGGTGAGCCAGTCGCCGTTGATGATCTCGACGTCATTGTTGAGCAGCAGCAGGTACTTGCCCGCCGCGTACCTGCGGCCAAAATTGTTGATGCGGCTGAAGTTGAAGCCGCCCTTGTAAGTCACGACCCGCGCGCGGTCATACCGCTCCGGCAGTTTTTTGTAGTAGGCCGCTGTGGCCGGGTCGGTGGAATTGTTCTCAATGACGATGACCTCGAAATTCTCGTAGGTCGTTTTGGCGTAGATGCTGTGCAGGCATTTTTCCAAATCGTCGGTGTGGTCCTTGTTGGGAATCAAAATTGACACGAGCGGCTGCGGCTCGGGAATGTCCCACACCACATGGCAGGTGCCCGGAAATTTGCCCGGCTCCACCCTGCCCTGCCGCCCTGTGGCGGCCAGATGGTCGGCCACGGCCTTTTGCGCAGCCTTTTCCACATAGGGCTTGGCCGCCGTGCCGCCGCTGGTGGACGCCGCGTGCACGCGCCAGTAATACAGCACCTGCGGGATGTGCAGCGGCTTGGCTGCGGGGTCACGGCGCTGCATTTCGTCGATGAGACGCAGGAATAAGTCGTGATCCTGCGCACCGTCGCAGGCCGGGCGCTCACCGCCGACGGCGTCGAACAGCGATTTTTTGAACACAGCCAGATGGCAGATGTAGTTGACGGCCATCAGGTACTCGGGCGCATAGTCGGGCTTGAAGTGGCCGACGCGCGGGTGCTCGGGCGTTTTCTCAAACAGGGCCTCGTCGCTGTAGGCAAACGCCGCGCCGCTCTCGGCCAGCGCTTTGCTCATGCAATAGACGGCATGCGGCGCGAGCATGTCGTCGTGGTCGGCAAGGGCCAGATACTCACCCGCTGTGAGCTTCGCGGCCTCGTTCGTATTGGCGGCAATGCCCTTGTTCTCGATTTTGGCGTAGACGATGCGCTTGTCCTGCGCGGCGCGGGTGCGGACTGTCTCGCCCACGTCGGGGTGGGCACCGTCGCTGGCGTCCACCAGAACGAGCTGCCAGTTCGGCGCGGTCTGGGCCTGCACGCTGTCCAAAAATTGCTGCAAAAACTGCGGCGGTGTGTTGTACAGCGGCGTCAGGATGCTGATGGTCGGCCAACCGTCGGCGCGGGCGGCTGCGTCGGCACGCTGGGCCTCCAGCGTCTGCTTCGACGGCAGATACCGCGCTTTTTTGCCGAAGAACCGCCGTTTAAAAAAGCCGACGGCCCGCCCGGCCATGACGCCGACGCCCTGTTCTTTCGTCAGCGTCCGCGCATAGCCGAACAGTTTTTTGATGCGTTTCGTTTCAAGGCTCATGGGATGGCTCCTCATAAAAGCAGTCTTTGTGCCAAAGGCGGGGGTTGGTATCGATGTATTGCCAAATTTGCGAGTACCCTTGCTCTGTGCGCACAATATGATCATGGAAGGATTTTTGCCAGTTAGGGTGGGAAAGCCGTTTGGAAACTACACCTTTAAACTGCTGTATAACGGTAGAGACTGTAGGGGCGACCATTGGTCGCCCGCCCTGCCCGTTTTGGACTAGCAGCAACAAATGAACGTGGTTCGGCATGACCGCATATTTCTCTACCGAAATGTGCGGATAATGGGTCGGAATTTCAACAATACACTGCTCTACGATTTTTCCCGCTTCGGATAAGGCGGGCGGGTGCTGCGGGCGAGCAATGCTCGCCCCTACATCCTCGACTTCCGTGAACGTATTGCCATCCCACAAAATCTTCTGCCGTCCATGCGTGCAGATTGTGATGAAATACGCGCCGCTTTGGGCGTAATCATACTCTGTCAGGCGGTTGATTTTTCGCTTCGGCTCCATCACTTCAACCCGAAATTTTCAAACAAATTGTTGAAATGGGGGTTGTAATAGGGGTCGTAATTGTCGATATACTGTTGATATTTCGCGTAGAAATTCGCCTTTTCGCGCTCATACCGCTTGGCGTTCTCGCTTAAGGTATCAAGGCCGCGGCTCTTGCTCTCATAGTGATAGGCCTCGGCGCGCGGGGTGTAAACATTCAACAGCCCCTTCTGCCACAGCTTTAAGCAATAATCCACATCGTTGTAGGCAACGGCAAACTTTTCCTCGTCCAGCCCGCCAAATGCGCGGTAGAGCGACGCTTTTGTCATCAGGCAGGCACCCGTCACGGCCATATAATTCTGCGTCGTGACCAAGCGGTACATGTCACCTACGGCGGTGCGGGGGTAGCTCTTGTGGCTGTGGCCCGCGCTGCCGTTGATGCCCATCAGCACACCGGCGTGCTGGATGGTGTCGTCCGGGTAGTAGAGCTTTGCGCCCACCGCGCCCACGTCGGGCCGCTGGCTGTAGCTGAGCAATTCCCGCAGAAAGTCGTGGGACAACACCTCAATGTCGTTGTTGAGCAGCAGCAGGTGCTCGCCCTCGGCAAACGTCGCGCCGAAGTTGTTGATGGCCGAGAAGTTGAACGCGCCCTTGTAGTAGACGACGCGGCAGTCGGCAAAGCGGCTGGGCAGTGTCTCGTAATAGGCAAACGTTGCCGGGTCAGTGGAGTTGTTCTCGATGACGATGACCTCAAAATTGTCGTAGCCCGCGCTTTTGTACAGGCTCGTCAGGCAGCGGTCCAGGTCGTCAATGTGGTCTTTACTGGGGATCAGTACGCTGATCTTCGGGTGGCCGGTCAGCTCGTACCGCACCTGAAATGCGCCGGGCGCGTCGGGCACGGCCATGGCGTGGCCCGGCAGACCGAGACGTTTGAGCTGCGCGTCGATGGCGCGCTCCCCCGCCGCGACGGCGTAGGGCTTGGCCTCCATGCCCGCGGCGGTGGAGCCGGCCGCGGCACGCCAGATGTAGAGTACCTTCTTGATATGCTCGATGCGCTGTGCTTTTTCTGTCAGGCGCAGGATCAAATCATGGTCCTGCGCACCGTCAAACTCCTTCGACTCATACGCGCCCGCCGCGTCCAGCAGCGGACGGCTGAACACCGCCAGATGCGTGATAAAGTTGACCCCGCGCAGGTAGTCGGGCGCAAAGTCGGGCTTGAAGTGGTAGCCGCCCAGCTCCTTCAAATCGGCGGAGAGAACGATTTCATCACTATAGACAAAATCCGCTCCGGTGTTTTGTATCGTCTGCACAACCTCGAACAGCGCGTTCGGGTAGAGCACGTCGTCGTGGTCCAGCAGCGTGATGTACTCGCCGTGCGCCAGCGCAAATCCGCGGGTCGTGTTGAGGGCAATGCCGCCGTTTTCAATCGGCTCATACACAATCGTGCCGGGCACAGTCTTGGACAGACGAAGCTCCAGCCGCTTGTCGGCGTCGGATGCGTCCACCAGCACCAATTCCCAGTTTGTGTAGGTCTGCCTGACGACGCTTTGCAGCATCTCGTCAAACAGCTTGGCGGGCGTGTTGTACAGCGGCACGATGATGCTGATCTTCGGCCCCTGCAGGTGCGCGGCGCGCTGGGCCTTCAGCTCCCGGCGCAGCGGAATGTCGGCGCGGTGCCGCCAGTCGTCGTGGTGCATCGCCAGCCCGACGCGGAATTTCACATCGCGCCAGAGCTGCTCGACCCCCTGCTCCCGCAGGGTCTTGACGCTGCGCCCCGCGAGGTCCCGCAGGTGGGCGGGGTTCAATAGCCGCCGCGCCATACCGCCGACGCTGTCCTGTACGGCCAGGTCGGCAGGGCGCTCGTTGTTCGGTTTCGTGTTCTCGGACATAGCTTATTCCTCGGTGACTTTGGCCGGCATGGCGTCCTTTTTCTCGAACCTTCGGTACTCGGCGGTAATTTCCTTCGTCGCGCCGATGCGGCGCAGATGGCCATGGTCGAGCCAGGCTACCTTGTTGCACATACGCTCGATCTGGTCAATGGAGTGGCTGACCAGAATGACCGTCGTGCCGCCGGACAGCAGCTCGGCCATGCGCTTCTCACACTTCTCCTGAAACAGGAAGTCACCGACGGACAGGATCTCGTCGGCAATCAGGATGTCGGGCTTCGTTATCGTTGCCACGGCGAACGCCAGACGCGCGACCATGCCGGAGGAGTAGTTTTTCAGCGGCACGTCGAGAAAATCCTGCAATTCGCTGAATTCGACGATGTCGTCGAACTTTGAGTCGATGTACTTGGGTGTGTAGCCCAGCACGGTGCCGTTTAAATAAATGTTTTCCCGTGCGGTCAGGTCCATGTCAAAGCCTGCGCCCAATTCGATCAGCGGCGCAATCGTACCGTTGACCGTGACCTTGCCGGCGCTGGGCTTGTAGACGCCGGAAATCACTTTCAGCAGCGTAGACTTGCCGCTGCCGTTCAGGCCGATGAGGCCGTAGAAATCGCCGGGCATAATATCAAACGATACATCGTCCAGCGCGAAGAACTCGTCAAACCGCACACCGCCGTGCAGCAGCGCGACGAAGTACTCTTTCAGGCTTTCGTGCTTTTCCTTGGAGAGGTTGAAGCGCATCGAAACATGGTCGATGGAGATGATGGGTTTCTGCTCTGCCATTTCGATGCCCCCTTACATGTACAGGACGAACTTGTCCTGATTCTTTTTGAACACCCAGATGCCGAGGCCCAGGCTCAGCGCAGCACAGAGGAACGGGATCAGCACCATGTTGGGGGTCAGCCCCTCGCCCCACATGACGCAGGAACGCACGGCGGTGATGTACCAGTAGATGGGGTTCAGGTTGATGACGTACTGCATCCAGCTTTCCATCTGGCGCGGGTCGTAGAAGATGGCGCTGCCGTAGACAAGCAGTGTGCAAAAGACCTCCCAGATATGCATGATGTCACGCACAAAAACGTAGAGCGTGGACAAAATCAGCCCGATGCCCAGACTGAAAATAAACAGCATCACAAGGGGATAAATGGCCAGCAGCACAGTCCCGATCGAGATGTGCGACCAGGTCAGCAGCGCGACGATAAACAGCGCCACGAGACTGAAAAAGAAGTTGACGAGCGCAAAGCAGCACTTTTCCAGCGGAAAGATGTATTTGGGAATATAGACCTTGCGCAGCAGCGGGCCGTTCTTCAGCACGCTCTCCATGGCCATGGTCGTGCTCTCGCGGAAGAAGTTGAACATCAGCTGGCCGATGATAAGGAACAGCGGGAAGTCCTCGATGCCCTGACCGCGCTGGTTGAACAGCGCACCGAACACGGCCCACATGACCAGACAGGTCAGCAGCGGGTTCAGCACGCTCCACGCCACGCCCAGCACGCTGCGGCGGTATTTCAGTTTGAAATCACGGGAAATCAGGTTTTGCAGCAGGTAACGGTATTTCCAGAAGCCTGCGAAGGTGTCTTTCAGTTTCTGCACGGTTTACCCTCAATATTTCTCAAAATATTCGAACTTCTGGGCGGCAAACGGGGTGTGCTCCTTGTCCTTGGCGCTGGTCTTGTGCTCGCAGCCGCAGTCGGGCCACTGCACGTTGACCGTCGGGTCATCGTAGGGAATGCCGCCCTCGGCGGTGGGGTCGTAGACGTCGGTGCACTTGTAGCAGAACTCGGCCACATCGGACAGCACGACAAAGCCGTGGGCGAAGCCCTCGGGGATCCAGAGCATCTTCTTGTTGTCGGCGGACAGCGTTGCGCCCACCCACTTGCCGAAGGTCTTGCTGTTGGGGCGGCAGTCGACGGCGACGTCGAACACCTCGCCCAGGGTCACGCGGACGAGCTTGCCCTGGGTGTGCTTGGTCTGGAAGTGCAGGCCGCGCAGCACGCCCTTGGTGGAGCGACTCTGGTTATCCTGCACGAAGGGCTTGTCGATGCCCGCTGCGGCGAACTCGTCGATTTGGTAGGTCTCCATAAAATAGCCGCGGTCATCGCCAAAAACAGTCGGCTCGATGATCTGCACGTCAGGAATATCGGTCTTGATGAAATTGAACTTGCTCATGGTTTGGAATCTCCTTTTTATATTTCATACATCTAATACATAGCGATACAGGATATATTATACTCTATTTCACTGCGCCGGGCAAGATGGCGGAAAAATTTTGTCGCTGCTGTAACAACAGGATGGCTTTTCCGTCTTGTTAAGTGGAGGGCAGATATGGTATGATAGCCCGGAAGGTGGTGTGCAGAATGACAAAACGCGAAGCCCGCGCATGGGCCAAGGCCCGGCGCACGGAACTGGATATGGCTTCTGTGGGCCGCGGTATGGCGCAGGCGCTGTTCAGCCTGCCGCAATGGCAGAGTGCCGGGGCAGTGCTGGCCTTTGCGGCCATGCCGGATGAGCCGGACACGGCGGAAATACTAAAACGCGCGCTGGCCGACGGCAAGCGCCTGCTGCTGCCCCGCGTGCGGAGCAAAACCGAGATGGACTGGGTGGAAATACCGGCATTGCGCCTGCTGCGGCCCGGGGCGTTCGGCATTCAGGAACCGCCCGCCGACCTGCCCGCCGCCGACCCGGCGGGATACGCCGCGGCGCTGGCCCTTGTCCCCTGCCTGGCCGCCAGCCGCGACGGGGTCCGGCTGGGGCGCGGCGGCGGGTATTATGACCGATTTCTGGCACACTATAAGGGAGCGGGGCTGCTGCTCTGCCCCGAGGCCCTGCTGCTGGACGAGCTGCCCTGCGACGACTGGGACGCACGCTTTGCGCCCGAGAATATTCTGACCGAGAAAGGAATTTTACGATGAAAAAGCTGCTTTTTGCAACAGCCCTGCTGACCGCCCTGTTCCTGTCTGCCTGCGGCAGCCAAAAGGCTGACAGCAACGATCTTGCGAACCAACCTGCCACAAGACCCGAGGAAGGCGCGGAGCTGGACCCGGAGTTCAGCGTTGACGGCGAGGATACCGGTGAGACCGCCGAGCCGCAGCCGGACGCGGAGCTGAGCGAGATGGTGGATGCTATTTATGACGTCCAGCCGGTTGACCTGATGGGCATGGAGACGGTGGCCATCGACCTGACCGACGAGAGCTGGTACGGCTATCTGGCGGGGCTGACCGCGGACAATGTGGACAAGGTGGATGCCGCAGTAGTCAGCGAGCCGATGACCGGCAGTCAGGCGTACAGCCTGGTGCTGCTGCGCCTCAAGGACAAGGCCGATGCCCGCGAGATCGCCGATTCGATGGAGGAAAACATCAGTATGCGCAAGTGGGTCTGCGTGGAGGCAGATAAGGCCCGCGTGGTCAGCTTTGATGATAAGCTGCTGTATGTCATGGCAGACAGTGAGCTGGTCGATGCCGATCTGGTGGCGGATGCTGCCGCAAAGGCCTTTGGTGCGACATTTGATGTCGATGATTCCCTCGTCAATGAGGACGAGAGTGAGCTGCCCCCGGAGCTGCTGACCGCCCCGGCTGTGGCAGACTGAGCAATACAAAAAAACAAAGAGCCGTGCCCTTTGCGGGGCACGGCTCTTGTTGATTACGGGCGGAATCAAGCCTTGGCGGCCTTGATCTCCTTGATCAGCTCGGGAACGACCTTGTACAGATCGCCGACGATGCCGTAGGTGGCAACGTCGAAGATGGGGGCGTTCTCGTTCTTGTTGATGGCGATGATGTTCTCGGAGTCCTGCATACCGGCAACGTGCTGGATGGCACCAGAGATGCCCAGCGCAACGTAGATGCGAGGATGCACGGTCTTGCCGGTCTGGCCGACCTGATGGTCAGCGCTCAGCCAGCCCTCATCGGTGACGGCACGGGAAGCACCGACAACGCCGCCCAGAGCCTCGGCCAGCTCCTCAGCCAGCTTGATGCCCTTCTCAGGGTCAGCGGAGATGCCGCGGCCGACGGCGACGACAACGTCAGCGCCAATCAGGTCAACGAGCTTCTCAGCGCTCTTCTTGATGTCGAGCACCTGAACATGGATGTCGTCCGCGGTCAGAGCAGGAGCGACGTTCTCGACGACGACCTTGTCAGCACCGGCCTGGTCGAACGCCTGCATCTGCATGACGCCGGGGCGGACGGTGGACATCTGCGGGCGGAAGCGCGGGCAGATGATGGTAGCCATCAGGTGGCCGCCGAAAGCGGGGCGGGTCATCTTCAGGTTGGTGTTCTCCTCAAACTTGGTGTTGTCCACATCAATGTTGGAGGTGGTGCGCAGGAAGTTCTTGTACTTCTCAACATCGACGTCCAGATGGGTGCAGTCGGCGGTCAGACCGGTGTGCAGACGGGCTGCGCAGCGGGGGCCGAGGTCGCGGCCCAGGTTGGTCGCACCGATCAGCATGATCTCGGGCTTCTTGTCCATGATGAGGTCGCACAGCGCCTTGGCATAGCCATCGGTGGTGTAGTCCTTCAGCAGGGGGCTGTCGATGTTGTAAACGCGGTCAGCGCCGTAGCCGCCCAGCGTCTTGAGGTCAGCCTCGGCCAGGCCGCTGCCCATGACAACGCCTGCCAGCTCAACGCCCAGGTCATTGGCCAGCTTGCGGCCCTCGCTCAGCAGCTGATAGCTGATGGACTGGATCTCGCCCTCGCGCTGCTCGCAGAATACCCACACGCCCTTGAAGGCGGCGGTGTCCATTGCATTGAATTCAGCCATTGTTCGTTTCTCCTTCCTCAAATCAGGTGCTTGTCGTTCAGGATGCCGACCAGCTGGGCAGCGTCCTCGACCTTCATGCCGGCGCCCTTGACCGGAGGAGCAAAGGACTTGTAAACGTTCGTCGGGGAGCCCTTCAGACCGATGGTGTCGGTCTCGATGAGCGGATCGTCCTTCAGAGCGTTGTAATCAAAGACCTCAAGCGGCTTGTCGTAGCACTCGAAGATACCGGAAACGCTCATGTAACGCGGAGTGTTCAGCTCCTTGATGCAGGTCAGCAGGCAGGGAGTCTGGACCTTCAGCTCCATGTAGCCGTCCTCGAGCTGACGCTTGACGGTCAGGCTGTTGCCGTCCTTCTGAATGTCGGTGACATAGGTGACCTGGGGCAGATGCAGCTTCTCGGCGATCTGGGGGCCGACCTGAGCGGTATCACCGTCGATGGCCTGACGGCCACAGAAAACGATGTCCTCGGGGCCGACGCCGATCTTGTTGACGGCAGCGGCCAGGATCTGGGAGGTAGCGAAGGTATCGGAACCGCCGAACTCGCGGCCGGAGACCAGCACGCCGCGGTCAGCGCCGCGGGCCATCAGCTCACGCAGCATACCCTCTGCCGGCGGCGGGCCCATGGTGACGACGACGACCTCGCAGCCGGTCTCGTCCTTCAGCTGCAGGGCGGCCTCGACGGCGTTCAGGTCGTCGGGGTTGGTGATGGTAGCCATGGCAGAGCGATCCATGGTGCCGTCAGCCTTGACAGCGACCTTGCCCTGCGTATCGGGAACCTGTTTGACACAAACGATTGCTTTCATTACGTCTGTCCTCCTTACTTCAGCAGCGCGCCGCCGATGACCATCATCTGGACTTCGCTGGTGCCCTCGTAGATCTCGGTGATCTTGGCATCACGCATCATGCGCTCGATGGGGTAGTCACGGGTGTAGCCGT
>ERZ824600.3840-NODE-3840-length-13857-cov-24.372845_pt1 | contig 13857 bp, 13 predicted proteins | sample MGYA00519933_ERZ824600 | MGnify/ENA primary metagenome ERZ824600 (study PRJEB31778, sample SAMEA3449178) | human gut metagenome | biome: human gut; feature: human-associated habitat; material: faeces | place: United Kingdom | collected 2010/2012 ... | reverse complement strand
ACCCGGACGGCGTCCACGACTTCAAGTACGAGGGCGACGGCACCATGGTCATCAACCTGGCATGGTCTCACGCCGTCGATGACATGGGCCTGTGGGACAACTACGGCAACCTGAACCGTGACCTGCTGTGGATCCTGCGGATGCCCCGTGAGGAGGCCACCAAGTACATCAGCGAGGAAGAGTACGACTCCCTGCCCTGGGCATGGGAAAAGGCCGGTGACCCCCGCTGGGAGGTGGAGCTCATCCGCCGCATGGCTTACGGTGAGGGTGACCTGTCCGTCATCGCAAAGGGTACGCTGGCCATGATGGAAAAGTTCGGCCTGCCCAAGAGCTGGCTGGACCGCACCGACGGTGCCACCAACTCCAACCTGATGTACAACGGCTTCCCCAACCACCACGGCCCCGCAGAGGCATGGCAGGTTGGCATGCTGTACAATCTGGTGTATAATAGAGACTGCATGATCCACGAGATCGTCTGCGAGACCGGCTCCGGTGCTCCTTACGACGTGACCAAAAAGGTCATGGAGGACTTCTTCGGCGAGGGCTGCTACGACAAGGCCAAGGCCTACACGCCCATCAACGAAAACAAGGCAAAGCTGGCCGCCTACTGCGTCAACGATAAGAACTTCCACGACTCTGCCACCCTCTGCAACTGGATGTGGCCCATGACCCAGTCTCCCTCCAAGGAGCGGGCCTACCACGGCGATCTGGACCTGCAGGCAGATTTCATGACCGCCGTCACCGGCGAGACCTACACCCAGGCCGGTCTGCAGGAGGCAGGCGAGCGCATCACCCAGATGCTGCGCGCCATGACCGCCATCAGCTTCCAGAAGAACTGCGGCAGCGCAAACCTCCGTCAGGAGCACGACGCCATTTGCGACTGGGTCTTCGACAAGGAACCCGACTTCAAGGCATTCGAGGAAGGCACCACCAAGCTGGACCGCGCCGACATGGAGAAGGCAAAAGACCTGTTCTATGACATCTTCGGCTGGGACAAGACCACCGGTGTGCCTACCCGCGAGACGCTGGAGAAGTTCGACCTCGGCGACATGGCCGACGATCTGGAAGCACGCGGCATCTACGACCAGACTCCCGCTGAGGAGGCTGCAGCCCAGTAATTCACAGAAACGAGAGGAACTATCATGCTGTTTGGCAGACGCAAACCCGGTTATACCACCACGGTGGACGCCGCCTCCGATCCTGAGCAGGTCATCCTCGACCTGCAGAAGGCAGAGATGGCCGCGAAAAAGAAGCCGAAGGCCGAGGTCTTTGACATCGACGCGGCCAGCGAGACGGCCCGCCGCCTGAAGGAAACGGGCAGTATGTTCGACGGCAGCGCCGCAAAGCTCGGCGAGGACGTCATTGCCGCCGTGCAGAAGGAGACGGATGCTCTGGCCGCAAAGCAGGCCGAGGCACAGCCCGCTCTCGAAGAGACGGCTGCACCGGACGCCGCCGAAAAGCCCCAGCTGCTGGATTTTCTGGCCGCTGCACCGGAGGCAGAGGGCGACCCCTACGCCGACCAGCCCACCGTCACCGCGCCGGAGCTGCCCAAGCTTACCCCGGCACAGGAGCTGGCGGGTTACATCCGCTCCCGCTCGGCGGCGGCGCTGGTCACATCCCACGCCCTGCTGGTGAGTGAGGTGGAAAACGCCGATGAACTTCTGGCCCAGATGCCGGAAGACCCCCAGTGCGCAGACATCGTGTCCCGCGCCGGCGCAAAGGATGCCTACTACTACTCCAGCGCCAACATGAGCGACAACTACGCCATGATCGCGCAGCTCATCGAGGACAAGGACCTCTGCGCCATGGTGGCCGAGATGGTGCGGTTCAACGCCCGCGTCTACCCCAGCGCCACCCCGCTGCGGTACTTCCGCCGCTCGCCCTACGATCTGACACAGGAAGCCATTGAGCAGACGTGGCAGTCCATGCAGGGCAAGCCGGAGTACGCCGACATCGAGGAGCTGACCAATAACCAGAACGAGCGGTTCCTCTTCTCCACCCAGCACCTCACCCGCCGCTACGCAAAAGCCATCAGCGACGTGGACGAGTGGACCGACTAAAGCATCCCACACAATCAAATAGGGTATACGAGCTTCTTTGAGCAAAGGTGTCTAAACCGTCGGGCATGACACCGCGCCGCAATGCTAAGGGCTATATAAGCCGGCATTCAAGGGTGGAGGGGGAAACCCCGCCGCCTTCCCGCAGAAGAAACGCTGCAATTTGAAAAAAAGAACTCCTCCCATCCACACAGGGGCTTTCCGTGCTCTGCCGCCACTGCAAGGGCGGCAGGGAGCGGAGAGCAGCCATCGGCATGGCAGTCTGCAAGCTGCCCTTTGCCGGAATGTGCGGATATTCTGCGGAGGCGTTTTGATTTTCCATCAAGACGTCTCCGCTTCTTTTTTAACCTGCCTTTTTATATGAATCCCCGCTGCGCCCCGCCTGAGCCATAGCAGGCCGGGTGTGGCCGGGCATTTGGAGGATTTTTTATGAAACAGCCTTTCTGCGCGCCCTCTGAGGCGCTGCGCCGCGTGCTGGATGCCGCTGCGGCTCTGCCGAGGCCGGAGACGGAGATTGTCCCGCTGGACGAAGCGGACGGCCGCATTGCCGCCGGGACGCTTTCGGCCCGGATGGACCAGCCGCCCTTTGACCGCAGCCCCTTCGACGGCTACGCCCTGCACAGCGCCGACGCCGCCGGTGCCAGCCGCGAAACACCCGTCACCCTGCCCGTGACCATGAAGCTCTACGCCGGAGATGCCCCCGCTTCGCCCCTGCCTGTGGGCTGTGCGGCCCGCATCATGACCGGCGCACCCCTGCCCGAGGGCGCAGACTGTGTGCTGATGCAGGAGCTGACCGACAGCGGCGAGGAGATGGTACAGCTCTATGCCGCCATGAAGCCCCAGCAGAACGTGGTATTCCGGGGCGGAGACATCGCCGCCGGTGCTGTCATCGCCGAAGCCGGTACGGTACTCTCCCCCGCCCATCTCGGCGTGCTGGCCGGGCAGGGATACGCTGAAGTCCCCGTTTACAAGACGCTGACCGTGGGCGTTCTGGCCACAGGAAGCGAGCTTTTAGCTCCGGGCGAGGCTTGGACGCCCGGCAAAATTTACGACGCCAACGGCGTCCAGAACGCCGCCCGCCTGCGGCAGCTGGGCTTTGTGGTAAAACGTCGGCACTGCTCCGACGACCCGGAGGAGATCGCCCGTGAGATGCGGGAACTGCTGGCGGAGTGCGATGCCGTCATCACCAGCGGCGGCGTCTCGGTGGGGCAGAAAGACTATCTGCCCGCTGTGCTGGAACAGCTGAATGCGGACATCCTCTTTGCAGGCGTGGCCCAGAAGCCCGGAAGCCCCATGCTGGCCGGGAAAGTGGGCGGCAAGCTGGTGTTCTGCCTGTCCGGCAACCCCTTTGCCGCCGCCGCTACGCTGGAACAATACGCCGTCCCGGCTCTTTTGCGGGCGGCGGGGCGCTGTGAGGAAAGCTGCCTTCTTCCCCGCACCACCCGCACCCTGACCACGGGCTTCTCGAAGCCCAGCAAGGGGAACCGCTATCTGCGGGCAAAGGCCATGGGCGGCAGCGTGACCATCCCCGGCGAGGGCAACGCCGAAGCCCACTCGTCCGGCAGCCTTTCTGCCATGATCGGCTGCAACTGTCTCGTTGAACTGCCTGCGGGCAGCGGCCCGGTGACTCCGGGCGAAGAAGTGGAGGTGCTCAGTTTTGTACAGTGAACAGAAAGAGGCTCTGGCCCAGGAGATCGAACTCAAGCGCCCGGCGGTGCTGGCCGTCAGCGGCCTGCACAACAGCGGCAAGACGACGCTGCTGGAAAAGCTTCTGCCTGCCCTGCGCAGCCGGGGGCTGAAAGTGGGCATTATCAAGCACGACGGCCACGATTTTACGCCCGATGTCCCCGGCACCGACAGCTACCGCCTGCGGGAAGCGGGGGCCGAGGGGGTGGCGGTCTACTCCGGCCAGCGCTATCTGCTGACCGAGATGTTCCGCCTGACGGAGCAGGACTTGCTGGCGCTCTTCGAGCGCCACGGCTATGATCTGGTGCTGCTGGAAGGCTTCAAGGACAGCGGCTGGCCGAAAATCGAAGTTGTCCGCAAAGAAATTTCGGACACACCGGTGTCTTTCCAGCCGCTGGCGGTGGTGGGAGACATTCCGGGGGCAGATTTTGGATTGGAAGATGCACAGGCTCTGGCCGACTGGCTCGTTGCCCAGATGCCGGGCCTGTAAGGAGAAGACAGATATGAAACTGATTCGTACCGAAGACGCGGCAGGCCAGGTGCTCTGCCACGACATTACCCAAATCATTCCCGGCGAGTTCAAGGGCGCACGTTTCCGCAAGGGCCATATCATCCAGCCCGAGGACATCCCCGTGCTGCTCTCCATCGGCAAAGAAAACCTCTACGTCTGGGAGAAAAAGCCCGGCATCCTTCACGAGGACGAAGCCGCCGCACTGCTGTACAAGGCCGCTGCGGGCAAGAACATCCACGGCACCGAGCCGAAAGAGGGAAAAATCGAGCTCATCGCCGACTGCGACGGCCTGCTGAAAATCAACCGCGAAGCCCTGCTGGCCGTGAACCGCACGCCCCAGATGATGATCGCCACCATCCACGGCGACCTGCCCGTGAAAAAGGGCCAGAAACTGGCCGGTACTCGCATCATCCCTCTGGTCATCGAACAGGAGAAGATGGATGCCATGCAGGCTGCCGCAGGCAGTGAGCCTATCCTGAACGTGCTGCCCATGCAGGCCAAGAAGTTTGCCGTCATCACCACCGGCAGTGAGGTGTTCAAGGGCCGCATCGAGGATAAGTTCACGCCTATCCTCGTGGGCAAGCTGGCCGAGTACGGCTGTGAGATGACCTTCCACAAGGTCTGCGACGACGACCCGGCGGGCATCACGACCGCCATTCTGGAAGCGAAAGAGGCGGGCTGTGAGCTCATCTTCACCACCGGCGGCATGAGCGTGGACCCCGACGACCGCACCCCGCTGGCCATCAGAAACACCGGCGCGGACATCGTCACCTACGGCGCACCGGTGCTGCCGGGTGCCATGTTCCTCGTGAGCTATCTGGACGGTGTGCCGGTCTGTGGCCTGCCCGGCTGCGTCATGTACGCCAAGCGCACCATCTTTGACCTGCTGCTGCCCCGTCTGCTGGCCGACGATGCCATCACCGCCGAGGATATTGCCCGTCTGGGCGAGGGCGGCCTCTGCCTTGGCTGCGCCGAGTGCCACTGGCCCAACTGCGGATTTGGGCATTGCTGAGAGGTTTCATTCTATGACTGACAACAAATTGACCCACTTTGATGCCTCCGGCAACGCCGTGATGGTGGATGTGAGCGAGAAGACTGTCACCTTCCGGGAGGCCACCGCCCACGGCATCATCACCATGAACGCCGAGGCATTCGCCGCCGTGGAGAGCGGCACCGTGAAGAAAGGCGATGTGCTGGGCGTGGCCCGCATTGCCGGCATCATGGCCACCAAGCGCACCAGCGAGCTCATCCCGCTGTGCCATCCGCTGCCGCTGACGAAAGTGAGCGTGGACTTCAGGCTTCTGCCCGAGCGGCAGGCCGTGGAGGCGCTCTGCACCGTCAAGACGGCGGGCGTCACCGGCGTGGAGATGGAGGCCCTGACGGGCGTTTCCACCGCCCTGCTCACCATCTACGATATGTGTAAGGCCGTCGATAAGGGCATGGAGCTGGGTGAGATCCATCTCGTCGAGAAGACCGGCGGCAAGAGCGGCCACTACATCCGGGCGGAGGGCGGCTATGTTTGATTCTGCCCAGCGCAATATCCACTATCTGCGCCTGTCCGTCACCGATCTGTGCAACCTGCGCTGCCGCTACTGTATGCCCGACGGCGTGGAAAAGCTGGAACGGGAAGCCGTGCTCACCTACGAAGAGTTCCTGCGTCTGGCGGCCCTGTTTGCCCGGTGCGGCGTCGATACCGTCCGCGTCACCGGCGGAGAGCCGCTGGTGCGCAAGGGCGTAGACCAGCTGGTGGCGGGCCTGAAATCCATCCCCGGCATCCGCAAAGTCACCATGACCACAAACGGCATCCTGCTGGCGCAGCAGCTGCCCGCCCTGCTGGCGGCTGGCCTTGACAGCGTGAACATCAGCCTCGACACTCTGCGCCCCGAGGTGTTCCAAAGCATCACGGCCCGGGACGAGTTCGGCTATGTGATGGAAGGCATTCACGCAGCCCTCGACAGCGGCATCCCTGTCAAACTGAACTGTGTGCCGCAGGTGGGCGTGAACGAGAGTGAATTGGAAGACCTGGCCGCCCTCGCCGAGAGCCGCCCGTTACAGGTGCGGTTCATCGAGATGATGCCCATCGGCTACGGCGCGGCCATGCCCTGCATCTCGGGGCCGGAGCTGCGGGAGCGGTTTGCCCGCCGCTGGCCGGAGTTTTCGCCCCTGCCCGCCGCCCAGAGCGCCGGGTTCGGCGACGGGCCTGCCGTCTACTACACCGTCCCGGGCTGGAAGGGCGACGTGGGCTTCATCGCGGCGGTCCACGGCAAGTTCTGTGCTTCTTGCAACCGGGTGCGGCTGACCAGTCAGGGCTTTCTGCGCCCCTGCCTTGCCAGCGAGACGGGCTGCGACCTGCGCACCCTGCTGCGCGGCGGCGCGGCGGACGAGGAGCTTTTACAGGCCATCCGGGAGACGATCTGGTCGAAACCCCGGGAACATCATTTCGGAGACAATTCCATGCCCGCCACCCGCGGGATGTACCGTATCGGAGGATAAATTACTATGGGAAAAATTCTGGCGATTTGCACCAGCCCCAAGCGCGGCACCGTCAAGACCGAGGTGCCAAGTGCTGTCCTGACCCCGGAATGGGGCATCGTGAGCGACGCCCACGGTGGAAACTGGCACCGGCAGGTGAGCCTGCTCAGCGCCGAAAAAATCGAGGCGTTCCGTAAGAAGATCTGGGTGGACTATGGTGCCTTCGGCGAAAACCTTGTCATTGAGGGCTTCGACTTCCGCAACCTGCCCGTCACCAGCCGCTTCGCCATCGGCGACGTGGTGCTGGAGATGACCCAGATCGGCAAGGAGTGCCACAACGACTGCGTCATCAAGCAGCAGACCGGCGAGTGCATCATGCCCCGGGAGGGCGTATTTGCCCGGGTGCTGAAGGGCGGCGAGATTCATGTCGGCGACGAAGTGACCCTTCTGCCGCCGCCGGAAGATCCGCCGCTGCGCGCTGCGGTCATCACCCTTTCGGACAAGGGCAGCCGGGGCGAGCGGGAGGACAAGAGCGGCCCCCTCATCGTGGAGATGCTCACCGCCGCAGGCTATGTGGTGGAAGAGACGATGCTCCTGCCCGACGAGGCCAAGGCGCTGAAAGCACAGCTCATCCGTCTGGCCGATGGCCGTCAGGTGAACCTTATCCTGACCACCGGCGGCACCGGCTTCTCGCCCCGGGATATTACCCCCGAGGCCACCTATGCCGTGGCCGACCGCAACGCCCCCGGCATCGCCGAGGCCATGCGGTATCACAGCCTTTCCATCACCCCCCGCGGGATGCTGAGCCGCGCCGCCAGTGTATTGCGCGGCAAGACGCTCATCGTCAACCTGCCGGGCAGTCCGAAAGCCGTGAAGGAGAACCTCGAGTACATCCTGCCCAGCCTCGGGCACGGCGTCCGCATCGCCGCCGGTCTGGACGGCGAGTGCGCCCGCAAGTAAATTGCTGTCCCGCTCCGGCTTGCTGAGACGTGAACATCAATTATGAGGGATTTTTTACAAAAGCAAGGAGTAAATCTATGAAACCCGATCTCATTTCCCGCCGTAACTTTCTGGCTGCGGCCGGTGCCGCCGGTATTGCCGCTGCCCTGACCACCTGCGTCGGCTCTGCTTCCAGCACTGCCTCTTCCACAGCTGCTTCCGAGGCTGCTGGCGAGAGCGTCGAGCTCATCGTCTTCGCCGCTGCCTCCCTGACCGAGACCCTGAACGCCATCGCCCAAGACTACTCTGCAGAGAACCCGGGCGTCACCTTCCGCTTCAACTTTGATTCCTCCGGTACTCTCAAGACCCAGATCCAGGAGGGCGCTGACTGCGACCTCTTCCTCTCTGCCGGTCAGAAGCAGATGAACCAGCTGGACATCACCGCTTCTGCCGACGTAAACACCGACGGTCTGGACTTCGTGGACCCCTCCACCCGCGTGGACCTGCTGGAAAACAAGGTCGTCCTCTGTGTGCCCGAGGGCAGCGACAAGGGCATCGACAGCTTTGATGCTCTGGCCGAGCACCTGAAGGCTCAGGACATTCTGTTCTGCATGGGCAACAGCGATGTGCCTGTGGGCCAGTACACCCAGAAAATCCTCGCCTACTATGACCTCGACGAAGAGGCTCTGGCTGCTGCCGGTGTCATCACCTACGGCTCCAACGTCAAGGAAGTCACCACCCAGATCAGCGAGGGCAGTGTGGACGCCGGTGTCGTCTACTGCACCGACGCTTACAGCGCCGGTCTGACCCCCGTGGACGAGGCCACCGCCGAGATGTGCGGTCAGGTCATCTACCCCGCCGCTGTGCTGAAGGCTGCCCCCAACGCCGAGGCCGCCAAGGAGTTCCTGGCCTATCTGCAGACTGACCGTGCCGCCACCGTATTCGAGGGCGTGGGCTTCACGGCGATGTAAAAGGTTAAAATCATGGATTGGTATCCCTTATGGAACAGCCTGCGCATCGCGCTCATCAGCTGCGCAGCAGTGTTCTTCCTCGGCATTTTTGCCGCTTATTATATCGCAAAGCTGCCCCGCACCGTCAAGGGCGTGCTGGACGTGGTGCTCACCCTGCCCATGGTGCTGCCGCCCACGGTGGTGGGCTATTTTCTGCTGCTGCTCTTCGGCGCAAAGCGGCCGCTGGGCATCTTCTTCATGGAGCATTTCGGCGTCAAGCTGGTCATGAACTGGTACAGCGCCATCTTTGCGTCCATCGTGGTGGCCTTCCCGCTGATGTACCGCACCGCCCGGGGCGCCTTCGAGAGCTTTGACGAGACGCTGGCCTGGTCGGCCCAGACACTGGGACAGTCCAATGCGTGGATATTCTGGCGGGTACGGATGCCCTGCTGCCGACAGGGCATTCTGGCCGGTACGGTGCTGGCCTTTGCCCGGGCCTTGGGCGAGTACGGTGCTACCAGCATGATAGCGGGCTACACCCCGGGCAAGACGGCCACCATCGCCACCACGGTGTACCAGCTCTGGCGCACCAACGATGAGGCCGGTGCCATGCGGTGGGTGCTGGTGGACATCGTCATCTCTGCTGTGGTGCTGCTGGCTGTGAACCTCCTGGAGAAAAAGCAGAAAGCAGGTGGCCGCGCATGAGCCTGGAAGTACATATCGAGAAAAAGCTGAACGGCTTCACCCTCCGCTCCGACTTCACCGCCGGGAACACTGCCACGGCCATTCTGGGCGCGTCGGGCTGCGGCAAAAGCATGACACTGCGCTGCATCGCGGGCATCGTGAAGCCCGACAAGGGCCGCATCGTGCTGGACGGGCGGGTGCTGTTCGACAGCGAGCAGCACATCGACCTGCCGCCCCAGCAGCGGGGCGTGGGCCTGCTCTTCCAGAACTACGCCCTCTTCCCGAATATGACCGTGGAGCAGAACATCCTCTGCGGCCTGAAAGCCGAAAGGGACAAAGCCGCCCGCAAGGCCCGCTGCGCCGGGATGCTGCGGGCCTTGCGGCTGGAAGAACTGGCCAGCCGCCGCCCGGCAGAGCTTTCCGGCGGACAGCAGCAGCGCACCGCGCTGGCCCGTATTCTGGTGGGCAAGCCGAAGATTTTGATGCTGGATGAGCCGTTCAGCGCACTGGACAGCTACCTCCGCGAGGAGGTGGAGGGCGAAGTGGGCAGCCTGCTGGCGGGTTTCGCCGGCACAGCCCTGCTTGTCACCCACAACCGGGACGAAGCTTACCGCCTGTGCCGGGACATGATCGTCATGGACGGCGGGCAGGTGCTCCGCACCGGCACCACGAAAGAGGTCTTTGCCGACCCGGGCAGCACCGCTGCGGCCCGGCTGACCGGCTGCAAGAACATCCTGCCCTGCACCCGGGTGGACGCCCACAGCGTCCGCCTCGCAGGCTCTGAGAGTCTGCTGCACCTCGCCGCTGAGGTGCCGAAGGGCTGCACCGCCGTGGGCATCCGCGCCCACGACTTCGCCCCCTGCGCCCCGGGCGCAGAGAATGCCCTGCCGGTGGAGCTGCTCTCGGCCAGCGAAAATCCCTTCGACTGGAACCTCATCTTCCAGCTGCCGGACGGCACCACCCGTCTGTGGTGGAAGGTGAGCAAGACGACCCTCTCCGTGGCCGAGCCCGACGCCCCGGCCTGCCTCTCCGCCCTGCCGGAGCGCATCATGGCGCTGGTGGATCATAAGTAAACGCCAAAAGAGCCGGTGCAGATGCACCGGCTCTTGCTCTGTTTTTATGACTCGCCGAAGAATTTCTTGGCAATATCGGCACTCTGCTTGGCATCCTTGGCGTACCAGTCCGCGCCGATCTTCTCGGCGTACTCGGGCGTCAGGACAGCGCCGCCCACCATCACCTTGCAGTCGAGCTTTGCCGCATGGAGGGCCGCGATAGTCTCCTCCATGCTCTTGAGGGTGGTGGTCATCAGGGCCGAGAGCCCCACGAGGTGGACATCCTTCTCCCGGACAGTGTCCACCACCATCTCCACCGGCACATCGCGGCCAAGGTCGATGACCTCGAAGCCGTAGTTCTCGAGGATGACGCGGACGATGTTCTTGCCGATGTCGTGGACATCGCCCTTGACGGTCGCGAGGACGATGCGGCCCTTGCTGGCCCCGGCCCCGCCCCGCTTGGCGATGGCAGTCTTTATCTCTTCAAAGGCGGCCTGTGCGGCGCTGGCGGCCTGTAACAGCTGGGGCAGGAAGAGCTTGCCTTTCTCGTACTTTTCACCCACGACATCCAGCGCCGGGATGAGGGCCTCGTCTACCAGCGTCAGGGGCTCGTTTTCGTCCAGCAGGGTGTGGGTGCGGGCGGCGGCTTCACCCTTGAGGCCCTTTTCCACCGCCTGCATCAGCGCAGCAAAAGGGCCGCTGTGAGCTGCATCCGCCTCCGCCGGGGTGTTTGACGTCTGAGACGCCTGGGCCGTCTGGGCCTGCTTCAACGCGGCGCTGGCAGGGACTTTATCGGCATAGCGGGCGATGTAGGCCATGCTCTGCTTATCGCGGTTGGTGAGGACGTTGTAGGAGTAGACCGCCGCCATCATCTCTTCGCTGGAAGGATTCATGATGGCGAGGTCGAGGCCCGCGTACATGGCCATGGTGAGGAAGGTGGTGTTCAGATAGGGGCGGCAGGGCAGGCCGAAGCTGATGTTGGACACGCCGAGGATGGTGCGGACGCCCAGCTCCTTCTTGCAGCGGGCCAGCGCCTCCACGGTGGCCAGAACGTCCTGCTGCTGGGCGCTGGCGGTGAGGGTCAGGCAGTCGATATAAATATCTTCCCGGGGGATGCCGTGGGCCAGCGCCGCGTCCACCACCCGCTTTGCGATCTCAAACCGGGCGTCGGCGCTGGGCTGGATGCCCCTCTCGTCGATGGCAAGGCCGACGACGGCCGCGCCGTACTTTTTGCAGAGGGGCAGGACACGCTCCAGCACTTCGGTCTCGCCGTTCACCGAGTTGACGATGGGCTTGCCGTTGTAGACCCGCAGACCCCGCTCGAGGGCGTCTGCGTGGGAGGAATCCAGCTGCAAGGGCAGGCTGACGACACTTTGTAAAGCCTTCACCACCTGCTCCATGACGGCGGGCTCGTCCACGCCGGGCGCGCCCACGTTGACGTCCAGCACCTGCGCTCCGGCCTCGGACTGGCTGACGGCCTGCTCGAGGATGTAGTTCATGTCGCCCTCGCGCAGGGCCTGCTGGAACCGCTTTTTGCCGGTGGGGTTGATGCGCTCGCCCACCACGGTGATGCCATCCACGGTGACGAAGTCCATCGGCGAGCAGAGCACCGAGGGCATGGCGTGGGCGGGGCGGCCCGGCTTGCAGTCGGCGAAGACGCCGTTCAGCAGCTTGATGAAATCGGGGGTGGTGCCGCAGCAGCCGCCCGCCGCAAAGAGCTTCAAATCGCGGTAGGGCTTCATCTCCATGGCAAAGAGCTGGGGCGTGATGTCGTAGCCGCTGCCGTCGGCGCGGGGCAAGCCCGCATTCGGCTTGACAAAGACCGGGAAATCGCCGGGCAGAGCCTCGGCCAGCCGCTTTGCCATGGGGAAAATTTCTTTCGGGCCGAGGGAGCAGTTGATGCCCACGGCGTTGGCCCCGAGGCCCCGGGCCGTGACGGCGAAGCTCTCGACGGTGCAGCCGGTGAAGGTGCGCCCGCCTGCCTCAAAGCTCATGCTGGCGAGGATGGGCAGGTCACAGTTCTCTTTCGCGGCCAGCAGGGCAGCTTTCAGCTCGTACAGGTCGGTGAAGGTCTCAAAGAAGACGAGATCGGCCCCGGCGGCGACACCCGCCCGGACGATGCGGCCATACTCGGCCACGGCGTCTTCAAAGGCCAGCGTGCCGTTGGGCTCCAGCAGTTCGCCCAGCGGGCCGACGTCCAGCGCGGCCAGTGCGCCGTAGGGGGCGCAGGCCCGCTTGCAGTTGGCAATGCCCGCCGCAATGATCTCTTCCAGCGTGTATTCGCTGCCCGCCAGCTTATGGGCCGACGCGCCGAAGGTGTTGGCATTGATGATGCGGCTGCCTGCGGCGGCGTACCGGCTGTGGATGCTCTCGATGAGCTGTGGGTCGGTGATGTTCAGTTCCTCAGGCCGTGCGCCCAGTTTCAGGCCCGCCGCCTGCAGCATGGTACCCATGCCGCCGTCGAGGAGGATGGTATTCGGCTGGATAAACAGTTCATTCGCTTGCACAGGTCTTGCCCCTCTTTCTATATTCGCACCGCGTGTTCAGCACGCAGTGTCCGCACCCGGCAAGACGTCCTTTCACCGGATGGTCGCTCAGGCCCAGCAGAGCGGTCACGCTCTTGCGGGGCGTCATCAGGTCATTTTCGGTCACGCAGAGCCCGGCCCGGCGGGCGGTGTCCAGTGCCGTCGCCACCAGCGGCTGCACCCCGATGGGCCAGTCGCCGTAGCCCGGCGAGAAACGGCCCGTGAGGTACTTGTCCTGCTCTGCGGCCCACTGCCGCAGCTCGGCCTCGGCGGCGTCCGCAGCCTGTTCGGCCAGCACAGAGCCGATGGCGTCCGACGCCACACCGGCGGCGATGTCGCCCACACCAGCCCGGCGTATCTGTCCGTCCACGCCGGGGCCGACTGTCACGGCCAGAAGCACGGCCTCGCTGCACCCTTCCAGATGCCGGAAGATGTCCTCCCCCTTCAAAATACCGGCCTGCGTGAGGCTCTCCACGTCGGCCTCGAGCCAGACGGCCCGGGGCGTGGCGGCGGCGAGAAGGGGCGCAGCGCACTTTTTCAGAAGGGTGAGGGTAGCGCTGTCAGCCTCGCCCCGCGCGCCGAAATACCGCGCGGCCTGCCGGATGTCAATGGACTCCGGCTTTGCTAAATTCAGGGGTCTGCTGGGGCCGATGGGCATTTTCCGCCGCCTCCTTCTTTTGAATAAAGTATGATAAGTATACCGCACCGGTAGGCTAAAATCAACACAAAAGCCCCTCCCTCAGCATTTTTGCCGGGGGAGGGGCCTTATTATATGATCTTTCCTCGCAGCCCCTTGATAGGGGCGGTGGCACGGCGTCAGCCGTGACGGAGAGGTTTATCAGCGGATGTCCCTGACCGACACCGCCTGTTACTTCAAAAACTTGTGGACAGCGCGGGCGACGATGCCGCCCAGGATGCCGGAGACAAGGAACTCGGCCACGCCCTGCACGCCGACCAGCAGGACGACGAACATCAGGGGGT
>ERZ824600.3836-NODE-3836-length-13869-cov-3.602649_pt1 | contig 13869 bp, 10 predicted proteins | sample MGYA00519933_ERZ824600 | MGnify/ENA primary metagenome ERZ824600 (study PRJEB31778, sample SAMEA3449178) | human gut metagenome | biome: human gut; feature: human-associated habitat; material: faeces | place: United Kingdom | collected 2010/2012 ... | reverse complement strand
AGGAGCTGACAGTCTTGACATACCGTTTTCAATAAAAGATCTAACAACACCTGCCGTATTTTCAGGTCTTAATGTTATTGATCTGTCACTTTTTTCAAAAGTGTACATTTCTTTATTTACAATATCTGTTGTATCTCCAACTCCGCGTGAAAATAATTCGGTCACTTCAATAATTGGAGTTCTGATTTCTTTGAATCCGTATTTAGAAAAAACTTTATTAGCTTTTTCTTCTAGCATATGCCACATATTTATATCTTGCGGCAAAATATCTTTTGTTCCTTTTAAAACTTTAATAATCTTAGCCATACAGTAATTATATAATTTCAATCCACAATGTCAAAGGGGTGCTACGCACGTAGATTCGCCACCAGTTGTAACCTAAAGTAAGTAATACTATCTAGCTCCGCATGGCAAGCCGAGCAGAGGCATGAGCAAAGCGAAAGACGAACAATTATAAGCAAAAATGCTAAATTTTTGATTTAATTGTGAGCGGTGCCGTTTAATGCGAGGCGTACTACGTACGTAGGTATGCCACCAAATATTTACAACATAAAAAAAAGAGGACCTAAACCACACGATCCTCTGAAAAAACAAGTCAAAATAATATATGATGGTTATGTAAATTGCATATCATAAAGCTTTTTATACTCACCGTCAGGAATATTTAAAAGCTCTGTATGTGTACCTATTTCTACAAGATTACCGTTATTAATAACCGCTATTCTATGTGCATTTTGTATTGTAGACAAACGGTGAGCTATGACAAAAACAGTTCTATCTTTCATCAGATTATCTATCGCCTGCTGAACAATATGTTCTGCCTGATTATCAAGTGCTGATGTAGCTTCATCAAGAATCAATATCGGTGCATTTTTCAAAAACGCTCTTGCTATTCCAATTCTCTGCTTCTGACCGCCTGATAACAACACTCCGCGTTCACCGATTTGTGTATCCAAACCTTTTTCCAACGAATTTATAAAATCTTCCAGATAGGAATTCTTTATTGCTTCCTGCAACTGTTCCTCTGTAGCCTTTAAATTACCTATCATTATATTTTCTCTAATAGTACCCTCAAACAAGAAGTTATCTTGAAAAACAATTGCAATATGAGCTCTCAAATCGTTCAATTGAATATCATTTACTGAAACCCCATCGAATTTTATATCTCCACCTTTAACAATATAAAATTTTGGAAGTAAATTAACAATAGTTGTTTTCCCGCCTCCAGAATTTCCAACAAGAGCTATCGTTTCACCTTTTTTTACCTCTAGAGTAATTCCTTTTAATACAGGTTTATCTTTTACATAATGAAAATGTACATCCTCAAATGAAATTTTGTCACTAAATTCAGGAAACTTAACTGCTCCCTCTTTGTCTCTAATTGCAGGAACTTTATCCAACTTTGCAACAACCCTTTCCATTGCACAAAGACAGGTTGTCATATTTTTTGCATTATTTCCTAAACCTTTGATAGGTGTATAAAGCATAATAAGAGCTGTAATAAATGATACAAACTGTCCTGCTGACAGAGTACCTTTAACAATAAAATAACTTCCTAAACCTATAACAGCACCAATACCAAAAGACACAATAATATGCATCATTGGTGATAACCATCCGACATGTTGTGTTATTTTCATTCTTAGTCCAAAAACCGCATGAGCTATTTTTGAGAATTGTTTTTTCTTCAAGTCGTATAAATTGTATGCAGCTATAATTTTATTCCCTGCAAAAGCTTCATTATATGTTGTTAAAACTTTAGCATTTTCACCCTCTGAACGGTTGTAAACATCTTTAATAGCAGATTTCATTTTCATTAAAGGAATCATTGCACAGGTCAAAACAAAAACCGCAATAATAGCTAACTGCCAGGAGTTATAAAACAAAACAGCTGTCAAAGAAATAGATGAAAATAGTCTTGAAATACATGTTTTCATATTCGTCAAAAGTCCGCTGCAAGACTTATCTGCATCGTTATTATAAGCTTTTAAAACTTTACCTGATGTTTGTCTGTCAAAAAAGAAAGATGTTTGGTGCATTAATTTTTCATACAAATCTATTTTTAAATCATTTGTAACTCTACCACCCACCCAATCATTCATATACGTTGCTAAGTAATTAAAAGTTCCTTGAATAGTAGTAAAAAGAATGATAAGTAAAGGTATATACCAGGGTGAATGCATTTGTTTATCTAACATTACAATATCCATATAAGGCTTTAATGATAACGCAATAACCGCATCCAAAGCTCCTATAGGGATTGCTAACCCTAAAGCTAAAAAGGTTCTAAATAAATAAGGTTTAAAATAAGGTAAAATTGTTGACAAACTGTGATAATTTTCATTATCACAATATTTTTCATCTAATTTTGTTTTTATTATTTGAAAAAATTTATTCATATCTTCTCCGCGAAATGTCTACTAACTAAAACAATAATTTAAATATCTACAGCTATTGAAATTAAAACCGTAAATAGTTACCCCCCCCCGAAAATTCGTTTATAGAGAGGTTTTTCAGATTTTACAAATATCAGATTTTTTAAATATTCAGCACACGGGATTTCAACAAAATGATATGTAAATACACCAAGCAAAATAATTAAAAACAGCATTACTAAAATTGGAATAACAGGATGTGCATTTACAAAATCAGGATTTTGTTTCCAAACCGCCAGTCCAAAAATTCTTATAAATACATAGTGAACAACATAAACACTATACTGATATTTACCCAACTTTACCCAGATATCTTTATCGAAAAACTGTGATACATAGCCTTTTTTAGCAACAAATAAAATAAATAAAACTGTAAATCCTAATACGAAAAGAATATTATTCATATTTGCATGAGGACATAACATCCACCAGATAATAAAAGCAGTTAAAAATAGTTCAGCAAAAGTTATAAAATATTTCTGCAGTTTTGGTATCACTAAATTATTAATTTTTTCACTATCGCTTTTAAAATATTGACCAATTAAACAGCCAATCCCCAAGCCACCAAGAGCTCTCAAAAATCCAACATTAAGTACGTGGTAATAATTTTTTATAGGCTTAGAAAAAGAACCGTGTTGTAAATATTCTAAAATTAAATATCCGATTATAAATAAAACTGTAATTATCCATTTATTATATTTCTGTGGTACAAATTTGATAAGACAAAAATAAACTAACAAACCTGCAAATAAAGCAGAAGTAAACCATAGAACAGGATTATCAGATACAACCCAGCAAATACCAAAATTATTAAAAAGAAAAATAGTCAAAAGGTTTGCTATAGGTTTAAAATGCATTGTATTAAGCATCCAGCCAATAATACATAATAACATTGAAAAAGCTATTGGCGGAGAAAGCCTGATATATTTTTTGAGAACAAAATCTCCAAGTTTGATAGAATCTTTAAATGTTATAACAAGAAGAAATCCTGCAATAATAAAAAAACCTTCAACACCATTATTAGAATGACCTACCGCTGCTTTAATATTTTGATACAGCTGTATATCAGGAAAGATATTACATAAACACCATGTTCTATTTATAAACATATGAAGCATTACAATTCCACAAATTAAAAATGTCCTTAAAAATTCTATATTTTTTAGCTTTTGCATTATTTTGTCCTATACTCTTTCCTTATTATCTATAATTGTTTTCTGAATAAATTCTTCAGAATCTTTACGCAGTGAATTTAATCTGTTATTAACACTAATATAGTCAATATCTTGTTCAACAATACTCTCACTTTCATTTACAAACCTATCTTTCAACCCAAACAATTCCATAAGAACAAAAAGTTTTTCGGATTCAAAAATTCTTGAAAATATATAAAAAGATTTATTAAATATAATTCCAAAACATATACCATGGTATGAATTTGTAAACAAATACTTACAACCGATAATTAGCCCCAAAAATTCCTCTATTCCAACAGGGGTCGGCAACGAATCTTTAAAATCAATTACATTTCTTGAGTATGAATTTATTTCTACAACTCTAAGATTTCTTTCTTTTGCAAATGCGGCTGCTTTTTCTCTCATATCAAGATTATTATCAGCACAGTTATAAACAAGGATATAATCTTCCTTTATTTGCGGTTTTTTAGAAATTTTTATATAATCTTCTGCCTGTAATAAAAATACCGGATCAATTGTAACAACTACGTCATCTCTTTGTATTGCCTGTTTAAAATCTTCTAATTTTAAAAGATTTCGAATAGATATATATTTAAAATTTTTGGCATATTTTTTAAGCATAGCAGCATTCTTACCAGTTAAATTACCATAACCAAAATCAACAGAATAAGCTACATTATCTTTTTTCTTCATATTAGGCAAATCACACAAAAATCCTCTGTCATAACCTCCAATTTTAAATTTTGCCCAGGTAATATCTGTTTCACATACAAAACGGTTTATATTTTTTAATTGAGATAGAGTACCTAATTCATATCTATACTTTGTAACCTTACAATATCTTTTGAAAAATTTTGCAAATTTCAGTTTTTTTTGCAATACATACAATCCATAAATCAAATTTTGTTGTAATGTTGAATAATCTTTTTCTCTAAAGTTATTTAGAATTTTTTCTGTGATAAAATTCAATCTCGCAGTTTCTGGATAATAATTTACAATAACATTATTAACACCGTGTTTATCTAAATATTTCTGGAAAGCATAAGAATGTAATGCTGCACCAAAATTATAAGTAGCAGAGTGCATATTAAAAGAAATCGTTCCTACATCATAATGTTTTTCTTCACCTTTATATTTAAAAATGTTCTGGCCATTTCTAATTTTAAATTTTAAACCCAGTATATTAAAAACCGTATGTTCTTTTTCTTCTTTTTTTGAATATATAAAACTTTTAAAATCCATTATTTTCCTCAGTTTCCTTTATAATTATGCAGCTTTCAAGTCTGTATGCAGTGTAAAAAACCTACAATAAACTACCCCCCCCCCGAAATTCTCTCTACGCAAGGATTACAGCCATTTATTACACAAGATTTATCAATAAATTTTTCAGATTCCGATTTCAAAGTTAACCATTTTTTGTTAACTTCAGAGTAATTAATTTCTGATATTGGAATACATCCATCTTTAACAAGCCTATCCTCCAAATCAAACAAATTTAGAATTGTCAAAATTTTATCATTATTTCCCTTACGTTCATAACAAGCAAAAGGAATGCCAAAAATAATTGCAAAACATATTCCATGATATGAATTTGTAAAAAAATATTTACAGTATTGTATATTTCCTAAAAATTCTTCAATACCAATCGGGGTGGGAAAAGATTTCTTCCAATCAATAATATTATTTACAAAACTGTTTACAACAATAAGTTTTAAATTATGTTTTTCGGCATAAAATGAAGCTTGCTTCAACATTTCCGGATTATTTTCAACACAATTAAATACAAAAACATAATCACCTTTTATTTTTGGTTTTAAAGCAATTTTTTGATAGTCCTCCGTTTTTAACAAAAATACAGGATCTATAGTAATAATAGCATCTTTACGTCCTGTAATTTCTTTAAAATAATCAAGTTTAAATATATTACGAATTGATATGTATTTAAAATTATCCATATATTTATTGAAAATTTTAGAATCTTTTTCAGAAAAAAACTTTGAACCAAAATCAACAGAATATGCAACATTACCTTTGTTTTTCATATTCTCTAAATCACAGAAAAAACCTCTATCAAAACCTGATTTATATTTTAACCAAGTAACATCAGTTTCAACAACAAACCGATTTATATTTTTTAACTGATGCAAAGTATCTAACTCATATCTATATTTTGTAATATTACAATTCTTTTTAAAAAATCTAATAAATTTGTTTTTTTTATAGAAAATATAAAATGCATTACATAAATTTTTAAATAAATTTTTAAATTCACAATTCTTTATATTGTGAAAAATTTGAGTTGTTATAAATAAAGAACGAATAGACTCCGGATAATAATTAATTATAACGCTATTAACACCTTTTTTCTCCAAATATTTATGAAAAGCATAAGAATGAAGAGCGGCTCCAAAATTACAAATTCTGCTATTTATATTCACAGATAAAATACCAATATCATAACATTTTTCCTTTCGCTGAAATTTGGTTTTCAGACAAAAAGGCTTAAATTTTATTTTAACTCCGAAAAAAGTTAAAACCGTATGTTTTTTGTCTTCTTTTTTTGAATATAAAAAATCTTTAAATTTCATCCATCACCTGTAATTTTAAATCCCCAATTGTTCTTTCAAACATTTCATCTAAATCTACCATTGCCCTCCAGCCAAGAGCCTCCAGTTTTTCTGTATCAAGACATATTTGGACTGTTGGATTGTAACCGCGGTTAACTTCATCTATCTCATATACAACTTTTGTTGTTTCATTTTCAAGACTTTTTGCCATATCAGCAATGGATATATATGTATTTTTATTCGCCACGTTATAGGCATTATTTTTCTCACCTTTTGTCAATATTGCAAAAATCGCTCGAATGGCATCTGTTGTATAACAGTAATTACGCTTGGTTTCACCTTTTGTGTGAAGAACAATATTTTCTTTATTTATGACAGCTTTGGCAAATTGTGCAAAAACTCTGTTATCATACTTTGAAACTCCTGCACCAAAAGTTTGGGCAAGTCTTGCAATTTTTACAGGTACGCCGTATTCACAGCCATAAGACACACAAAGAGTTTCAACCATTTTTTTACTCTCTGAATAACTGCTTCTTGGATTTAAAATATCTATAAATCCATAATCATCTTCTTTTATATTTTCTTTTGACGGCACTCCATAAACTTCCAGAGATGATAAATACACCATGCCTGTAATTTTTTTATTCTTTGCAAATTCCAAAACATTTCTGGTGCCGTTTATTGCTGTATAAATAGTTTCTACAGGTTTTTCGACAAAATCTTTTGATGATGTTGTACTTGCTGTATGAATAATATAATCAACTCTTCTTTCTGTTTGAATTTTTTGATTTATATCCTGCACCAAAAAAGAAAGTCTTTTTGATTCGTCAAAAACAGATTCAGCTTTTGATTTATCGCGCACAAGAGCGATTACCTGTGTGTTGTACCCTGATGAGAGCAGACTTTTCACACAGAGTTTGCCAAGCAAGCCTGTTGCTCCGGTAACAAGAACTGTTTTTCCATCAAAAACTGACATATCAAAATTCGTGGTTATATTTTTTATATCTTCTTCAAAAATAGTATTTGTCATAATTTTATTTCCCATTTTGCAATCCAAAAGCTTCTAAATCCTCTTTATAACGAATTAACGCTCTCAAGATATATAAATCTTCAATCGTTGTAATTTTTATATTCCCGCGGTTTCCACTAACCATATACGTTTCTTTATTTAAACTTTTAAATAAAGTACAGCTATCAACAATATCCGTATAATTAGGATTAGTTTTTCTTGTAATTTCATGAGCCTGCACAACTTCCCCCAGATGGAAACTCTGCGGAGCCTGTGCTGAATAAGTGTGTTTTCGGTATGGTACATATTTTGGATTTACACCGTTTTCACATACCAAAATAGTCTCAAAACAAGAAGTACAAGTTATTGCATTACCATTTTTTCTGGCACATTCAATATTTGAAGTAATAACTTCCGGAGTAATATTTGGTCTTACGCCATCATGAATTAAAACGATAGAATCGTCAGAATTCTCACTTTGAGCAAGTTTCAGAGCATTATAGATAGAATCCTGCCCGGTTGCTCCACCTTTTACAATACCTGCAGTTTTAGTTATATAATAATGCTTAACTAAATCTTGCATATACTCATAATAATCAGGATGAATTGATATATAAATTTTATCAATCCCTTCATGTTTTTGAAAAAGTTCAAGAGTGTGAATAATAATAGGTTTATCATTAATTTTCAAAAACTGTTTTGGAATAGAGTTTTCTCCATTACTAAGTCTTTGCCCTGTTCCACCTGCAAATATTATTGCAATATTAGTCATCTTTCTCCCCGTTCATAATTTGTTTAATTAGCTCTACCACACGTTCAGAAGCATGTCCGTCTTCTATAGAACCTTTTCCGGTCAAAAATTCTTCCACTCTTTTTTTGTATGAATCCATATCAAAGTTTTCAATATTTTTAACAAGTTCATCATTATTAATCGCAATAGAAAACGGTGTTTGTTCCAATGGATAATAAAAACCTCTATCGTTATTAAACTTATCGATATCTGTTGCAAATATAAATCCAGGATTTTTTGTCAAAACAAAATCAAAAATACAGCTAGAATAATCTGTTATTGCAGCATTTGCACTAACAAGCAATTCTTGAATATCAGGATAAAAAGTTCCATCAATCACTTTTGAGCTCTCTGTTATCAAGCATTTATCAAACTTCTTCGCTCTAGGATGCAATCTTGATATACAAACCCAATCTCCTCCAAATTTATTATTCAAGGTTTCTAAAATTCTGTCATAATCTAATTGATAACAGCTTATATCATTATCATCCCTGAATGATGGAACATAGAGTAATACTTTTTTATCTTTAGGAATATTATAAAACGCATAAACTTTATTTTTTATATCTTCTGATTCTTTAAAGAAAACATCATTTCTCGGATGTCCAACTTGTTTGATTTCATTTTCGAACCACAAAGCTCTTTTAAAAATTTGATTTTCAAATTCACTGTTAGTCAGCAAATAATCCATCATAGAAGAATCAAATTTTGCTCGATTTACCCACTCTTGCTTTAATTCTCCGGTAAAAGCTTTAACATCCGCATCAAGTTTTTTTATACCAAACGAACCATGCCAAGTTTGAATATAATATTGATTTTTCTTTTTAGTAAGTCCTTTTTTAATAAAATAATTTTTTCTCTGGTTATCTATCCAAAGTTTTGCACCGGCTAATTCTTCCAATGCTAATTTTGTATTATACCCAACCAGACGAATATTTTTCGGAAAATTTTTTTCCTCTTTAGAAACATTTTTTACAAGCCAAACCAAATCATACGGCAAATTTTGCTTGATAATTTCTTCTGCTATATATTTAGGGTTACAACCGTATCCATTACCGTTAAAATTAGAAAAAACAATTTTATTATTATCTATAGGCATAGAATCGCAAATTTCTTTATAATATTTAGACTGATCAATCTTGATAGGAATACCTAAAAACATAATTAATTTATCTGTCCCACTGTTTGTTATAGAAAAAATACGTTCTAACGGTCGTAATTTAGCCACTTATCTCTCCTTTTAACATGTTCAATTCCTCTTTTTCTTCTTCTGTAAAAGCAGCTTCATCCGTATGATGCGGACAAATACTTTTTGGAAAACTCATGTAGTTTCCATAAATATTTTTCAACATAAAATCGGTATCATTCGGACAATTAAACTCATACCCCTCAAACTTAATCTTTTTCAATGGAAAAATCTGCTCATAATCATAAATCCAATTATTCCATCTATGCGGAAAATCAATTCCCCAGTGAATGGAAGGTTTTATTCTTTCATCAACCTCTATTTTTTCGTTAATTTTCTCTTCAGTAATATTTTTAAAGAATTTTTCTAAAGTCGAAATATCAGATATTCTAAAAGGATTTAAACTAATCATTTTTCTGATATTTTTAATCTTTTTATTCAGCTTTTTCTTATCACTGCCTTGAACACTTGTATAATAGAAATCATGCGGAAAAATATCCACAAAAGCCTGCCTTATTTTTCTGTGGCGAATCTTCAAAATACAGGTTGCAGAGGCGTGTTTATCTCTCCAAAGCTCGCAGTACAAATCAGGATTAGTAGTGCAAGAATTAAATATAGCAGGGAATTTTTCATAATCTTCCCTCATCATATCTGTATCAACATCATCATCCCACGGTATAAAACCTTTATGACGCATTGCCCCTAATAAAGTTCCGCCGCTAAGCCAGTATCTTATATTGTGAGAAGCACAAATTCTATCCATTTCTTTTAAAATAGACAACAATGCAAGTTGATAATCCCTTAAAAACCCATCTGCCGGAGGGATTTTAGTAATATCAGAATATTGAGTATAATCTACAGACACTCGTTTTTTATTTGCGGATTTTAATATTCTAAATTTTATGCCTAAAATTTTTATTAATTTATGGCTGTAATCTGCGTCTGATATTGAAAAAATATTTAATAATATCCCTTTAAAAATACGTAAAAACGTACTTTGAGAAGTATAAGAATTCTCTTCCATTTTGCCCGATTATTTTGACTTAATTCCAATTTATTAGCCATCCGGTTATTAACCTTATGGTTAATACTTATAGATACAAGTTAACTTAAAAAATAAGATAAATCAAGCATTATTAAGAGTTCTTAAATTTACATCAAAGAACAATAAGGATTGGATGTTAATAAAAAATTTCTGTTAATAAAATTTAGGTTATTCTTTTAATTATTTTATACAATTCTGAATATTTTCAAGTTTAAATTCCCATTCATAAGCGGTTTTTATACTCTCTTCAAGTGTCTTTTCCGGACACCAGCCCAATACAGATTCAGCTTTACTTTTGGAAGCTACAAGAATAGGAGGATCACCGGCTCTTCTAGGTTTTTCATTTACTAAAATAGATTTCTGTGTGACTTTTTCACAATTTGAAAAAACTTCTTTCACACTGCTGCCTTCCTGTGTTCCAAGGTTAAAGAAATTAGTCTCGCCGCCATTTTCTAAATATTTAAGAGACAGAATATGTGCTTTTGCTAAATCTTCAACATTTATATAATCTCTAATGCAAGTTCCGTCTTTGGTACAGTAATCAGTTCCATACATTTCGAAAGTTTTACCTCCAGAAAATGTAGATTTCAAAATATTTGGTATTAAATGAGTTTCAGGTTCATGCCATTCTCCAACACGATTTTCTGAATCCGCCCCTGCCACATTAAAATACCTCAATCGCACAGATTTCAAACCATATGCTTTATCATAATCATCCATAATATTTTCAACCATCAATTTTGATTTACCGTATGGATTAATTGGAATTTGCGGATGATTTTCATCTATTGGAGTATAGATTGAATTTCCATAAGTTGCTGCTGTTGAAGAAAAAACGATATTTTTAACATTATTTTCGAGCATTGCATTTAGCAGATTTAATGTTCCAAAAACATTATTGTAATAATATTTTTGCGGATTTTGAACAGACTCGCCAACCTGAGAATATGCAGCAAAATGGACAACTGCAAAAATATCAGTGTATTTAAAAAACACAGATTTTATATCCTGAATATTTTTCAAATCCCCTTGAATAAAATCTATAACTCTACCCTTTGCCTGAATAGAGTTTAAAGATTCTATAATTTGTTTATGCCCTAATTCTAAACTGTCAAAAATTACAACATCATATCCAGACTTCAATAATGATATGACAGTATGAGAACCTATATAACCTGCTCCGCCGGTAACTAAAATCATGTTTTCCACCCCTGAATACTATTATATCACAAATTTATATATAAAATTAATAGAAGTTAATAAATAATATCAACGCACTGGAAATTTTAATTAAAATACTTTATACTATAAATGTAGTAGAATAAATTATATTTAGTTTTGGTGTGGAATCCATCTATTTGAAGTATTGTTTTTACAATATGGTAAGTTAAAATTGTATAGTAATGTAAAAAAATATGACTAATCGGTCAATTATTTTTTATCACAAGACTTATAGAGAAAAAATGTAGGTAGATTTAGTTTTGGAAAATTTGACAAATAAACAAGTAAATAAAACTAAAAAGTCTGATAAAAAGAACTTGAGTTCAAATCCTATTGGAAAAGTAAAAAGTCCGATAGAGAATGCTCCTATGATTTCTGTTCCTAAAAATCCTTTTTCTGTTGATAATTCAACTATTGAAAAAGTTAAAGAAACAAAAACTACCAAAAAGAAACTTGAAAAATTAATCAAACCAATATCTGTTGCAGAAGAAACAAGTTTAAACAGTATTGTTGAGACTATAAATAATTTCAATACAACAATTACAAAGTCAAGACTTTATAACACAGAGCCGGATAACACAACATTTAATATAAATTCAAACATTAATTACTTTGATATTATGAAAAGCGTTTCTGATGCCTTTCAAAATAACAATAGTATTGTAGATTTATTTAACCAATTGAATAATATTTTTGTAAATAAATTAAAATGGTGTTTTATTGGATTCGGATTGCTGCATGAGCAGTCAAAATGTATAAATCTGAAAATTCACAGTAATGCAGGAAATTCATACTCTTCAAAAGTATTTTTGTCAGATGAAAATAATCCTATTATTCAATGCTTTAAAACAAAATCTATCATTGAAAAAGACAATATTAATTACTTAAATATACCATATTTAATGAAAACAGGTTCTGTAATACTTCCTATGATGTCTGTCAATAAATGTATTGGCGTAATGCTTGTAGGACAATGTATTACAAATATAAATACCAATATTGTAACATTCTTTTCTAATTATATGGGAATGTTTATTCATAATGTTCAGCTTCTGGAACAAACAAGCAAATATGCAAATACAGACACATTAACATCACTATACAATCACAGAGGTTTCCAGGAAAAATTAGCAAAAGAACTTGAAAAAGCAAAATCAACAGAAAAACCTTTATCTGTTGTTATGTTCGACGTTAATAATATTTCAAAAATAAATAGAGAACTAGGTCACGCAAAAGGCGATGAAGTTATAAAAATCATTGCAGAAAAAGTAAAACAAAACATAAGAAACACAGACATCGCAGGAAGATACGGCGGCGACGAAATTGCAATAATAATGCCTGAAACAGATACCCGTGATGCAAAATACTTAGCTGAATACATAACCTACTGCTTATCCTGCTGTTTTGTTGATGATGTTGGACCGGTAAAAGTATCTGTAGGAATCTCAACGTACCCTGAATGTTCTCAAGATCAGGAAAAATTATTAATTCTGGCAGAACAGGCAATGTTTATATCTCAGGCTAAAGGGTATAAAGAAGGTATGTCTGCAATTGTAAGTTCTTCTGATTTTAATTTCTGGGATGATGTTGCTCTGAACTCATTTGCAGAAGTTCTTGCAAAACGTCACTCTCAAATAGGAATAAATTTTGAAGAAGAACTTGTACATAAATTCAATCAGGAAGAAATTGTTAACCATAACCACTTAATGGAAATGGCTACATCTTTAGCCGGTGCAATTGATGCAAAAGATCCATATACAAAAGGTCACTCAACTTCTGTTTCTAGATATGCAGAAGCACTGGCACGCGCGATAAATTTACCTGAAAATGAAGTTGAAAGAATTAAAATCGGAGCACTTTTACACGATGTAGGTAAAATCGGAATTCCGGAAAATGTTCTAAAAAAACCTGGCAAATTAACAGATGAAGAATGGGAAATAATGAAGCAACACCCTACAATAGGAGCAGAAAAAGTTCTTGCTCCAAATGAGGCTTTACGAGATTTAATTCCGATTGTAAAATACCATCACGAAAGATTAGACGGAAAAGGTTACCCTGAACAGTTAAAAGGTAATGAAATACCGTTAGCTGCAAGAATTGTATCTGTCGCAGACACCTATCACGCTCTTGTAAGTGATAGACCGTACAGAAAAGGTATGCCTATTGAAAAAGCCTGTGCAATATTAAAAGAAGGTGCTGGTACACAATGGGATGCAGATTTAGTTAGACAATTTATATCCATTGCTCCATCTTTAACGACAAGTGTATAATCTGCATATTACTCTTTTGTCTATACAATTTATTAAAAATATCGTCTAATTGATTTATTTAAATAATAAAGAAAAATATGTTATAAATTTATTAGATTATAAAAAACAACATCTTTTTAGAGTTTTAGTTTATATATAATATAACAATAT
>ERZ824600.3832-NODE-3832-length-13882-cov-3.355609_pt1 | contig 13882 bp, 11 predicted proteins | sample MGYA00519933_ERZ824600 | MGnify/ENA primary metagenome ERZ824600 (study PRJEB31778, sample SAMEA3449178) | human gut metagenome | biome: human gut; feature: human-associated habitat; material: faeces | place: United Kingdom | collected 2010/2012 ... | reverse complement strand
AAGTAGCTCAGTTGATAGAGCATTAGCCTTCCAAGCTGAGGGTCGCGGGTTTGAGTCCCGTCTTCCGCTCTTATTTATTGCCTGTGTAGCTCAGCGGTAGAGCACTTCCTTGGTAAGGAAGAGGTCCCGAGTTCAAGTCTCGGTAACAGCTCCACTCAACGAAAACACAGCAAAATCTCATTAAAACAATTATAAAAAAGTAAAAGCTATGGCTAAAGAACATTTTGAGCGTACCAAACCGCATGTTAACATCGGTACCATAGGTCACGTTGACCACGGAAAGACAACGCTTACCGCTGCCATCACCAAAGTATTGGCAGAAAGAGGATTTTCGAGCGAGGCTGAAATAAAATCGTTCGACCAAATCGACAATGCGCCCGAAGAAAAAGAGCGTGGTATCACCATCAACACCGCGCACGTAGAATATGAAACCGCAAAGCGTCACTACGCACACGTTGACTGCCCGGGACACGCCGACTATGTCAAGAACATGGTAACCGGTGCTGCCCAGATGGACGGTGCAATTATCGTAGTAGCAGCAACCGACGGTCCTATGCCCCAGACACGTGAGCACATCCTTTTGGCCCGCCAGGTAAACGTACCCCGCCTTGTTGTATTCCTCAACAAATGCGACATGGTAGAAGACGAGGAAATGCTCGAACTCGTTGAAATGGAAATGCGCGAGCTCCTCACACAATACGACTACGAAGAAGATACTCCTATTGTACGCGGTTCTGCACTCGGTGCACTCAACGGCGTAAAAGAATGGGAAGACAAGGTAATCGAACTCATGGACGCAGTAGACAACTGGATTCAGGAGCCTGTTCGCGACATCGAGAAACCGTTCCTCATGCCTATCGAAGACATCTTCTCTATCACAGGTCGTGGTACAGTTGCTACTGGTCGTGTAGAACGTGGTATTGTTAAAGTTGGTGACGAAGTTGAATTAGTTGGTTTAGGCGAAACCAAGAAAACTACAGTTACCGGTGTTGAAATGTTCAGAAAACAACTTGATCAAGGTCAAGCTGGTGACAACATTGGTGCATTACTTCGTGGTGTTGATAAAACTGAAATCGAACGTGGTCAAGTTCTTGCAAAACCAGGTTCAATTCACCCACACACTAAATTCACAGCTAACGTTTACGTATTGACTAAAGAAGAAGGTGGACGTCATACTCCATTCTTCCCTGGCTACCGTCCTCAGTTCTACATCAGAACTACTGACGTAACTGGTTCAATCAAATTTGAAGGTCAAATGGTAATGCCTGGTGATAACGTAGTTATGGAAGTTGAATTAATCGCTCCTGTAGCTATCGAAGAAGGTATGAGATTTGCTATCCGTGAAGGTGGTAGAACAGTTGGTGCTGGTGTTGTTGACAAAATCGTTGAATAATAATTTTTAAACAACATAGTAAAAACTTAAAAAGGACTTGATAGAAATATCAAGTCCTTTTATTTTCTTCTTTCTAAATACCTTTTACCTGAGAATTTAACCAAATTTAACCAACGAAGTCCCCTAAATTTTATGCTAATAATGATTCTAAAATCTTAGCATTTGTTTTTGCTCTGCGCATACTCAACAAATATTTTTCAACACTTGCTTGTAATGCTTGAGCATTGTCATCTATATATTTGCCTTCATTATCCAGCAAATTTAAGTATTCACATACTGTAACCATTTGATAAGCCTGATTTTTCATTTTCCCCATCCAAAATTTATATTACGACAATCTGTTCAAGTTCGCTAACCAAGTAGAGCATCTAACAATTCAGCATTAGTTACTGCTTTTTTGCCATTTCTAACTTGATTTCTGTACATATAAGTTCTTAATGCTTCACGAATCAATTCAGAACGAGTACGATTTTCTGAATTAGCAACTGTATCAATCTCATCTAAAAATTTTTCAGGCATTGAAATCAAAACTCTAGCCATATTTTTCTCCTTTAATTTTTCCTAACTATAATCCCCTGGTATATATATAAACAAATTTTAGATAAAAAAATTGCCTATTTTATACTCATTATGTATATAATTGTAATATAATTTAACATTATATTTTCTATTAAAAAATCTAAAAACTTCAGTACAAATATCTAAAATCGAAAAGGAATTGATAATAAAATATCAATTCCTTTTATACATTTATCAAAACTGTTGATTTAAGATTAAGCTAACAAAGCTTCAACAATTTTAGCATTAGTTTCAGATCTTTTTACACTTAATAAATATTTTTCAACTTGAGCTTGAATTTATTGTTCTGATGCTGATAAACATTTTACGTTTTTAACTGTATCTAAGTAATCAACAACTGTAATCATTTCATAATCATTTCTCATAATTTTCCCCTTTATCTTTATTTTTTATTCATTTCCCTTACATATATATAAACAATTTTTAGATTTAAAAATTGCCTATTTTACACATAAAAAGTATATATTCTTAACATATATTTACAATTAGAAATTTTAGCACAAATAGGAAAGCGCGAATTAAAATTTTAATTCGCGCTTTCCTATTTATAAAATAATCTCAAAACTAAGCTAATAATTTTTCTAATAATTTAGCATCTTTTTCAGCTTTTGTTTCTTGTTTAGAAATAGCAAGTTCAATTTTCTTAGAAATAGCTTTTTCTTGTTCTGAGACATATCTATCATCAACATCAAGAGATTTTACATAATCTTGAACCGTCATTAAAGAAGATGCCTGATATTTGACATATTGAGTTCTCAAAGATTTTGCATAATCTTCTGCAGTTATCATAGATTCATCATTTGGATTATTATCATTTTTTAAAGATTTTACATACTCATCAACTGTAATTAAATTATAATCATTTCTCATAACCATATCCCCTAATATCTTTTATTTCCCTTACTGATATATAAAGGTTTCATCTTCATAAAAATTGCGCAATATTTAAATAAAGAGTATATATTGAAACATTTCTTTACACAATAATACAGTATATTTAAAAATAAATCAACATCTAGATTTTAAAACATTTTAGAATCGCATATGAATTAAGAGATTCCGAAACGAGTTCGGAATGACAAAGACTTTATCGAGAAAATAAATATGCATCAAGTTTACAAAATAAAAACAATTGTCAGCCTGAACTTGGTTCAGGATCTAATAAAAAAACAAATTAAAACTAAATTCGTAATGACTCATACTAAAAAGATGAACTTTTAGGAAATATATCTTTACAAAAAGAGAAAAGAATATATATTGCAACGCATTTGGGGTAAAATTAAAGTAAAGAGAAATAGCTAAAAGAGGTTGAAATATAAATGCTTAGAACAGGAATTGTAGGATTACCAAATGTTGGGAAATCAACATTATTTAATGCACTAACAAACGCGAGAAATGCCCAAAGCGCGAATTATCCGTTTTGTACAATAGAACCTAACATTGGAGTAGTAGAAGTCCCGGATGAAAGACTTGCAATATTATCAAAACTATGTAAAGCTCAAACAATTATACCAACAGCAATTGAATTTGTTGATATTGCCGGACTTGTAAAAGGCGCAAGTAAAGGGGAAGGGCTTGGCAACCAGTTTTTGCAAAATATTAGAGAAGTTGACGCAATTATTCAAGTTGTAAGATGTTTTGATGATGAAAATACTATTCACGTTGAGGGAAAAGTTGACCCTATAAGTGATATTGAAACTATTAATACAGAATTGGCTCTTGCAGATATGGCATCAGTAGAAAGACGTCAAGCAAGAATTGCTAAAGTTGTAAAATCAGGCGATAAAGATGCTGTTCTTGAAGATAAAGTTCTAAAAAAATTAACAGAATTACTCTCTGATTGCACATTCATTGATATATCAAAACACTTTGAAGAAGATGAAATCCCTGTAGTAAAAATGTTAAACTTGCTATCTACAAAGCCTGTTATATATTGTGCAAATGTATCTGAATTCGATTTAAAAAATGGTAATGATTACACAAAAAGAGTTCAAGAATATGCAAATAGCCACGGAGCTGAAATGGTTATAATTACAGCAAAAATCGAAGAAGAACTGGCTGATTTAGGTAAAGAAGAAGCTGAAGAATACTTAAAAGAGCTGGGAATTGAAGACAGCGGCATAAACAGAATGATAAAATCTGTGTATAGTCTTTTAAAATTAAGAACTTTCATTACTGCCGGCGAAAAAGAAATTCATGCCTGGACAATTACAGCTGGGACCAAAGCTCCACAAGCAGCCGGAGTTATTCATACTGACTTTGAAAAGGGATTTATCAGAGCAGAAATCACTCCGTATAAAGATTTTGCAGAACTAGGTTCATATAATGCCTGTAAAGAAAAAGGGGTCACAAGACTTGAAGGTAAAGACTACGTAATGCAAGATGGAGACCTTGCACATTTCAGATTTGCCGTATAATCAAACAACAAAAAATTTAGCAAAGACGCGATACTTTTATTTTAAAGTATCGCGTCTTTGCTTTCTGTATATCAAATGTTTATTTAACGATTGCTAATCTTCTTCCTTGTTGACATTCTTTTGTTTCATATGCGTTTATTACAGCTGTGGAAGGCTGTGTATTATATAAACCGGTAAATGTTAATGGTTTATTTTCAGGAACGTGATAAAGAATAAGAGTTGTGTCATCTACGGTAATTCTGCCATCACCACTGCCATGTTTTAAGAAATACTTGCCATCTAACTCATTAACATAATAAACATCATTCTCATCTTTTGCATTAACAAATTTTGTTCCATTTTTTACCCCAGGTATACCAACACCATCTGCACCATCACAAAATACTGTATGCTCATTACCATTTGCATCTTTTTGAGTTTCAAAATTAAGCTTAATAGAATCCATAGTTAATTTCTGCGGAGAATAATATTTTTCATAGTCAGTATGCAAACCGGATGGATTTAAAACAGATATTGCCATTCTACCATCAGTACTTTGCCTGAAAATAACTGGAACCTTAAAATTATTACTATCATTATATGCATCCTTAGCATCTTGCAATGGAAGCATAAATGGAGCCCCGTTATTTAAAGCATTGCATTTTGGATTTTTACGGAGTGACATTATCTCATTAAATTCTTTTTTGTGTTTTGCAATAAAGTCTTTATACTTTTTATTGCCAACCTCAGCCCACTCATCATGAACTCTCTGACGCCCCTGTAAATACATATTTTTTGTCTTGGAATCATAACCTGTTGCACCAACGTCATCACCATCAAATAATGTTGGCATGCCAGGTAGAGCAACCAAATACTTCATCATTCCCAACAATTTTGAAATTGCAGGATCGAGCGCTTTTTCAAAAGCATCTTTTTCGAAATTATTTCCAAATTCAGGAGGAAGTCTAAATCCATAAAGAGCTCTTGCCTGTTCTAAAGCCATATGAATAGACACATCAAATGGTTTTATTCCAAACGCATCCGCGTCAAAATTTTTACCCATATATTTTCCGCGGGATAAATCAGAAACAGATTGAGATATAGCCTTAAAGGCCGCATTAAACTTCTCATCAGGGAAATTATTCTCAGGATTTGATTTATAATCATTTAATACATCAATAAATGCTTTTCTTAATGCATAACCCATTGCTATTGCTTTTGGAGATACTGCAGAAAAATCATAATTATTAACATCATTTGGATTAACATAATCAAAGAAATTATTATTAATCATCTTATAAGCTTTTAAACGATTTTCATAATTTTCTTTATAATTCAAATCAGTATAGAACATACCCATATCCAGAGCTGCACAATGTAGAGCACGCGGTTTATCATGATTCCCAATAAATGTATATGAATACATTAAAGAATCTAATGAGCCAGATTTAAAATACGGGTCATTGCCACCTACCATTTTTTCAAACAGTAAACGCTGCAAATAGTTACTATCTTCCCATGATGAACCGTCTTCAAAACATTTTGTAAACATCTTAGCAATATCAGTAAAGAAATAAGAATAATTTGCAGTAGATGTCATTCCTGTTTCTCTCTGGAATTTTGTAACTATATCAGAATATTTTGAGAATTTTCTAGAATGGTAGCCAAGTCCCATATCATGCAAAGTTTTTTCATCTGTTATCTCTGCAACTGTATAAGCATTTGGATTTTTTGCAATTACTCCCTGAGTAAATTTTTTCCAGAAGTCAATTACACTTTGCCATGTATATTCAAAATTAGTATTTCCATTCCTCAAAGCTTCGACATCTGCAATATCTTTTGTCGCATCAATTCTCCAGTCTAACCCCGCCTGAGTTTTATCAATAATCAAATCTGCAAGCTGATAACTGTGAACATTAGTATCTTTTAAAGCTTTAACCAAACTTTCAATAAGTTCGCTATTTAAGGAAGTATCAAGATGTTTTATCCCTTTACGCATAGCAGAAATTACCATTCTTGCTTCATCTTGAGGAGATGACGGATTAGTAATACCCAAAGTCTCAAGTGATACCTGTTTTAAAGCTTTGTAATCGTATGTTAATTCGCCGCTTCTTCTATCAATGGCAACATCAATATCAGGTGCTAAAGACTTAATAACTGCGAATTTAGCAACAGTTTGAGTTACTATAGGTAAAACATATTTACCAAATTCAGTAACATCTTTGCCATCAAACAATTTACTTTGTTCCGGTAATAAAGTATCTACAAGTTCTAAAACAGTTGAGGCATAATCAGACATCTCTTTTGCATATAATGCGTCCATCTGTTCATATGTCTTTTTATATTCTGGTGGTAAGTTTTTATTTCCGGCTTTGTATAAATTATATCTAGGCACACCTATTTCTGAGTAAACATTTGCTCTTTTTGAAATCAAAGGAGAGGATAATACTGAAACAAGGTTATCCCCAAACTCAAATGAATCAAGAGGAGTATTCATCAAACCTTCAAGGATTTGAGCCTTTTTATTTTCGTCAGAAAGTGTACGCTTACTCTTGTACATACCATACAAGACATTTTCAACTTCTCTTTTGCCAAGCTGAGCTTTCAATGATTCAGGGAAAATCTTACCATCTGCTTTTTTCATAATTTGAGAATACACAAGCGATGGATTATCAGCATCTATATTTTTCAACTGTTGAGCAATTGAAACTCTTAAAATATCATCAGTTTTTTGAGTCCAATACTGCCCTGAGGTTATTGCATAATCCTGAACCTGCATATTACCTCTAATCATTTTTTGCATTTCCTGCTTACGCTCTTCCGGCTTAAAGTTTTTCAAAACCTTTGTATCTGCATTTGAAAATACAAAATTTAATTTCGCAATATCCGGATTTGCATCCCAGGTTTCAAAACCACTTTCAAATTTACCTTCAACCTCAAAGTTTTGGAATTTAGATAATATTCTTGCAGCTTCAGGGTCATGTAACCTTATAAATCCATGTTGACTGGATTTATTATATTTATTTAAAACTTTGATATTAAAATTGTACACTTCAGGATCAATTTCAAATGCATAAGGCATAATTGAATCATTATGAGTATGCAAATTGTATACATTATCCGTACTCATTTTTGAATATGTTTTAATCAATGAGCGAGTATCTGTTTTTTCAGAGTCAGAAACAAGACGGCTGTCGAAAAATTGTATATATGTAGGCTTCTTAGAATCATACATAGGATTTTTCTTAATTGAGACATGCCCGATTGCATTTTGATTATAAACATATGGAGAATTTACAACCTTATGAGATATATATCTCATATTTTTTCCAAATACCCCCATAGCTAAAGGCCCGTCTTTAATTCCTGAAGCTTTAAACCAGTTATAGAAAGGAGATTTTTCTCCCCATTTTAACAAGTGTTTGAAGTGAACACCTTCTAAACCTTCATTAACAAATGCGCCGTCTGAAACAAAGTTTAAACCATGCGAAAACATTTTTCTTTGTAATGAAGCATAGTTATTTATATTTCCTAATGAACTTGCCATTTGAAAACAATTTTTATTCCAATAAGCATGAGCTGAAAAATCATCATCTGTGAAAATAGGAAGAGATATAATTCTGCTATAGCCATCATATTCGCCGTTATCAATAGCTGTTTCCAGTCCGGCAAGAGTTCCTCCGAATTTATTGGCAATAGTTTTAATTCCGTTTTCACCGCGTTTTGCAAGTTCTTCATCTTTAATTATCACATTATAATCGTTATATACGTATCCAACTTTTTGAGAATCTATAATGACCAACTTCATAGAGCCGCCGCGTGAAATATCAGATTTTGACGGCAAAACAATATTAAAAATAGAACGACCATCATTATTAAAACTTCTCTCATCAATAGAATCACCGGCATCGATTCTTGTTTTTGTATACCCATTTTTCTTGTCAACAACAACATAATGGTATGCAAAAGGGGTATTGTCATCTATACCGTAAGTTCTTGCTAAATCAATACGATTTGAACCCGGTGACATTTTGTAACGGTCAGCCCCTTTTTTAGAATAAATTTTACCGGTTGAAAAATAATTATTATAAGAGTCCTTATCAAGCCTGAATAACTCTAAATAACAATCTTCTTTATCCTCATCATAAGGATATGCAAATTCAACTTCTTTAAATCCATCATCAGATTTTACAACTTTAAATCCGCCAAAAGCTACATTTTGCTTTTGAATCTCCGCATTATTTTTCCCTAAATTTAAACTTACTTTCACACAACACTCCTTAGTGTCAATTATAACAATTCTAAAAATATTTTTTTGTTACATGGGTTATTTTTATTAAGAAAAATTTACATATCAAAAAGATAATTAGAATTAATAGATTTATAAGCTATAATATGTAGTGTAGAAAATACAATTATTTTATTGTTTCAACCAAGGAGAATATAATGCTTACAACCGGAATTAAATGCGATATTAAAGATATCAATTTGGCAGAACAAGGTAAAAAACAAATTGATTGGGCATTTAAAGATATGCCTGTATTAAAATCCATTAGAGAAAGATTTATTAAAGAACAACCATTTAAAGGTTTAAAACTATCTGCTTGCGTTCACGTTACCAAAGAAACCGCAGCTTTATGCACAGTAATGCAGGCAGGAGGCGCAGATTCCGTACTTGTTGCATCAAACCCGTTATCAACACAAGATGATGTTGCCGCAGCACTGGTAAAATACTATAACATTCCAGTCTTTGCTGTAGCCGGAGAAAGTGTTGAAACATATAAATCCCACATTCAAGAAGCTATCAATCATAACCCTGACATCATAATTGATGATGGTTGTGATATGGTTTCCACAATCCATGCTCAAAGACCGGATCTTATAGGTAAAATTATCGGTTCAACAGAAGAAACTACTACAGGTATTATAAGACTTCAAGCTATGGAAAAACAAGGAACCCTTGGATTCCCGGCAGTTGGAGTTAACACAAGTTTGACAAAGCACTTATATGACAACCGTTATGGTACTGGTCAAAGTTCATTTGACGGAGTTCTTAGAGCTGCAAACATTCTTATTGCAGGAAAAACAGTTGTAGTTTCAGGATACGGCTGGTGCGGCAAAGGTGTTGCATTGCGAGCTAAAGCTCTTGGAGCTAATGTTATCGTTTGCGAAGTTGATCCATTAAAAGCTTTAGAAGCTGCAATGGAAGGTTATAGAGTTATGCCTATTGCAAAAGCTGCATTAGAAGGCGATTTATTCCTAACCGTAACCGGTGACAAACATGTTGTGGATGTTGAACATCTTTTAACAATGAAAGACGGGGCTTTTGTAGGAAATGTAGGTCACTTTGACTGGGAAGTTAATGTTGGCGGACTGAAAGCTTATACAACAGAAATTAAACAAATCAGACCGGGTCTTGAAGAATATGTTTTAAACAATGGAAAATCTATTTATGTATTAGCTGAAGGAAGACTTGTTAACCTTGTTGCGGCAGAAGGTCATCCTGCAAGTGTTATGGATATGAGTTTTGCAAACCAGGCTCTTGGTATTGAATTTTTAGTTAAAAATAAAGGAAAACTAGAAAATAAATTATATACACTTCCTCACGAAGTTGACGTAAAAATTGCAGAATTAAAACTTCATTCAATGGGAATAGAAATAGATACTCTAACCAAAGAACAGGAAGAATACCTGAATAGTTGGAATATCGAATAATCAACTTTATAAACAACTCCGAAAAAGAGCCACCTTTGAAAAATTTTTCAAAGGTGGCTCTTTTTATTATTGTATTTCTTTATTCCGCCTGTTTAGCCATCTTTTTATTGTGAACAATTGAAGAAATTAAAGCTGCAACAATAAAGAACAAACCTATTAGCCCTGTTACAACTTCTGGAACTTCTTTTACTGTAGTAATAAGCATTATGATTGCAAGAGCGCCTATTGCCCAGTGAGCACCATGTTCAAGGTATAAAAATTTAGCCAAAGTTTTTGTTTCTACCAGCATTATAGTTAAAGATCTAACAAACATAGCACCAATAGCCAGACCTATTGTAATAATAATTACATCATTACTCAAAGCAAATGCACCCAACACACCATCTAATGAAAATGACGCATCAATCAATTCCAAATATATAAAACTTATTAACCCCGCACATTTAACAGAATCTGCTGCGCATTGAGCCATTCGCATTTCTTCATGTTTTTCCAGAAAATGTGACACTCCATCTATTGCTAAAAAGGTTACAATCCCTGAAATACCTGATAAAATTACAGGAATTTTCTCTGCTGATGGAATAAAATTCTGTAAGAAGACTACAACTAACAACGAAATTATTACTTCGATACCTTTTATATGATCCAGGTGAGATAGGGGAGATTCAATAAATTTAATCCAGTGAACATTTTTTTCATGGTTAAAAAAGTAATTAAGAAACAACATAATCAAAAACATCCCGCCAAAAGTAACAATAGGCGCATGCGTTTCGTGCAAATAATGAGCATATTTTTGAGAATCAGTTAATGCAATATGGGTTACGGTGAGCATATCTAATTTTGCAAAAATTGAAACTACTAGAATTGGGAACACAAATCGCATTCCAAAAACAGCGATAGCAATACCCCAGGTTAAAAATCTGTGACGCCAGACTTCTGACATATGTTCTAGTTTCATTGCATTTACTACAGCATTGTCAAAGGATAAACTTGTTTCTAATATAGCTAAAATTGCTGCAATAAAAACACAAAGCAATCCTGTACCATGGTGAACATGTTCACCCCATAAATAAGCAAAAATAAATCCAAATATGGTTACAAGATAGGAACCAATAAAATATTTATGCATAATAATCCTCTCTTTTTCAAATACTACAACATAATAATACACGAAAACCGAACAAAAGTTATCATTTAAACATTGTAAAAGAGCTACCTAAGATTTTGGCAGCTCTTTTACAATAAACTCTTATATATTTTAATTCATATCGCTTACACTCGGAACATAATATTGGAAATTATCAGGTTCATTGTTTGGGAAAACAAGAGAAAATGGCTGATTTTGTCTTATTAAACCTGAACGACCCTTATATACTGCTTGATATTCTTTTTCAATAGGCAGACTTTCTTCTTGAAAATTAACATAACTCACAGGAATAAAAACAAATCCGCCATTATTTTGAGGAACGACTTTTCCAGTTACCTGGAACCCTTGAAATAACATTAAATCGTAGTCTAATCTCGTATTAGCATTCATTTGTATATGCAAAACCTGAGGCGGATTATTAGTTTGAAAATCCTCCAACGCAGAAACTTGAATAGTTTTAGCTTCTGTAGTTTGCATCAAGCATAAAGATAGAATAAGTCCAATAATTACTCCAAATAACTTTTTCATTTTATATTACTCCTTTTTATAATATTACTAGTAAAAATTTACTTTTTGTCTTTTTGTTCATCTTCTTTATCTGAATCTTTATCCGCATTTGGGAATTTTAAATAAAAAATTTGAGACTTTTTAATTTCTAAATCCTCACCTTTTTCTACATAAGAAAATGGAGATGCCTGATATACAGATTTAGCTGAAGATTTTATTCTATTTTCACCATTATTGTTAACAGCGCCATCCACAGCCGCAGCACCCATAGATAAACCTTTTACAAAGAAGTTACCTACACCTAAAGCCGCATTTTTAGCAAGCTGTTTTTTATCAAGCGGTTCAGTATATGATGCCACAATATTCGATTTAATATCGTGTGTTATTCCATCTGCCCCCATATAAAAATTAGGTTTAAATGAAAAACTTGCATCACGTTTTAATCTTTTTGGACTAACGACATCAACCAAATCTCCTTGAATAACATCTCCTGCCTTTAAAGTAATCTCATTTGACAAAGCCATTGGTTCATTCAATTTGACTATAATTGAAGCCGGCGGGTTCGCTGTTGAAAAAGCAGATAACGCTTCAACTTCAACAGTTTGAGCCAATACCAGATTATATACACCTGATAATACTATTAAAAAACATGAATATAAAAATTTTTGCCACATAACTCCACCTATTCTTTAAAAGATATAATACCAGAACTTAAAAGAAATAGCAAATATCCAATTATATCAAGAATTTCCCAGATATTTTTTCAAATATTTCCCGGTATAAGAATCTTTACAATTCATAATATCCTGCGGAGTCCCCTGAGCCACAATTCTACCACCATCAACACCTCCCTCGGGGCCAAGATCAATAATATGGTCTGCAATTTTAATCAAATCCAGATTATGCTCAATCATAAGTATAGTGTTACCCTGATCTGCCAACGCTTGCAAAATTTTTACCAATTTATCCAAATCTGCCCAGTGAAGCCCCACAGAAGGCTCATCCAAAAGATATAGAGTTTTACCGGTAGAGCGTTTATTGAGTTCAGAGGCAAGTTTTATTCGCTGAGCCTCACCTCCGGATAAAGTTGTCGCACTTTGACCTAGTTTCATATAATCCAACCCTACATCATTCAACGTTTGCAGTTTATTTTTAATAGCAGGTATAGAAAATCAAAATCATACAATTTCAAAACCTGTTTTATTCTTTGGATTTGTAGTTAATGCAATATATATAATATATTTATATATATAATAGCACACGCCGCGGTTTTTGTAAAGCGATTTGCCCCTAAAACGCAAAAAAAGGAGCCGTAAAAGCCCCTTTTCTTTGTTATTTCTGTATCATATCGTCCGTCAGGTCGGGAATGGCGATAACGTATGCCCAGACCTCCGATTCCTCGCTTTCGGAATAGGCTTTACCCTCAAAACGGAACATAGGAACGTAGTAGTCGTACTCCGAATTCTTGTAGTAAACGGCAATTACTTTGTCGAAATCCATTCTCACAGCGGGGAATATAAGTTCGTGAGTAATATACGAATACTCTCCTCCGATTCTGGCATACGCCTCTTCAAAAGACAGTGTCTTTGCCTTTGCGGCATAAATCGGGTCAAGCCAGTTACAGTCAATCTGTGTAATTTCTTCACTGCTGTTAAAGCGTATGCTCACGTTTCCAACGCCCATTACTTTCTTGCCGTCAATCTGCTGGGCAAATATCGGTCCGTATTCATTTGGATTCTCTTCTCTGCCCGACAAACTGTATCCGTTAAGACAGTAGTTTTCAGGCAGTAAGTTTAACTCTTTAAGTTTTTGCTCGCCTAATTTGTCAAAACGGTCTCTGTCGTTTATAATGCCGGATACATTTTGTTTCTCGTTAAACAAAAATGTTCCGTCTCTTCGGTCAATTGTTACTTCGCTCCTGTTATTTTTGTAGCAGTTCCAGTTTGTTCCGTAAAAAGCACTTTCCGAATCGCTTTTCTTTAATCCGAACTTCTCTATCATCGAATTTTCGTATTTGCTGCTGAACTTTGAAACACCGTAGTAGATGTTTACATCCGTTTCAAATATGGATTTATCATAATCAACAATCAGGTTTGCCGTGTCATTGGGTAAATCATTGTCACTACCCATTTCTTCCGGAAATAT
>ERZ824600.3830-NODE-3830-length-13887-cov-3.058921_pt1 | contig 13887 bp, 12 predicted proteins | sample MGYA00519933_ERZ824600 | MGnify/ENA primary metagenome ERZ824600 (study PRJEB31778, sample SAMEA3449178) | human gut metagenome | biome: human gut; feature: human-associated habitat; material: faeces | place: United Kingdom | collected 2010/2012 ... | reverse complement strand
CTGACGGAGAAGGAATACCGCACACTGTTCGAGGCGGGCGCTCACGGAGTCTCCCTGTACCAGGAGACATATGACCGTCCGCTGTATGCCGAGCTCCACCCGTCCGGCCCGAAGCGGGACTACAACAACCGGATTCATGCGCCGGCGCTCGCCGCCCGTGCCGGATTCTACAACGTCGGAATCGGCGCTCTGCTCGGTCTGCACAACTGGCGCTCCGAAGCGATCTCGATGGCGGGGCACGCCCTCTCCATCCGGAAACACTACTGGCGGACCCGCAACCAGTTCTCCTTCCCCCGCATCACGCCGATGGAAGGGGGCTATCAGGTGCCCCATCCGGTCTCCACGGAAGAGGTGGAACAGATGATGCTCGCATTCCGGATCTACTTCCCGGAAGCCGATATTTTCGTTTCGACCCGGGAGCGTCACGCCTTCCGGATGAGTCTGATCCAGACCTGCGCAACCCATATCAGCGCAGGATCGAAGGTGGCACCCGGAGCGTATGTCGAATCGGAACAGACCGGCCAGAAGGATCTCGGCCAGTTCACCGTGCTGGACGACTGCTCGGTGGAGCACGTTGTCAGCAGCCTCCGGGAGATCAACATGGAACCCGTATTCAAAGACTGGGATCCGATCCTTGGGGCCTGACGACCGGAAAACTGCCGTCCCCGGGGTGCCTGCCGGGGGACGAGTCAATACAGCGTGCGCACTGGTACTGTGCGTTTCGTTTCTGTCGCTGTCTTCCGGATCGGTCCGGTGGATTCCGCCGGAGCTGCCGCCGTTCGTCCGGATGATCTTCGCGATGATCCCGACTCAGGGAGGACTGCTGCTGGCGGCGACATTGCCGTATCTGCTGTCCCGACGGCCGTTTCGAGAGGCATGGGGGGATCTCGGACTCCGGAAACTCTCGAAACGGGAAGTCGTGCGGATTCTGAAACTCTCGCCGCTGCTGTTCTTTGTGGTGATGCTGGTCTCCACGATTCTGACACAGTGCGCAAAATTCTGCGGGGTGGAGAATCCGGATCAGCCGCTGATCCGTCTGGCCCTGCATGCGGACAGTGCGACATTTCTGGTGATTGCACTCTCGGCTGTTCTGATCGCCCCGGTCGTGGAGGAACTGGCTTTCCGCAGAACGGTTTTTGAAGCGCTGCACCGGGTTCTTCCGCTCAATACGGCCGCGGCGGGCGCTTCGCTGATCTTTGCGCTGATTCATGCGGCGCTGTGGCAGACTCCCGCGTTGTTTCTGCTGGCGTTCCTGTTTCAGCAGGAGTACATTCGCTCGGCGGGGAAAACAACCTCCACGATTCTGATGCACGGGATCTACAATCTGATCACGGTGCTCTGTTTGACTGCGGTGCGGATACACGGGGGCGGGATATGAAACGAAAAGTTCTTGTGCTTCTCGGGCCGACCGCGTGTGGAAAGACGGCGTTTGCCGTTGCGCTGGCCCGCAGGATCGGCGGAGCGATCGTCTCGGCGGATTCCCGTCAGGTGTATCGCGGACTCGACATCGGATCGGGAAAGGATCTGGAGGAGTATCGAAGCGGCGGGAAGGAAGTTGCGGTCCGTCTTCTGGACGTGGTCGACCCCGCGGCGGCGGAACCGTACACGCTGGCCGACTTCATGCGCGATGCCAAGAAGGCGATTCTGGAGCTGGAAACATGCGGACTGCACCCGATTCTCTGCGGCGGAACCGGACTCTATCTGCACGCTCTGATCAAGGGATATGAGCTGCCGGGAGGGCCGGCCGATCATGAATACCGGAAGAATCTGTCGGAAAACGACGCGGCACGCCTCGCGGAACATTTCTCGCCGAATCTGAAAAACGGAGAGGAGAGCAACCTGTACCGTCTCTCCCGCCGGGCGGAAATTGAACGGTCTCCGGAGAAGAGCTCCATTCACGGGGGCCCGCTTCCGGACACGGAATATCTGGTTCTCGGGCTCCGCCGCCCGCGCGCCGAAATTCATCAGCGCATCGAACGACGGCTGGATGAACGCCTGAATTCCGGCATGATCGAGGAGGTGGAAAGACTCCATCAGAGCGGAGTTTCCTGGGAGAAACTGGAATCCTTCGGACTCGAATACCGTGAAGTTTCCCGCTATCTGCAGGGGAAATGCGGACGGCAGGAAATGCGGGATCACCTGCTTGTCAAAATCCGTCAGTTCGCCAAGCGTCAGGACACCTGGTTCCGGAAAATGGAACGCGAAGGCGTGCCGATCCACTGGCTCTCACCCGATGCGATTGACGAGGCGGAAAAGCGCTTTCTCTCCTTTCTTCAGGAAAATCCCGCAAACTGATTTCCTCAACGGGACACAGAGAAGGAACGGTCGTTTTTTGGATGTTTTTTCAAAATTAAACTTGAAAAATCTTCCAATTCGGAATACTGTATGCCGGAGGGAGATTTCAAGGAGTTTTCATTGTGCAATATTTTGATCCGGTTCATTTTGTTCTTCTGATGGCCTGGTTCGCCGCCGGGCTCTACTCGCTGACCTTGATTGCAGACTATGAGGGCCGATTTGACGGATTCAAACCGCTCCTCAATACCCTGGCCCTGTTCTTCGGGCCGGTGATCCTGCTGCTCTTCGGAGGGAACAAACTCTATCAGGAACAGATCAAAGCACGGATTTTCAAGCCGGAACCGGCCCCGGAAATCGATATTCTCGACTCACGGGGAAAAAGCGTGATCTCCATCGACGGGAGTTCCGGATCCGAATCGCTGGAGATCATGAAGCAGCTGATCTTCCAGGCCCTGAAGAAACAGGCCAGCGATATTTTCATCGATCCGAAAGGGAACTCCACGTACACGGTCCGCTTCCGCGTGGACGGAGCGCTCCGCCTGATCCGGGAACTGGATGACTCGCTCGCCAACGCGGTCATCAGCGCAATCAAGGTGGCGGCGGGAATGGACAGCTTTGAACGCAGACGGCCTCAGGATGGATCGTTTACGGCAAAAATCGAATCCGGGCAGGCGTCGTTCCGCGTTGCGAGCGTCGGAGCGTTCGGCGGAGAAAAGATCACGGTCCGGGTGCTCGGAACCGCAAGCGGACCGATGCGTCTTGAAGATATCGGCATGACACCGGAAAATCTGAAAATTCTGAAAAACACCCTCAAACTCCCCTCCGGGATGCTGCTGATCTGCGGACCGACCGGAAGCGGAAAAACAACGACACTCTATGGAATCCTTCAGTCGCTGGATTATTCCATCAAAAACGTGATCTCCATTGAAGACCCGATCGAAAACATTATTCCGAATGTGAGTCAGATGGAGGTCAACAACAAGGCGGAAATCACGTTTGCCTCGCTGCTGCGCAACGCCCTGCGCCAGAATCCGGATGTGATCTGTCTGGGCGAGATCCGCGACAAGGAGACCGCCGTGATCGCCACCCAGGCGGCTCAGACCGGGCACTTCATTATCGCGACACTGCACAGCAACGACAATCTCGGAACGATCGACCGGATGATGTCGCTCGGCGTTCCGATGCGCTCTCTGGCCTCGACGCTCCGGGTCATCATCTCGCAGAGACTGGTCCGCGTGCTCTGCTCCTGCAAGCAGAAGACGACTCTGCCCGAAGAGTACCGGGAATATTTTCAGGCGGCCGGACTGAGTACCGATCATGTCTGCGCCCCGTGCGGATGCCGGGAATGCGACGGAACCGGATACAAGGGGCGGCGCGCGATTTTCGAAATCATGGTGATGAACACGGAACTGAAGTCCCTTCTCGAGGCGGAAACCGTCTCCCTGACCGCGGTGAAGGAACATCTGGATGAACAGGCCAGCGGAAGCTCCATGATGCTGAACGACGCCATGGAACTTGTCGCTCACGGAATCACCAGCATCGACGAAGTGGAACGCGTCGTTTTAAGGATGGAGTAGACTCTCATGGGTAAAATGCTGATTCTGATTGCGGCGGTTCTCTTCGGATTTCTCTATTCGGGGAAAGGGATTCTGAAAGCGTGGATTCTCTTTCTGTGCGCGGCCTGCGCCATCTATCCGGCAGTCTGGGCGCTTCCGGAACTTTCGGCTCAGCTGGATTTCTTCCCGAAAGAGGCGGAAGCATACAAAAGCATGATTCTGATTGCGGCGGTGTGGATTCTGCTGGAGCTGATTTTCCACAATCTGGTCAGCAAATACCTGATACAGGATCCGGAAGTGTATGAGTTTCCATCGTTGCTGGACCGCATCGGAGGAATTTGCTTCGGGGCGTTGTCGGGGATTCTGTTTCTTGGAATTGTCGCGCTTGCGCTTGCGGTTTCGCCGCTCAACAGCAAGATACCGTCGCTTTCACGGGAGGATCTGCTGCAGATTTCCAATACGGTGATTCCCCGTCTGAGCTCTGCCGTCGACCGCTTCAGCTTTCAGGACTCGGCCGCCGACAAGGGGAAATTCCTGACGGAACTCTATTATGAGGAGGAAATCCCGCAGGAAACAACCGATGAAAAGGCGGAAAAAGAGAACGGGGAAAAAGCTGAAAAAGCAAAAGGCGGGAAAGAGTCCGCCAAAGCCGGGACCGCTACGAAATCCTCCGCTTCCGATGAGGCCGATGAGGAGGAGAGTGATGAAGATCTCGAGGAAGAGTCGGCAACGAAACCTTCTTCAAAATCCAGTTTGAAAAAAGCAGCAGCCGTTCCGCAGAAGGAAGACGCCGAAGAGGAAGAGGGGGAAGAAACGGAAGGAACAGAAGCTCCTGACGGCAAAGACACTCAACAGGAGACAAGTACCGGAATCCGCACCCCGACTCCGGTACCACTTGCCAACCGGGCGACAGCGAAAATCCGCGCAATGGCGGCACAGGAACAACAGGCTGTTGAGAAAGAGGCTCTCGGCGAAGAAACATCCTGTGCAGCAGCGGAAGAAGATGTCCGCCCGGTGAAGAAGACAAAAAAGAAAACCACTGCGCGAAGCAGCCGGAAAAAGAGATCCGTCCGTACGCAGAACAATCCGTAAATCCATATCCGCACGATTTGTTCCGCCGGCAAAGGGCGAACCACTCTCCGCAGGCCGGATTTCCGATCCAAGATAGTTGGGGGAACCGATTGAAATTTCCGTTTTTCATGCTATAATAATTCATTCTTTTTCAAAATAAACAGGACTGCGGAAGCAGACCGAAGAAAGAAAGGTAGACCAAAATGTCGAAAGTTTACAAGATTGCGACCCTTCCGGGCGACGGAACGGGTCCCGAGGTTGTTGCGGAAGGCGTCAAAGTCCTTCAGGCCGTCTCCAAGAAGTATGGATTTGAAATGACCTTCACACAGTTCGACTGGGGCGGAGAAAACTATCTCAAAACCGGCGTGGTTCTTCCCGAGGACGCTCCGGAGCAGCTGAAGAAATTCGACGCGGTCTTTCTCGGAGCCATCGGTTCGCCGAAGGTGGCGCCGGGCATTCTGGAAAAAGGAATCCTGCTGAAACTGCGCTTTGCTCTGGATCAGTACATCAATCTTCGTCCGGTGAAGCTGTATCCGGGTGTTGAAAGCCCGCTGGCAAACAAGAAGCCGGAGGATATCGACTACGTCGTGGTCCGCGAGAACTCGGGCGACGTTTATACCGGTATGGGCGGAGTCTCCCTGAAAGGAACCAAGGACGAAGTGGCGATTCAGGAGATGGTCTACAACCGCTTCCAGGTCGACCGCTGCCTCAAATTCGCGTTCGAACTGGCGAAAAAACGGCACACGAAGGAAAATCCGTGGCGCGGACTCTCCGAAGAGGACAAGGCGAAAGGCTACACCTCTCAGCTCACCCTCTGCGGAAAAACCAATGTTCTGACCTACTGCTTCAATCTGTGGGAGCGCGCCTTCCATGAGATGGGCGAACAGTATCCCACCGTCAAACTCAACTACTGCCATGTGGACGCAACCTGCATGTGGATGGTCAAAAACCCGGAATGGTTCGACGTGATCGTCACGACAAACATGTTCGGCGACATCATCACCGACCTCGCCGCGATGACCTCCGGCGGAATGGGAATCTCCGCAGGCGGAAACATCAATCCGAACGGCGTGAGCATGTTTGAACCGATCGGAGGATCGGCGCCGAAGTATACGGGTCTTGGCGTCATCAATCCGTGCGCGGCGATTCTTTCCGCGGCGATGATGCTGGATTATCTCGGCGAGCATGAGGCGTCGAAAGATGTCGAAAAGGCGGTGGCTTACATTACCGAGCACAAGCTCAAATCGCTCTCGGCGGGCAAGATGGGCTACTCCACAAGCGAGGTCGGCGATCTGGTCGTCGCCAATCTCTGACGGAGAATATCTGCCGCTTCCGGAGAAAAAACGGGGGCGGCCGATATCGGAACAGTCGAACCGGCCCGGATCGGCTGTTCCTTCGTTTTTTATGCTCCGGGCAGACTTTGTCCGTATCCGTCCCCCGGACAGGCGGTACGGCAATATTCCGGAAAGAAAGAGCGCGGTCATGTATGATCCCGTAAAAGTTCAGCGAATGATCGGTTACACCTTCCGCAATCAGGAACTTCTCAAGGAGGCCCTGATGCACCGCTCGTTCGCAACGGAACACAACATCAAGTTCGACAATCAGAGACTGGAATTCCTCGGAGACGCTGTCCTCCAGATCATCCTCACGGAATACATCTTCAAGCGGTATCCGGACTACTCCGAAGGCGATCTGACCAAACTCCGTTCCGCCCTTGCCAATCAGAGCTCCCTTGCGATGCTCGCCCGGCACATCGATCTCGGAAGCGCCCTGATGCTCGGACGGGGCGAGATCGAAACCGGCGGAAGCTCCCGGGAATCCACCCTTTCCGACACGATGGAATCCCTGCTCGGAGCGATCCTCCTTGATTCCGATCTGAATACGGCCCGCGATATTCTGCTGAAGATTCTCCAGCCGGTTTTTCCTGAACCGGCCGATCTGCTCCGGAATCTGAACCCGAAGGGAACTCTTCAGGAGTACACGCAGAGGAAATACGGCTGTCAGCCGGATTATCATCTGATCTCTGTTTCCGGACCGGACCACAACCCTCTGTTTGAGGTCGAGGTCCGAATGCGCGGCCGCGCCATCGCGTCCGCACAGGCCAGCAAGCGGAAAACCGCGGAAGGACTCGCAGCACAGGAGGCGTTGAACGTTCTCCGGAAACAGGAGAAATTCCCCGAAGAACCCTCTGATTCCGAGACGGATAACAAGGAAGACGCCTCGCAGAAAGAGGAAAATGAAAAAAAGGAGTCTCTCCCATGAGCATCGCCCAGTATTGTTTCCCGCAGAAGACATTTTTCGGATCCGGATGCGTTCAGAAACTGGCGGAGGAACTCCCGAAGGAGGGAAAACTTCTGCTCGTCGCAGGAAAACGGGCGTCGGCATCGGAGAGCGCACAGAAAATTCTGGATCGTCTTGCACCGCGAACGGCCGCGCTCTATCAGAAGGTCCCCGCCGAACCGCCGCTGGACTGTGTGGATGAGATTATTGCTCTCGGAAGAGAAAAGAATGTTCAGGCGGTCGCGGCCATCGGCGGAGGAAGCGTCATGGATGCAGCCAAGGCGGCCGCCGCTCTGATCCCGCTGGACGGATCGGTTTCCGATTACTTTCGCGGGGAAAAATCCATTCCGGGAAAAGGACTCTTCTTCGCCGCGGCACCGACCACCGCCGGAACAGGAGCGGAAGCGACATCTAATGCGGTTCTGACCGATCCGGAAACAAAAATCAAGAAATCGCTCCGTCACCCGGGCATGATGGCGGATCTTGCGCTGATCGATCCGGAACTGACGCTCTCCACCCCGCCGGCTCTGACAGCGGCAAGCGGACTGGACGCCTTCGTTCAGGCATTTGAATCGTATACCAGTCCACGGGCGACGGCGCTGACTCGGACGCTTTCCGCAGAGGCGGTCCGCAAAATTTTCAACTCGCTGATTCCCGCATTCCGGGAACCGGACAATCTTCTGTTTCGGACCGAAATGGCGGAAGGCTCCATGCTGTCGGGACTGGCGTTCGCACAAACCGGACTCGGCGCGGTTCATGGAATCGCCCATCCGGTCGGATCGCTGCTCGGAGTTCCCCACGGGATCGCCTGTGCAACTCTGATGCTGCCGGTCATGCGGTTCAATGCGGCAGTCTGCGGCGACCGGTATGCGGAGCTGGCATCCTGCTGCGGAGAAAAACCGGAGGCGGAAGCGTTCCTGCGGGCAGCGGAAGAGCTGTTCCGGAATCTCGGAGGAACACCGAATCTCCGCGCGTTCCATTTCGGGAAAGAACATTTCGACTTTATTGTAAAGAATTGTCGCAGCGCCAGTATGAAGCAGAATCCGCGCCCGATGTCGGATTCTGATGTTGTCGCAATTCTCGAACAGCTTCTCTGAGCACGGAGAAAAAAAATCCCCGGAGACCTTGTTCGGCGACCGGGGAAAGCAAGTTCGAAAAGAACCTTTTGTTTCTGTTTACATCACCTTCTGAATGAAGGCGGCCAGACGCTCTTCCAGACAGGGATAGAGCTTATGCGGCATGCTGTCCGGAATCCAGATCCGATGGGAAATCCCGCTTTCGTTCATCGTATAGAAGAATCCCTCCGCCCGGCCTCCGCGGGCACGGGCCGCTTCCAGGAAACGCTCCGCCGACGCGATCGGGACGACATTGTCCTGATACTCGTGCGTACAGAGAATCGGCGGCGACTCCCGGGACACCCAGTTGATCGGCGAAATCTCCTCCAGATCTTTTTCCGAAACTTCATGCCCGCAAAGCGCATTGTAGCGATCCGGATGAAGTGAGAAATCGGACCGGATATCCGCGATCCCGGAGATGGAGACAATTCCCGCCACACGCTCCGCCGGCAGCCGCAGCCCCGTCATCAGCGCAAGATGTCCTCCTGCGGACGCACCGACGATCACGATCCGACTCCGGTCGAACCCCTCGAAATCCGGAATCGACGCATTCAAAAAGAACGTTCCCGCCTCCAGACAGTCGTCTCCGCACGCAGGCCACGGAGCCTGACCGCACAAGCGGTAATTGATGTTATACACCGCCATGCCGAGATCCTGACACAGATACAGCGCCACTCCGGCAAAACTGCTCTTGTCCAGCGCGCTCCATCCGCCGCCATGAATCAGCAGAGCCGCCCTGGTGCGGGAGTTCACCGAATCCGGCAGATACAGATCCCCGAGTCCGCGAAAACCATATTCCCCGTGATAGGAGAGATGATTCACAACTTTCATAACCGACCTTCTTCCTTTCTTCTCGTTTTCATTCAAGAAATATACCTCCCCCTTCGATATATTACAATTGCTCTTCGGAATTTTCGGTTCGGAAAAATCGGACTCATCCCCCCCTTCCCTTGCGGGACAAAGGTCTCTCAGGGCAGCGGCGGAAGAACGAACAGGATCTTCCCCTCCCCCCGAATGTCGACGGAATCCAGACAGTGCGGGATCAGGAAGTTTTCTCCGCGCTTCAGCTCCAGTCCGTTCACGGACACTTCTCCTTCACAGACCACTCCGATCCGGAACGAATGCTCCTTCGGGAAATCCATCCGCCAGCTTTCCCGGAAACGCAGCTCCTGCACCGCAAAGTATCCGCAGGACTCGTACGGAATGTCTGTTTTCAGAATTCCGTTCTTTCTCTGCTCGACGACCTGCTCCTCCGGTGTACAGAACGCCCGGACTTCCGCCTCGGTCCGCGGAGTGAAATCAAACAGGCGCATCGCATCTTCCGGAGCGATTCCGGCAAAACGCTGTTTCTCGTTCAGCTGAAGACCGCAGCAGTTGATCTCCGGCACGATCACAAGATCGCTCGGCTCCATGACCTCGACCATTGTCACGCCGGGCCCGATCGCATGAGGAAGTCCGCCCCGGATCACGATCACATCACCCGGCCGGACTGCGATCCGGTTCAGCATCCCCAGTCCGGTCCGATACTCGCCGGCAAGCGATTCCCGGATAAAGGTCTCCTTCTCCAGCGATTCATTGAACCCGACCAGCAGATACGGTTTCTCTCCCCCGATCTCCCGTGTGGAGAGAACCAGCCACGCTTCGGTTTTCCCATAATCGGCATGAAAATAGGTTTTCGCATCTGCGCGGGTCGGATGAACCTGCATCGGGAGCTGCTCGGCGGAATCCAGAAGTTTGACCAGAACCGCCGGAGTCTCCCCATAGGAGGCCAGATGCGCGGAACCGAGAATCTCCTCCGCATGGCAATGAAGAAATTCCGGAAACGAAACAAGTGCGCCCTCATATTCGATTCTGCTGATTCCATGCCCCGGAGAGTGATAGGCGCGTCCGTTGCCTTCGATGCAGGACGCAATCCAGTTCTCCGGGAAGCGCGTATCCTCCGGATTCGGATTGCCGCACAGACGATCGATTCCGCTTCCGCCCCGGTAAAGACGAAGCACGCGGTTCGGAAGAAATTTGAACACGTTCAGCATTTCTTCACCCCTCTTTCAGCATCAGAAGAATTCCGGCGTTTTCCCCCAGAAACAGCGTGCCGTTTTCAAACTTCGCCTCCTCCGGAGCATCGGTCCGCACCGAAAGACAGCTCCAGGGGCTTCGGAGTTCGGCTCTCCCCGAGAACGGTTTCATCGAGTTGTTGACCAGAAGAAGTGCGGCCCGTCCGTCTCCGAACGGATGCAGCGACTGCGTCACAAACGGAGAATCCAGCACAAGCGGCAGCTCCTTCGGAAGGACTTCTGCATAGATCTTCCATGCGTCCGTTTCATAGAGTCCCGCGGTATTGTAGAGCAGACGCTCCAGCGGGAATCCGAGCGTATAGACGACTCCTTTTCCATACCGGTTGCGGAAGAAGCAGGGATTCCCCTCCGAATCGTGCGCAAGCTCCTCCGCGCCGCGCGAACGGAAGACGACCTGAACCGGACGCGGAAGAGTCAGCGAAAAATCGCCGAACTCATAACGCTCCGATCCCGGACGTTCCCGGCGGAAGACGACCTCCGCGCCGCAGACCTCGTTCAGACGGCTCAGATAGGTGTCGTCCCAGACCAGCAGCAGCGTCGCCCCCTCCCGGATTTTCTTCAGCAGCGCCTCCCAGCGGCGGGTCGTCAGCAGGTCGCGCGCCTTCGCCGACGGCAGCACATAAAGCGACGCATCCCGCAGCGGCTCCTCCGGCGACTGATACTCCGGAATCCATCCTGCCTGACGCGCAAGAATGTACGAGCTGTGCACCAGATCGCGATTCGCCGCCAGAATCAGCACATCCTTTTCCGCCGGAGGCAGAGCGTGGAACTCCAGAGAACGCAGGAATTTTTCAAATCCCGCCACCACCTCCGCTCCGGGCTGCGGGGAGCGGTCGGAACGGAACAGACCATGTTCGAGTCCCGGCCATGCCCAGTCGTACGGAGCGCTGTCGAACTGCTCCTGGTCGAATGCGCACCACCAGAGCATCGCCCGGCAGTTTGCCGCCCAGAGATTCCAGAGAAGTCCGCGCTGATAGCGGGCCAAACCCTCCAGCGAGACCGCCATCGGGCGCCAGAGCCCCGTCTCCTCCACAAACGCCTCCTTTCCGGTGATCTGCTCCAGAGCCGAACACTGCGCCGCGCAGTAGAAGAGATTGCGGATTCCGTTGAACTCTTCAATTCCCGCCTTGCTCCACATATTGTACGGATGAACGGTCACGGAATCGGAAAGAGCCGCATTGATCCTGCTCTGCCACGGACTTTCCTGTGCGGTGATATCCAGTCCGCAGACCCCGATCACCGGACGGGAGGGATCCGCCAGACGAAACACGGAGTGAATGTAGCGGAGCCACACTTCCACCTGTTCGCTGCTCTCGGCCGCCCCCAGACAGTTGGTCTCGTTGCCGGACTCCCACGCCCGGATCGCGGGATGGTGTTTCATCCGGCGGACAAAATAGTCGATATAGCGGGCCTCCCATTTCAGCGCGATCGGATCGGAATAGAGATTCAATCTCTCCAACGCGCGGGGAATGAACAGACGCGATGTCATGTGACCGGTCAGCACACACACAATCAGTTTGAAATGATACTGTTCCGCCAGATCGCAGAACTCCTCAAAGCGCTCCATCATCCGCTCATCGACTCCGGCGTAACCGGCCGGGGTGTCGGGACAGTGTTCCTCCGTTTCAAACATGCGTGTCTCATACGAATCCATCTCCGCCCGCCCGGCATGGTGGATTGCGCAGATCGGCTGGAAGTCGTTCCACGTCGGAAACACCCGGAGAATCTTCACGCCATGGTCCGCAAGAACCTTGAAATCCTTCTCCACTTCCTCCGCGTTCCACTGGCTCCACATCCGGGTTGCCGCATGGTCCGCCCAGTAGTTGACTCCGAGAGTCATCGTTCCGTCTTCGAACATCTCTGTCACGCTCCTTGCTTTTTTCGGATCTTTCTTTTATATTATATACGCTGAAAACAAAATAAACATGGATAAAACAAGCCTCTTTTTGTATTTTCGGAGCATTCAGAATGGATTTTTTCAACGGACTCTCCTTTCCGGCGGCAGGGGTCATCCCGTTCGGACATCTGCGGGCGCATACGCCGCTCTATTTCGGAATCCAGTTCAATGCGGCCGGAACGCTCCGGCTGCGCATCAACCACGGACGCGAATACAAACTCAGCGGACCGGTCTGCTTCATCACCCATCCGGGAGCCTTCTTCGAATATGAACTGAAAGAAAAGGAACGTCACGATTTCACCTATTTCTGCTTCACGGGACCGCGCATCCGGATGTATCTGGAACATGGACTGCTGGATCTGACGCCGCAGCCGGTCGCAATCACGCGGGAACACAAATTTTCGGAAACACTTCGGGAGCTGCTGGTCCTCCGCGAACAGGGTCTCTATTCCGAAACCGTGAATCTGCTGGAAAATCTTCTGCTCCAGCTTCGCCAGCAGTCCGGAAAGGTTCCATTCATCTACCAGGCGGCACAGCTGCGGGAAGTGGTCAAAGCAATCTCGGCCGAACCGGAGAAGGAGTGGGATTTTGCTGTTTTTGCCCATCAGCTGAATGTCTCCCTGCCCCACTTCCGGAGGATCTTCCGGAAATTCACCGGGAATTCGCCGCAGCACTATCTGCTTCAGAGGCGTCTGGCGCAGGCGGCAAACCGTCTGGCACACTCGGAGGAGCCGATCGGGAATATCGCGGCGGATGTCGGGTTCCGCGACATGTTCTACTTCTCCCATTTCTTCAAGAAATATTACGGGATCTCCCCGAAAAAATACCGCGCGGAATTTCTGGTCTCCGATTCCAGACGCTAGTTCGAGAGCCCCAGTTCCACCGTCAGAAGAGCGTAGAGTTTTCTGCTGTGATCCGCCCGGCCGGAAAAGTGTTCGGAAAGCAGACGCTCCACCTCGCTCCGGACAAACAGCGCACGACACTGTTTCCCGTCCAGAAGACGGCTTCGGACCGCCTCCCTCCACGGACCGCGGAACCATGAAGCCAGCGGGATGCCGAACCCCTTCTTCCGATTGCGGAGCAGTTCCGGCGGAATCCACTCCCGGAAGGCCTCCGCCAACACAATCTTCCGGCGCATTCCCCGCATCTTGTACGAAATCGGCAGCGACTGCGCCAGATGGATCAGATGGGGATCCAGATACGGTGCCCGAACCTCCAATGAAACCGCCATGGAAGCCGTATCCGTCTTTCTCAAAATATCGTTCGGCAGATAGACATGGAAATCGAACATCGGGGCCGGATCCGGCAGACTCGGATCAAAATACCGTTCAAACACATCCGCTTTCTCCTCCGAAAGCGGAAATTGACAGACTCTCCGCAGTTCGTCCCTGGAGAAACAGGAGATCAGCGAACGGTACCGGCTTTCCGGATTCCGTCCGGCGGCAAGCAGAAGACGGCGCAGACGCGAAGAACGTGTCCGATCCCCTCCCGCTCCCGAAAACATCCCCGCCGCCAGATTGCACAGAGGACGACGCATCCCTTCCGGAATCCAGTCCAGCATCCGCAGTTTCCGCATCACCAGATAGCGTTCTTATCCG
>ERZ824600.3828-NODE-3828-length-13893-cov-5.223154_pt1 | contig 13893 bp, 8 predicted proteins | sample MGYA00519933_ERZ824600 | MGnify/ENA primary metagenome ERZ824600 (study PRJEB31778, sample SAMEA3449178) | human gut metagenome | biome: human gut; feature: human-associated habitat; material: faeces | place: United Kingdom | collected 2010/2012 ... | reverse complement strand
CCCTATTAGGTTTAGAAGAAGTAATAAAAGAAGTTAAACCTGATATAGTTTTAGTACACGGTGATACTACAACAACATTTGCTGGTGCATTAGCCGCATTTTATAATCAGGTTTCTATTGGCCATGTAGAAGCAGGATTAAGAACTTATGATAAATATAGCCCATTTCCTGAAGAAATGAATAGACAAATGGTAGACTCTATGACTGATTTATATTTTGCTCCTACCAAAATAAGTAAAGAGAACTTACTTAAACAAAATATTTCTGAAGATAAGATATATATAACAGGTAATACAGCAATTGATGCTATGTCTACTACAGTTAAAGAAAATTATACTCATAAAGAATTGGAATGGATAAAACCAGGTGAAAGGATGATTCTTCTAACTGCTCATAGAAGAGAAAATCTAGGGGATCCTATGCGTCATATATTTAAAGCAATAAGAAGAATAGTAGATGAGTTTGATGACGTTAAAGTTATTTATCCAATACATTTAAATCCGCTTGTTAGAAACATTGCTAATGAGATATTTAATGGATGTGACAAAGTTAAATTAATTGAACCATTAGAAGTATTTGATTTTCATAACTTTCAAAACAAGTCTTACATAATTTTAACAGACTCAGGTGGTATCCAAGAAGAAGCACCAAGTTTAGGTAAACCAGTACTTGTTTTAAGAGACACCACAGAAAGACCTGAAGGTATAAAAGCTGGTACTTTAAAATTAGTTGGAACAAATGAAGAAACAATATACACTGAAACTAAAAAATTATTAACAGACAAAAAAGAGTACGATAATATGAGTCATGCATCTAATCCATATGGAGACGGGCACGCTAGTGAAAGAATAGTAAGTTCTATAATTTCTTGGTATAAAAATACAAAATAATATAGTCTTTATCACTAATATTTGGTATAATCTTTAGTTTTGCAGCAAAACTTTGCAAAGCGTTATAAAAAAAGGGCAAAAGCCCTTTTTTGAGTGTTGTACTATTTTAATAATTATTTAATATTTCAAAATTTTTTTAATTTTTTCTCTTGTATTATATTTCATGTCTAGGTTTATTTGGAATTTTCTGTTTAAATATTGTATTTCTAGTTTGTTTCCTATAAATTTATATAAATTACCAGCTTCATGTGTACATTTAAAATTTTTCATCTTCGTTAATTTTTGATGTATTTAAAGAAAGTTCTGTACTATTTGAAACAGCTCCTGTTTCTTTATCAAATTTAATGTTATTTATATACCTTACTGCTCCGTAAGAAGTTGCTCTTGTATAAGTACCTGGATTTTTAATTAGATCTTTTGCTTTTTCAATAAGCATTTGTCTGTCTATTTTTTGCTTATCAGCATATTTTTGAGAATAATAAATCATTTGCTTTTGGTCGACAGTTATTGATTGCTTCTTTTTATTACCATTCTTTGTTAATCATTTATCATCTCTAGTTATATACATTTTCTTTGGATATACCCTGGATTTGTGTTTTAAAATAATTTCATTACCATCTTCGTAAATTATTTTATCCTAGTATAGTCATCATTTAAAATCCATTCTTTAAATTCTTAGCCAGCACCTCTGACAGATTGTTCATAAATATAACCATCTCTGTTCTTTTTATCTAGGTCAATACCAGCCGTTTTAATCATATTATCAGAACAATTAAGACATTTGTCTGCAAATACAATTACTTTATCAATATAGAGTTTCCATTTAATCTTTTTAATTTCTGGAACTAAAGTTTCTTTTTTCAGAAGCGCTGTCTGAAATAGATTGTAAGATATTGGGAAGCCTTGTTTGTCAAACAATAATCCCATTTCAACGATAGGGTCAGGACGATGATTTTTTTAGGGCCCCTTTTTCTTACCCCATTTTTAACAAAAAATCTGACATAGTTTTAAAGAACGATATAAATCATCGAGACTTAAATCAAATGGTTCAAAAAATTGATTTTTATGTTCATGAGTATATTTAATACTTCCTGGGTCTCAAATTCTAGAATAAGTAAGTAGTTTACAAGCTTTAGATAGAGAATACTCAATATTGTTATTATATTGTTTATTCTTTAAAATAGCTGTAATGTTTAAATCTTTGAATATACTTTTTAGGTATGCATAACCAATCTAAATGTGTCATCATCAAAATAATTAAATTCTATTTTATCAAAAGTTACGGTAACTTTTGTTTCAATTTTTTTTAATCTATCAAGTTCATTACTTAAAAATTCAATTGGATTATCATATTGTTTTTTCAGATATTCAAAATGGCCATATTTTTTATGGCTTTTTGTTTTATTTTATCATTTGAACGATATCCGCCTACTATAGCAAAATAAATTTTGACATATTTGTTTTATATTTTTTAATAAATAAAGACAAATAATCACTATCTTCTAACTTAATTATATCACATAGCATTAAATAGTATAACATATAAATAAATTGTTAACAAAACAAAAAACTTATACAATAAAGGTTCAATTGATGTTTGAAATATAATTGACTGCAAAACTTGTGTGAAAGAATAGTAAGTTCTATAATTTCTTGGTATAAAAATACAAAATAATATAGTCTTTATCACTAATATTTGGTATAATATTTCTAGTAAAAATGAATGGAGGAAAACATGTCAAAACTAAATAAAATGATAACATCAATAAAAGAAAAAGGATTAATCAAAACAATTAAATGGTTATATGAAACATTAATTTTTAGAATAAAAATGATAAAAAGAACATCTTTAGATTTTACTAAAATAGAAAACACTAAAGATGAAAACACATATAGTTACCCAAAAATACTACCAAATGTATTTATAGTTGCAAGTATACCTTATTATGATATAGGAGGCGGCCAAAGATGCTCGCAACTTGCAAAAACATTTAACAAAATGGGATATAATGTAATTTACCTATATGGATACAAATCTTCAGAAAGTAAAAAATTTAACCTAGAAATGCCTTTGTCTTCTCATATGTTTATAAATGATAAAACCATTTTAGAAGTTAGAAACATTGTAAAAAATAACGACTTATTCATATTTGAAGCACCATCACTTAGATTTAAAGATATACTAAATATTGCTATTAGTAATAAATGTAAAATAGTTTATGAAAATATAGACAACTGGGAAACATCACTTGGTAACGATGTCTTTAACGAGTCTATGTTAATTAGTTTACTTAAAAATAGTGATTTACTAGTAGGAACAGCAAAACCATTAGTTGAACAATTAAATACTTACCTAGAAAAATATAATATTGAAAATAAATTAGCAGTATATTTACCGAATGCAGTAGATGAAGAATTATTCTGTGGTTTAAAAGAATTACCTAAACCAAAAGACATGATAACTGGAGAAAAAACTTTTCTTTATTATGGGTCTTTATGGGGTAGCTGGTTTGATTGGGATTTAATAAAAAAACTTGCACTTCATAATGAAAACTATAGTATTAACATAATAGGTGACTACAAAAACTTAACTGAATTAATAAGTACACTACCAAAAAACATTCACTTTTTAGGACTAAAAAAACAAATAGAATTACCTAATTACTTAAAATACACAGACTATTCACTAATACCATTTAAAACAGGTGAAATAGGTGACTTTGTTTCGCCCTTAAAAATATTTGAATACATCTCTATGTACACAAAAGTATTGTCAACAACACTTCCTGATATAAAAGGATATCCTAACCTTTACTGTGGAAACACTTCTGAAGAATGGATTAACATAGTTGAAAAAAATTACGAAGTAAATAAATTCGATGCAGATAATTTTATTGATAACAATAGTTGGCACTCTCGTGTCACAGAAATCATTAATAACATTTACAAAGAAAAAAATAACTCAATACTTAGTGACAAATTATCAATTATAATATTAAACTATAACAACAAGAACATAATATTTAAATCTCTTAACTCATTAATAAAATATAATGAACTCTATAACTATGAATTAATAGTAGTAGATAATGGAAGTACTGATGGATCATACGAAATATTAAAAGAAAAATATAGTGATAAAGTAAAAATAATTCAAAACACAAAAAACGGATGCTCAAGCGGAAGAAACTTAGGTGTAACATTAAGTACAAAAGAATATATTATGTTTTTAGATAGTGACCAATGGGTTACTAATAAATATTGGTTAGAGCCATATGAAAATATATTAAAAACTGACAAGAATGTAGGACTAATCGGATGGGCAGCAGGATTTTTTAACAAAGAAGGTTATGCATATCATGTAGTTGACAATTTTCCACATAAATATATGCCTGCAAACAAGTTAGGAAGAAAAGATATAAGTTATTTAGGTTCAGGAGGAATGCTTTTAACAAGAAAATTATTTGACCAAATTGAAGGATTTGATGAAAAATACGACCCAACTTGCTATGAAGACACAGATCTTTCTTTAAAAGTAAGAAATGTTAATAAAGAAATAGTATACTGTCCATATTTAGGAATAATACATTTACCTCATCAAACAACAGATGGAGGACTATTAGACCATAATAGTTTATTTATAGAAAAAAGAGAATACTTTAAAAATAAATGGACTAAACAAAATGAAAGTTTATTAAAAAAGCATATTAAATAAATAATATGTTTTTTAAAAAAGGAATGAATTATGAAAAAAGAAGAAACAAAAAAAAACACTAAAAAAGAAAATGTAAAGACAAATAAAGATACAAGCAAAACTAAGAAAACAACACAAAAAGAAATTAAGAAACCTACAAATAAAAAATCTAATATTTCAAAAAAAGTAGTTAAAAAACAAACTAATAAACCAAAAGAAAATAAAACAAAAACAAATAAAGTATCAAAAAATACACCTAAGAAAAAAACAACTAAAACTATAAAAAATATTGAAGTTGAAAATAAAAAAGAAGAACTTGTAGAAAACAATGAAGAAATTATAGAGTTACCTAAAAAGAAAAAAATAATTTCTATAATTAAAAAAGTTTTATATAACAAATACACAATAAATTACATATTATTTTCAATATTTATATTGTATTTTGGAACACTATTTTTTGGAATAAAAGTATTTGATTTTAATTTAGAATGTTTAAAAAACAGTTTTAATGTTTTCAAGTATCCTCTAGTATTAATAATGTTTACACTCATACTAAGTTTACTTACATACTTTTTTAAAGTACTTACAAATAACATAACTATATCAAAAATAATAATCTATGTAATAACTTTAATATTGTTAATAGTAAATGACATAAAATACACTATAATGTCTTCACCAGTAATACTAAGTGATATAAACTATCTAAACCCTTCAAGTATCAGTATGATGACTTCATCTACTTCCAATATAGGTTCATGGATATTTATAACTATTCTAAAATCTTTAATACTAACTATTTTTTTAAAATTATCAAAACAATTTACATTAAAAAAACTAAATATTAAAAAAAGAATAATAAGCACATTACTAAGTTTAATAATAATTATATTAACATCTATTCTACTAATAAAGTGTCCTAAATTTATTACTAAATATATGTACTTAATTAACAAAAACACTTTATCAGCAAAAAAAATAACAGAAATATACACAGACTATGGTTTCTATGAAGGTATGTTACTTCAAGAATATAGTAACAAACTTCTAAAACCTGATGACTATAAAAACAACGATGATTTAAAATATAATGAAACTAACACAAAGAAATGGGAAAAAGCAAATATTATATTTTTATTGTCAGAAACATTCTTTGATCTTGAAAACATCAAAGAAATAAAATTTGATAAACCCTTAACACCATTTATTAATAGTTTAAAAGATAACAAAAATAGTATAACTTTAAATACATTAGTAGAAACCTATGGAGGAATGAGCGTTTTAAGTGAATTTGAAATACTTACCTCTAGTACTTTATCTATCTGGCCAAGCGGTTATAATCCATTTGATAGTTACTTCTTACAAAATAGTAACATCAACAGCCCTAACATAATAAAAGAACTAAATAAAAATAACTATACAACAACATATCTTGCTCCTTGGGGTAGAGACTTATATCATTCCGAAGAAGTCTACAAATTATTTAATACTTCTAGACTAAAATATCAAGAAGACTTGACTGGTAAAAAGAAAGGTATTTACTATTCAGATGAATCATTAATAAACGACATATATGAGGAACTTATTACACCAACTGAAAACGACTATAAATTTATAATGGCTGACTCTGCAGAAAATCATTTTCCATATCCAGCTAACAAATTCAAAAAAAGTGACTATGAAGTATCAGTAACTGCTTCAAATTATACAAAAGAAGAAACAGGTATGCTTCTATCTCTAGCACAAGGAATATATGATGCAGATAAAACGTTAGGAATGCTATATCAAAAAATATGTGAGTTAGATACTCCTACAATAATAGTTTTCTTTGGAGACCATTTACCATATTTAATAAACAAAAAAGGAGAAAACATTTTATTTAAATCAAGTTACTTTAATACAGAAAATGCTAGTTTAAATGAACTTAGAAAATACACAACAAAATCAGTAATACTTTCAAACTATGATATAGAATTAGATAACTTAGAATACATAAACTTAAACTATTTAGGTAACTACGTAATAAATAATATGGATTTAGAAATCTCTCCATACTTTAAATACATAAACACATTAATGAAAAAAGTTCCGGTATTTAACAAAACAACATATTTAAAAAATAATACTACATATAGTTTAGAAGATAACTCAGAAGAAAGTAAGTTAATTAATGAATATACTAGTATAATGTATTATAACTTCTACGAAAAAACTAATTAAATAGGTTTAAAAACCTATTTTTTTATGTTAAAATTAATTTATAAGGAGAAACTATGAAAGATAAAATAACAAAACTAATTAATGTTTACAAAAAAAATGGATTATCAGGATTAATAAAAAAAAGTACTAAATATATAAAAGCAACCTACATAGACAAATATAATTTATTCACATTACTAAAAAAGAAAAAATATACTTGCATCATAAAAAAAATCTTAGAAGAAAATAAATATGACAGGATAATATTATGGAGAAGTAACTTTGGTTATAACGTCCCACTATATCAAAGACCACAACACATTGCTAACAACTTATCAAAAATGAATTCTTTAATTTTTTATGAAGTAACAACAATGACTGATAATGTATTAACTTTAAAAGAAACACAAAATAATTTATACCTATTTAATTTCAATAACAGAGTATTAAATAAAATATTAATGTCATTATTATCAAACATAGAAAAACCAAAATATATTGAAATATATTCAACTAACTGGAGTCTAACTTTAAATGAATTAATTACATACGAAAAAAATAATTTCAAAATAATATATGAGTACATTGATCACCTAAGTCCAGAATTATCAGGTACATCTTCATTACCAAAAAATATATCTGATAAATACAATTACATGCTAAAAAATAAAAATATATTTGTAGTAGTAACTGCAGATAAATTAATGACAGACATTATAAATAAAAGAGGTAAAACAAATCTAGTATTATCAACCAATGGAGTAGACTATAACTTTTTTAAAGAATTTGATAACTACAAGTTAGAAGAAAGTTATATGAATATAATAAATAATGGAAAAATAAATATATGTTATTATGGAGCTCTTGCAAAATGGTTTGATTATGAATTAATTAAAAAAATTGCTAAAACTAATAAATATAACGTAATACTTATAGGAATTAAATATGATGAAAGTTTTGATGAAAACATTAGTAACGAAAAAAATATCTACTTTCTAGGACCAAAAGACTATAAAATATTAAAGTATTATGCTAGAACTTGTGACATATTAACAATACCTTTTATAATAAATGATATTACATCTTCCACAAGTCCATTAAAAATATTTGAATATATGGCTCTAAATAAACCGATTGTAACTACAAATATGTATGAATGTAAAAAATATAGTTCAGTTTTAATAGGCGAAAATCATGAAGACTTTATTAAAAAGTTAGAAACTGCTTATAAATTAAAAAATGATAAACAGTATTTAGAATTATTAAATAAAGAAGCATTAAATAATGACTGGTCAATGAAAGCAAAAAAAATTATTGATATGATAAAAGTAAGTGAAAAGTAATGAACTAAAAATAATTAAAAAGTATTATTATCAATTAAATACTTTTTTCTTTTCAAAAAAAATAGTATAATAAAAGTATAAAAATAAGAGGTGACAAAAATGAACAATAAAAAAGTAGTAGATGGTAACGAAGCATGTGCTCTAGCATCTTATAATTTTACAGAAATAGCAGGAATATATCCAATAACTCCATCAAGTAGGATGGCAACACTTATAGACGAATGGAGTAGCAAAGGACAAAAAAACATATTTAATGAAAAAGTAAGTGTAGTAGAAATGCAAAGTGAAGCAGGAGCAAGTGCTCTAATACATGGTGCTTTAGTTTCAGGTAGATTATCTACTACATACACTGCTAGTCAAGGTTTACTTTTAATGATACCTTCAATGTATAAAATGTCAGGAGAAATGCTTCCATGTGTTATACATGTTGCATCAAGAAGCCTAAGTACTCATGCATTATCAATATTTGGAGACCATCAAGACATATATGCAGTACGTCAAACTGGTTTTAACATGCTTTCAAGCACAAACGTACAAGATGCTTACTACTTATCCTTAGTAGCACATTTATCAGCCATAGAAAGTTCTTTACCATTCTTACATTTCTTTGATGGTTTTAGAACAAGTCACGAAATTAATGTAATAAATACACTTTCAGAAGAAGAAATAAAAAATTTAATTAACTATGACAAACTATCTGAATTTAGAAGTCGTAGCCTTAATATTGGAAAAGAAATAACAAAAGGAACATCACAAACAGAAGACGTATATTTTCAAAACACAGAAGTAAGAAATTCATTCTATAACGAAGTACCACTTATAGTAGAAAAATATATGAATAAAATTAATGAAATTGCAAACACTGATTATAAACCATTTAACTACTATGGAAGCAAAAATGCAAAACATGTAATAATAGCAATGGGTTCAGTAATAGACGCAATAAAAAGCGTAGTAGAAGAATTAAATAAAAATGGTGAAGAAGTAGGTGTAATATGTGTTCACCTTTATAGACCTTTCAGCACATCTCACTTCTTTAAAGTATTACCGAAAACAACAGAAAAAATAACAGTATTAGATAGAACAAAAGAACCAGGTAGCATTTGTGAACCATTGTATTTAGACATATGTGCTGCATTAAAAAATGAAAACATAGAAATCTATGGAGGAAGATACGGACTTTCAAGTAAAGACACAACTCCATCTATGATTTACACAGTATTTGAAAACATGAATAAACATATTCCAAAAGATCATTTTACATTAGGAATAATTGATGATGTTACAAACACAAACTTAGAAATAAAAGAATTTAAACTAAATAAAAAATACAAAGAAATAAAAATATATGGTTTTGGAAGTGATGGAATGGTAAGTGCATCCAAAAACATTTTAAAAGTAATGTCTAAAACCAACTTTGTACAAGGATACTTTGAATACGATTCTAAAAAAAGTGGAGGTGTAACAATTTCTCATTTGCGCCTTTCTGACAAACAAATAAATGCACCATACTACTTAACAGAACCAAACCTAGTTGTAGTATCAAAAGATTCATATTTATCAAAATACGATATACTTTCATCAATAAAAAAGAATGGAATATTCCTAATTAACAGTAACAAAACTGATGAAGAAATAAACTCTTTACTAAAAAATAATACCAAAGAAATAATAAAAGAAAGAAATATAAAAGTATTTATTTCAGAAGCAAGTTTGTTAGCCTCAAAATATAACCTAAAAGGAAAAATAAATAACATAATGTCATATTATATACTTAAAATGTTAGGCACAACTGGTGAAAGCATTTTAGAGTTTAAAGAAAACATTAAAAAAATGTACATAAAAAAAGGACCAGATGTAGTAGAAGAAAACATAAAAGTATTAGATTTATCAATGGACTATTTAAGAGAATTTAATACTAATCTACTAACTTTAAATGAAGAAAAAAATGATAGTACTTCGATATATAATGAAATGTTATTAAGAAGAGGAAACTTATTAAAAGTCTCAGATTTTCTTAAATATAAAGATGGAACTTTTGAAGGCGGAACTAGTTCTAGTGATAAAAGAAAAATATCTTCACTTGTTCCAAAATGGTGTAAAAATAATTGTATAAACTGTAACTTATGTGCATTTATTTGTCCTCATGGTGTTATAAAACCCTTTGTATTAACAGAAAGTGAGCTTAATAGTAGTCCACTTACAAAAGATGATGTAATAGACCTTAAAAATGGAACTTATTTCTATTTGGGATTAAATACAGATAATTGTACAGGATGCTCTTTATGTTCTAAAATATGTCCTGGTAAAAATAAAGAAAAAGCGCTTTCTATGAATAAGATAGAAGAAAACACTGACAAAATATGTGACTATTTAAAAGAAAATATAAAAAGCGAAACTGACCTATCAAAATACACTGTTAAAGGGTTAGGATTTATTCTTCCTAGTTTGGAATTTCCTGGTGCTTGTGCGGGTTGTGGAGAAACAGTCTATTTAAGAGCCCTAACAGAGCTTTTTAAAGACGAAATAGTAATATCTAATGCAACAGGTTGTTCTTCAATATATGGTGCTAGTCTTCCTTGTACACCTTACAAAACACCTTGGGTAAGTAGTCTATTTGAAGATAATGCAGAATTTGGTTTAGGACTTCACTATGCATATAAAACATCAAGAGAAAGAATAAAAGAAATAATGTATGAAACAAAAGATGAAGTAAGTAAAAATATTAAAGACATTTACAAAAAATGGATAGACAACATTGAAGACTCAAAAATAACTTTAGAAGTAAAAAATGAATTAATAGGTAAAAACATTCCTAAAGAATTATCTACATTAATAGATTATATTCCAAGTAGAAAAGTATGGATAGTAGGTGGAGATGGTTGGGCATACGATATAGGTTTTGGAGGGTTAGATCATGTATTAAGAAGTAATGAAAATATAAAAGTACTTGTTCTTGATACAGAAGTATATTCAAATACTGGAGGCCAAACATCAAAGTCTACACGTACTGGTGCAGTAGCAGAGTTTTCATATAATGGAAAACTAAAACCTAAAAAAGATTTATTTCAAATTGCCATGAATATTCCAAACACATACGTTGCAAGCATCAGTGCAGGAGCAAGCCCTATGCAAACTATAAAATCATTTAAAGAAGCCATGGAACATAATGGCCCTAGTGTAATAATAGCTTATAGTCCTTGTATTGCACATGGAATAATTGGTGGCTTAGAAAATAGTATTGAAGAACAAAAACTATTAGTAGAAAGTGGATACAACATATTAATGAGATATAACCCAGAAGAAAATAAACTTACTATTGATTCAAAAGAACCAAATTATTCACTATATGAAACAGTATTTGCAAAAGAAATGCGTTATAAAAATCTAGAAAGATTAAATGAAAAAGAATATTCACGTTTATATAATGAACAAATGAAAAATGCTAAAGAAAGATATGATTATTATAAGAGTCTTAGTGAACACTAAGACTTTTTAAAAGCATAAAAAAAGGATTGCTCCCCCGAGCAATCCGGAAAAAAGAATAAAAAGGGGTTGGCTAGTGTGATACTAGCACCAATTCGCCTAAAAGTGAATTGGTAAGTCTATATATTAAACTAGTTTAACAAAAAAGTCAACCTTTTTTTAAAATAAATTTTCAAAGTTTTCATGCAATTATTATTGACAAACATATTTTTGTATTATAAAATGTATATGAAGGAGGGATAATATGGAATTAAATAAAATTAAAGGTATAAATAAAACTAGTATTTTAACTCTAAATAAAATGAATATATATAAAGTAGAAGACTTGTTAGAATATTATCCCTATAGATATCAAATATATAAAATTAATGATATAAATGATGTAAAAGACAAAGAAAATGTTATAATATATGGACTAGTTGAAAGTACTCCTATAGTGAGATACTTTAAAGGTAGAAAAAATATACTCACTTTTAGATGCCTAACAAATAATAGATTAATAAGTGTTAATATTTATAATCGTGCTTTCATGAAACCAAACCTACAAATAGGTAGTGAAATAACGATAGTAGGAAAATTTGATGAAAGAAAAAGTTGTGTGACTGCGACCAACATAATACTTTTAAAAATAGAAGAAAATAAAATAGAAAGTATATATCATTTAACTAGTAAAATAACTAATAAAAATTTAACAAAAATGATTATGAAAGCATTAGACTTTAATATAGAATTAGATGACCTTATTCCAGATTATTTGAGTTTAAGATATAACTTTATTAATAAAACAGATGCAGTAAAAAAAATCCATTGTCCAACTAGTATACAAGACATAAAAGAAGCAAAGTTAAGATTAATTTATGAAGAATTATTTATTTTTATGTTAAAAATTAATTACCTGAAATACTTAAAAACCAATATTACTGAGAAAAGTCCTAAAATATGTGATAAATTAGAAGTCCAAAATTTTCTATCAAGTTTACCATTTGAATTAACAAAAGACCAAATGAGTGCAGTAACTGAAATATATAATGATATGACTAGTGAAAAAAGAATGAACAGATTAATATGCGGAGACGTAGGAAGTGGAAAAACAATAGTAGGAGTAATTGCAGTATATATATCATACCTTAGTAATTATCAATCTGCCCTTTTGGCACCTACAGAGATTTTAGCAAAACAGCATTATGAAAATATAACGAAATTATTTAGCGGAACTAACTTAAAAACTGCTTTACTTTTAGGTAGCACTAAGAAAAAAGAAAAAGAGAGTATTCTAAGAGACTTAAGTAGTGGGAAAATAGATTTACTTATCGGAACTCATGCAATGCTTAATGAGAAAGTAAACTTTAAAAACTTAGGTTTAGTAATTACCGATGAACAACATAGATTTGGTGTTAACCAAAGAGAATCTCTAAGAAACAAAGGATTACTACCTGATATATTATATATGTCAGCAACCCCAATTCCTAGAACTTATGCTTTAACTATATATGGAGATATGGACATATCATTAATTAAAACAAAACCAAGTGGTAGAAAAGAAATAAAAACAATAATAAAAGACGAAAAAGAAATAAAAAGTGTCTTATATCTAATGCTAGAAGAACTAAAGAAAAAACATCAAATATATGTAGTAAGCCCATTAATTGAAGAAAATGATGCATTAGACTTAACCCCAGTAACGGAACTTAAAACAAAAATGGATTTAGCATTCAATAACAAAGTAAATATAGGACTATTACATGGAAAACTTACTAAAGAAGAAAAAGATGGAGTTATGAATGATTTTATAAGTGGAAAAATTAAAGTACTAGTTTCTACTACAGTAATAGAAGTAGGAGTAGATAACCCTAATGCAACAATGATGGTTATATTTAACGCTGACAGGTTTGGCCTAGCAACACTCCACCAATTAAGAGGAAGAATCGGAAGAAACAGTCTTGAGTCCACATGCATTCTAATAGGAAGTGAAAAAAATGAAAGACTTAGTGTCTTAGCAAGTTCTAGTGATGGATTTTACATTACTGAAAAAGATTACGAAATGAGAAAAGAAGGAGACATATTTGGTGTAAGACAAAGTGGGGATATGTCATTTAAAATAGCAGATATCAAAAGAGATTTTAAGGTTTTAATGAGGGCAAAAGAAGATTCTTTAGAATTTTTAGAAAAAAATGACAAAAATATCTTTAAAAATGACGAAAAATATATTAAAATAATAAAAGAAATCGAAAGTTTAGATTAAAGGAAGGTGATTTGTGTGGGAAGAGCACATGAAGTAAGA
>ERZ824600.3826-NODE-3826-length-13899-cov-3.171843_pt1 | contig 13899 bp, 13 predicted proteins | sample MGYA00519933_ERZ824600 | MGnify/ENA primary metagenome ERZ824600 (study PRJEB31778, sample SAMEA3449178) | human gut metagenome | biome: human gut; feature: human-associated habitat; material: faeces | place: United Kingdom | collected 2010/2012 ... | reverse complement strand
TGCAAGAAGTCTCAAGGCTTCTTTTTTTCTTTTTTGCTCAAAAAGTAAAAAGAATTCATCTAGAACTTCTTTAGTACAACCTGAATCAATTAGATTTTGATTTAATGCTTTTTTTACAGTTTCATCCATATTTTCATTATTTACGATATTTTTAAAATAGCAAATACTTATAGTGCATATAGGGTTATACTTGACAGGCATAACCCTCTAATGATAAGATTAAAATATGGAATTTAGAGTCTTAAAATATTTTCTAACTGTTGCAAGAGAGGGGTCAATCACAGGAGCTGCGAATTATTTGCACCTGACTCAACCTACTTTATCAAGACAGCTGCAAGATTTAGAAAAAGAACTCGGACAAAAACTTTTTAATAGAGGACAGCTCAATATTTCGCTCACACCGGAAGGGATGATTTTAAGAAAAAGAGCGGAAGCAATTATTGATATGGTTGAAAAAACTCAAAACGAATTTACTTCGCTCAAAAATGATATTTCAGGTGAAGTTCATATCGGTGCTGGCGAAACGGAAACCTTAAAATCAATAGGCGATATAATAAATGATATTCGTTCAATTCACTCTGAGATAATTTTTCACATGTATAGCGGCATCATGGAAGATGTTTTAGAAAGGATAGACAACGGACTTCTTGATTTTGGGATTGTTATGCAGCCTGTCGATTTAGCAAAATATAATGCAATAAATCTTCCCGAAAAAGATGTTTGGGGCGTTGTTATGAGAAAAGATTCTCCTTTAGCAAAAAAGGAATTTGTAACCTATGAAGATATGGAAAAAGTGCCTTTGATATTGTCAAGAAAGGCTTTTAGAAAACCGACTCCCGATAATGATTTTTACAGATGGTTTAACAAAAATCAGTCAAAATTGGATATTGCAGCAACCCACACTCTTTTTTATAATGCCGCATTGATGGTTGAACAGGGTGTCGGATATATGTTTACATTAGATAATCTTGCAAATACATCCCAATCAAGCAATTTGTGTTTTAGACCGATAGAACCAGCTTTTTATTGTTCTTGGGCACTTGTTTGGAAAAAATATCAAATGTTCTCACCTGCAGCAAAATTATTCTTAGAAAAAATGCAGGAAAAGTTCGGGAAATAAAGGCTTGATTTAAGACAGAAATCGAACAACAATCTAACTCTGGAAACAGACATTAAAAAAGAGCTTGAGGTTAATTCAAGCTCTAAATCAATAAAAAACTCCCCAGGCTGGACTCGAACCAGCAACCCTTCGATTAACAGTCGAATGCTCCGCCATTGAGCTACTGAGGATTATGTAAATAGTGTATAACAAAAAAAAATTATTGTAAAGTACTTTTTTTATTTTTTATCATTATTTTTTTTACAATACCCAATCCCCTGACTATACAAGCATTTACAGCTCTTTATTTCCTTGATTATTTTTATCTGCCCGATAAAATAATTGAGTTTTTTAATTTATATGATAATATGTCGGTGATTAATTGGTATTTTGAAAGGAGTGATTATATATGTCTAATCCGGTACTAAAAGAGGGTGTATTAAAATCTTCATCATTTAACACTCTTGATGGCGAGAAAGCCATGACAATTAACGGTACTATTTTAAAAACTTGCATGCTTGGTCTTTTGATGGCTGCAACTTTTGCATATAGCTGGGGACTTATATTAACTGGATTCGCGGACAAAGCTGATATGCTTTATAAAGGAGGTCTTTTCGGAGGTCTTATTTTAGGTCTTTTTATTTGTTTTGGACCTAAAAATAAGTTTTTGATAATTTCCACTCCACTATATGCAATGTGTGAAGGCTTAGCTCTTGGGTACATATCAGCAATTGCGAACAAATTCTATCCCGGGATTGCCTCACAAGCAGCTATTGGAACAATTTTTGCCCTCTTTGGCATGTTCTTTCTATATAAGACCAACTTAGTAAAATGCACAGATAAATTCAGAATGATTATTATGAATTCTACTTTAGCAATTTTTGGCATCTATTTTGTTCAAATTATTCTTAGTTTTTTCCACATAACCATTCCTGGAATTTTCTCAAACAGCCCGATTGGAATAGTATTCAGTCTCGTGGTTATTGCGATAGCATCTTTTAATCTTATTGTAGACTTCGACAACATTGAAAGATTTGCAGGAGTAGCAAACAAACACTGTGAATGGTACTTCGGATTTTCATTACTGGTAACTATTATATGGTTATACATAGAAATACTAAACCTGCTAATGAAAATCGCAAGTAGAAATAATTAATATAATTTGATAAGTTTTAATCAGCAGCTATTATTTGTAGCTGCTGATTTTTTATTAGATTAAAGAACTTCATCACACTATATAATAGCTCGTTATCTAATACAAACAGATGAGATTTTCTGACAATTATTAAAGATATAAGATTTACCCCCGACATGTCATGTAAATCTATATATTATATTGGAGCTTCAAAATGTCAGAACAAGTTTTAATGCCAATGATAGGCACAGACAACTTAGAAAATAAAGAAAGAGCGCAGGACTCGTTAGAAAAAGCAAGGCTAGCCCACGAAAAATATTTAATCGGGCAAAGAAATAATGATTTGCAAGAAGCCATAGAACATTATGTTGATGCTGTTAAATTCGATCCTACAATACCTGAAACATACTATCGTTTGGCAACTTTAATGTGGGAACAAGGACAAATAAGTGTAAACACTGCAATTGAGCAGTGCAAAACTGCAATTTCACTTGCTCCAAGCAATAAAGATGCACATCTCTACACAGGATATTTCATGCAATTAGCGCAGGATTTTAATTCTGCAGAAAAAGAGTTTAAGTCTGCAATCGCAATGAATCCGCTTACGTCCGGTCGTCCAAGAATGATTTTATCCCAATCAATTTTACAAAAAATCAACTCCCAAAACGGCACATTCAAAGATTATGCAGGATTTTTATACTATTTTCTGACAGGAAGTGTCATGCTCGCCTGGGACAGACCTACAATGAAAATGTTTTACAAAAACATGTCAAACGATGTATCAATATTTTCATACAACACCGTAGGGAAATTCTTCGAAAAATTCAAAATGTATGATTCTGCAAAAAAAATATACGAAAATGCTATTGAAAACACAACTCACAGTGAACATTTCTATAGTAAAATGGGGGATTTAGCACTAAGAAATAAAGATATCGAAACTACCGTAGGCTGCTACAGAAAAGTTCTCGAGGCTAATCCTCTAAATAGAACAATTCTGGTTAAATTAGCAACAATTTTGCAAACATACTTTCCGGATAACACCGAAGAAGCTATTGATTGCTATGAAAAACTTTTAGAATTCGATATTGATACAGCACAGATTTACTACGAACTCGGGCATTTATATATGTCAAAAGAAGACAAACTAAATTCCGTGAGTGCTTTTAAACTTGCAGTGGAGAAAGAACCTGAGAATCCGTTTTTCAACAATTCTTTAGGATATGCATATGCTAAAGCCGAGCTTTATGACGACGCAATAGAACATTATCAAAAAGCAATCGCTATAAATCCTGATGCTGAATGGACATCTATTGTTTGTCAGGCTCTAGGTTCAATTTATGCAGAAAACAAAGGGAATGCTGAAGCTGCAATTTCAACCTATCAGGCAGGTATAATACTTGATCCTAAAAATTACGACTTGTATATTGCATTGGGCGACATATACATGGCTGATTATGACCTTGATAAAGCTATTCGTTCCTACTGCGATGCTATTACCCTTAAACCGGATGAATTCCGAGCATACTCAAAAGTCGGAATTGCGCTTTGGGAAAAAGATTATCTTGAAGAAGCTCTGGTTGCATACCACAAGGCAGTTGAGCTAAATCCTGAAAATGAATTTGCACAAAACAATCTTGGTATATTATATCTTGACGGATTAGCAGACGCTGAAGAAGCTTTAGAATATTTTGAAGAAGCAATTGCACTGAATCCGAATTACACACTTGCATACTTCAATGCAGGACGTGCAAGTCAAGAAATGGGCTTCATAAACGATGCCGCCAATTATTACCAAATGGCAATCGATTTAAACAGACTAACTGAAGAACTTGATGAAGAAGATATTCAAGAACGTCTCCACAGTTTGTTCGAAATCTAAGGATATATACATTATATTGAAGAGGTAATAGGTGTTTGATAATTTCAAACACCATTTTTTTGCAGTCTGAGCAAAAAATTATTTATGCACGCATCCTTCTATAAGTTCTACAACTCTTTTTGCAGCATTCCCGTCATCAATACAACCTTTGCCTTCTAAAAAGCTTTTTACACTTTGCTTATAAGTTTTTTCATCAAAATTTGTAATATTATTTATCAACTCATCATTGTTTTTGGCCACAGATAATGGAGTAGCTGAAAACGGATAATAAAAACCTCTTTCTTCATCAAACTCCTCTAAATCTCTTGCATAAACAAATGCAGGTTTATATGTCAACAAATAATCAAATATACAACTTGAATAGTCAGTGATAGCACATTCTGCAGATACCAGTAATTCTTGAATATCCGGATAATGTGAGCAGTCAATTACATTTTCAGACGGCATCAATATTTTCTCAGAATACTTTGCAGCTCTCGGGTGAAGTCTAACACACATAATCCAATCGCCGCCAAACTTTTCATTACAAGCCTGAACTACTTTTTCATAATCCATAAAATAGCAATACAATCTGTCATTATCTCTATATGACGGAACATATAGAATTATTTTCTTTGAATGGTCAATTCCTAAGCGGTCGTATACTTTTTTCTTAACAGGGTCATTGTCAGTGAAAAATATATCATTTCTAGGATGACCTAATTGTCTAATTTCACCTCTGTTCCAAAAAGCGCTTTTATAAACTTTATTTTCAAAATCACTATTTGATATCAAATAATCTACAGCTTTTGAGTCAACCTCTTCAAAACCATCCCAGCTAGAGCGTTCCCAAAATTTTTGGTTTGCATCTCCATCAATTTTCTTAATACCTAACGAACCATGCCAGGTCTGAATATAAACTTGCTCATCTTTCTTTTGAAGCCCTTGTTTAAAATATTTTATCAACCGAACATTAGAAACCCAGAATTTTGCGGTCGCAAGTTCTTGAATAGCTTCAGGATAAGTATTCCTAACTATACGAACACCCTCAGGAACATCCAAATCTTCTTCTAAAATATTATTCTCTGCCAGCCAAACTAAATCATAATCCTTTTGACTCTTCAAAAGTTCTAATACCACATATTTTGGATTACAGCCAAAGTACTTTCCGCAAAAATTAGAAAACACTATTTTGTTATTTTGTACAGGTAAATTTTTAAATCTTTCAAATTCTTTATTATACTCAAAACGTCTACTTAACTTAATTCCACAAATATTATATATCTTATGTTTTTTAGAATATTCTACATTAAACAGTTTCATAGATAAGAATCCATCCTTTTATATATACGCTATGCGTATAATAGCACTAATATTTTATACTGCAAATAATATTTACGAAAGTTTTACATTAGACTATTCTAGTTAAGAGGGAAAAATGAGCTCAGGGAATAAACTATTCGGAAAACGTATAAAAGAATTAAGAGAAGCAAATAATTATACCCAGGAAAAACTGGCCGAAAAAGTCGGCTTAGAATACCAAACAATAAGTAGAATAGAAACCGGATATTATTTTACAAGCTATGAAAATTTACTAAAAATTGCCTCCGGATTAAATGTTCCAATACACGAATTATTTAACTATGAACACTTTACTAATGATATAAGACAAGAAAGCATTGATATTATCAAATCTATGGATAATACCAGTTTAGAATTTGTATATAAATTTTTAAGAAACTTCAATGAATTTAAACGATAAATTTATAAATTAGAAATAATCTTATCAGTAAACTCTGTAGTTGAAAGCAATCCGCCTAAATCTTTTGTCTTGTCACCTGCTTCTAGAGTTTTAAACAATGCTTTTTCTATTTTATCAGCATGAGAATTTTCGCCAATATATTTAAGCATTTCAATTGCAGACATCAAAAGTGCTGTTGGATTTGCCTTATTTTGCCCTTTTATATCAGGAGCAGAACCATGAACAGGTTCAAATACCGCACAATCTAACCCAATATTAGCCCCTTGAGCAACTCCCAGCCCGCCAATAAGACCTGCTGTTAAATCTGAAACTATATCTCCATATAAGTTTGGAAGAACCAGCACATCAAATCTTGTTGGGTCTTGAACCAACTGCATACATAGATTATCAACAAGAATTTCTCTACTATTAATCTGCGGATAACTCTGTGCGACATGTCTGAACACATCTAAAAATAGCCCATCTGACAATTTCATAATATTAGCTTTGGTCACAACACAAACTTCATGCCTGTTATTTTTTACAGCATAATCAAAAGCGAATTTACAAATGCGTTCTGATGCTTTTCTTGTAATAATTTTTATACTATGAGCTGTATTATTATCAACTTGTTCCTCTACACCGGCATAAAGATCTTCTGTATTCTCCCTAACAACAACTAAATCAACATTATTAAATCTAGTCTCAACCCCGGGCAAATTCTTACAAGGTCTTAAATTAGCATACAAGTCTAACTCTTTACGAAGCTGCACATTAACAGATCTAAACCCTTTACCAATAGGTGTTGTTACAGGAGCTTTCAGCGCAACTTTATTATTTTTTATCGAATCTATAACTCTTTGTGGCAATGGAGTTCCCTCGGAGTCAATAACATCAGCTCCTGCAGTCTGAACATCCCAAAGAATATCAAGCCCGCTTGCTTTAATAATTTTTACAACACTATCTGAAATTTCAGGTCCAATACCGTCACCATTAATCAATGTTATTGTTCTCATAATAAAAACCTCCATTTAATAGTTTGAGTATACTATAAAGTGGAGGGAAAGTAAAAATTGTAGGGGAAAAATAAGTCTTAAAATCTAAAATTTATACATTAAGAAAACGCTTTAAATGATCTTTCAATATTCTTATTCAACGCAGATTGTACAGATTCATATTCTGTTTGAAGTGCTGTATGCTCAGTTTCTAAAGTTTTTATTTTATTCTGATATTTTTCATCTTTAGCATTTATTTCTTCAGTTTTTCGTTTATATTCAGCTTCTGCTCTTGCAATAGCCTGTTCATTGTCCTTTTGTGTAATATCAGAACATGATGAATAAATTACAGAATCCCAGCTGATACCTTCAAGATTTACAATTGTAGGATCATATTCATTTGGAATAGTATTAGTAACATCCTCTTCGTTTGATACTTTTTCAATAGTAATAAGCCCCTGTGTAATTGAATCCTGAAGCCAGGTTGTATTATGCAGCAATTTTTCATCAATTACAGAATATGTATTTCCTTTACTGCCGGCTAAACTTTTTTCAGAAGATTGACCATTCAAACGATACCACAAATTTGTATACCATTGAGCCTTGGTAGCATCATTATAAGAAAAACCATCTTCTAATGTTGTTCCATAGTCTTCCAGCTCTGCATTAAATTCTTCTAAAACTTTATAATACTCATTTATACCTTCATATGCTGCAGGATTAGCTTTAGCAGCTTTTGACATTAACCAATTATCATATGTAATACAATCTGAATATTTTGCTTTGGCATTATTTACCCTATTTAGCATAGCATCAACGTCAGCATCAGGAATTTCAACTCCTGACTGCAATTGTAGCTGCATATCCTTATATTCAGCCAGCGCTTTTTGATATTCTTTTGAAGCATAAGATTTATCAATTTCCCACGCCTTATCTGAAGATTGATTATTATAGGTATCTGTTTGAGGATTACCATTTTCATCAGTATAAGAATATGATAAATTATAAGTAGCATTTTTTGCGTTATTTATAGCGTCTTGCCACTTCTCTTTATAAGTTCTGTACTCTTTAGAATCTAAAGTTTCATAATTCTTTTGAAGAGATGGAGACTTCCATTGTTTTATAACCCCATTTGCTTCCAAAAATTCTTCCAAATTAGCAGACTGCTCAAAATTATACGCATCAGTCTGTGAAATTAACGCCTGACCACTGCTATTTGAAAGAACATATTGATTTTTCATATCGCTATATTGATACAAAACTCCTGCTGTTAACTTGTCAGTGGTTGAATTACCTTTAGCATCGTAAGTCGTAAACATCAATTGAGTTGTATTCAAGGCAGAGATATAATCATTGCTTGCCTCCTGTGACTGAGTTGCTAATCTCATTTTGGCATTTGAAATTTGCTGAGACTCATACTCATTAGAAGTCAATCTTGCTGTTATATATAATAATCTTGCATTTGAAGATAAACCCATTGATTAACATTCCTTTCGTAGCTTTTACATACTACTTATCGGCATCAATACCTGTAAGCTTTAATATTTACCAAGTATTATGAAGTTTTGTAACAAAATTTATATAAACTGAACATAAAAAGTCAATATTTTTTTTAGAGAAGTTTTTATATATATGTAAGAGATAAATAAAGAAAAAGAAAATTAGTTTTTAAAATTAGTTTAAAATAAGAATCAAATGAGAGGATTAAATTATGGCTACAATGCTATTATTTTCTGATGCAGTAACTTCTGCTTATAAAGATACATCTAAAGCAATACAGGAAGTCGATTTGAGTGATAAAAAAGTAGTAAAGAAAACTCTATCTCAAATGATGAAACAATCATTTTTCCATGGTGCTAACAGATTTGGTACAAATTTTATAGCTTAAAGATACAATAATCGTTGGAATTTAGGAAATTAAGGAAAGAAATAAAAATTAGGATAGGATTTATATTTAAAAGACCTTTTAAAAGGTCTTTTTTTTTGCTTAAAAAACAGAAACAATTTAGCAAATTTTAAATTTTGCAACCTTTAAAAAACAAAAGGCAAAAGCAAATGAATCAAATAAATTTCACATCCAGAATCCATCCGGTAACACTTGCAGAATTTGGAAGAATTACAAGCAGCATTCCTACTAAAAATGAAGTTAAGTACCCTTGGACGATAAAAGATAGTAAAATAGCCTCAGATGTATATACTAAAAGAATTTGTGACTGTACTGCAGCAATAATATCGACAGGAAAAGAAGCTTTAATGCTTCACCTAAATCCGGAAATCAGTAATAATCACGCATTTTTACAAGTATTAACATTTCTTAGAAGCAATATTGATTTGACAAATAAGAATCTACAAGCAGTAATAATAGGTTCAAAAAACACAAAAAAAAGCCAGGACATTTACAACAAATTTATTGATATGCTCGCAAAATTGCACATACCTACCACTGAAATAAAAAACGGAAAGAACCCCACCAATGTCGCATATAAAAGCAGTAACGACGAAATAATTATTACAAATGCATCCATTGATAAACTGTTAAAAAAAGGCCAAACCGCTACTGATAGTTTACACGCTAGTTTTGAAAAAATATCAATTTCAAATAAAGATGAATTTTACACTCAAAATCACTTTGACTCTTTATAAAAGACAGCAAGCTTATTCATAATTTTTTTACCATACTCCAACGGTGACATTTTAGCAACCGGAACATTTATACTTGCCTGCATTTTCTTTTCCTGCTTCTTTTTTGTAAACATAGCAGAGTATGAACATCCATAAACATTCGGATTTTGTGGATTTTGTTTATAACTAAAACTTATACTATCCGTTTTAGCACCAATTTTTTCTCCCATAGCTTTCAACAAAGCTGATTCTTCTTTTGACAAAAGAGATACCGGAGCAGCAATAAACGTTCTTGCCGCAAAAGATGGTTGATTTGATACGTTTAAATTCAAACTTGTTTTCACTACAATATACTCCTTTTAATGTTTACTTAGATAATGTTTTTACTATATCAGTAAAAGCATTAATAGTTTGTTGCTGTCTTTGTCGCTCCAAGTGTTCTTGATGAAGGCGTTCCTGTGATTCGACCATATTATTCCATGATTTATTCTTATTATACTCAGCTGAAGATATTTGAGAATAACAAGATTTTAAATCTTCACCCTTGTACTTATCGCACATTTTCAAAGATTCTTCAAATTGAATACGTCTTACATACCAATAATTAGCAGATTTATTTAATTTTGATTCCTTAGCTGTCAAATATGATACCGGACAAAATTCACTCCACTGCGGAGCTAATATAACTTCTGCAAAAGCAGACAAACCAAACATAAATATAACAACTAGAGATAAAAACAAATTTTTCATACAACCTCCAATATTTTTCTTAGTTATTACAATTTTCAACAAAAGTAAAGTAAATATCAATAGAAATACCGTGAAAATTAGCAAAAATTAACTTGTATAATAGAGTTCGGAGAACCAAAAATCACATCAGCGATAGACACTTTATAAATTTTTACACAAGTTATCACAAAATTTTTTATACGAATTAGGCAATTTCCAACAAAAAAAATACTTGTTACAGATATTTTGATTATTTTAGCCAACTAAAATATAAGTTGTGATTTCTACTTAACTTCATTCTAATTCCAAATAACAATATTTTTGCAAATTGTTTGTGAGTAAATCTTTGTGAGTTTTATTGTATTTGTTAACAATTTTAAAATCCACAGGGGTTTTAAATATTGGGCCATTAAATACAAATGAATGGTACTCACCATTCTCACCACATAAATCAAGATTTTTAGGATAAGCTTCAATAAATTCACTATCTATAATCTTGCCAAGAAAATTTTCAGGTAATAATGAATTATTAATACAAACTATAATAGCTTTAAATCCACATTTTATAAATTGATTCATCACTTCTAGAGAAGACATATTCCAAAGTGGGAAATCTGCAGTAATACCGACTTTTTCGCAATTTGATATACGATTGTTTCTAAGTTCTTCTAAATATATGTCTCCAAAAAGTGATGTTGTAATCCCCTGTACCTTAAACTTTTCAACATACTCTCTCATCGCAATACGATATTCTTTTTCTGTCCATTTTTTGCAATATGAAAATATAGTTAAGGGAAGTCCAATGCTATCAGCTTGTTTTTTAAGCAGATGACTACCTACATTATGCATTGGCAAATTTCCATCTGAATCAATTACAGAGAATAAGGCTTCTACAGTAATAATAGGAGATTGCATAGCATAATACAAAGCTAAAGAAGAATCTTTGCCACTGCTCCAGTTAAAATATGCTTTATCCATATAAATCCACACCTAAATTATTGATATTTCCTAAATCTATTAAAAATCATACAACAAAAATATATAACTAAAGCTAAAATGAAGTTAAAATTTTTGTAATTCGATAAGTTAATTCCTAACTTTTCAATTTCAATTTTATTTTATTATAATTTATGACAAACTTTTTCCAATCTAAGAAAAAGTTCAGACTAAAACTTCAAATGGCAATGTCAAAATAATCATTTTAACCATACTCAATTGAAATATCTTCACAAATAACACCTATTACACAAGAATTTTTGCATTTAAAAAGAGGGCTTAAAACCCTCTTAAAATGGCGGGAACGACGAGGCTCGAACTCGCGACCTCATGCGTGACAGGCATGCGCTCTAACCAAACTGAGCTACGCTCCCATTTATTTTGGCTACCTCTTTATTATATTTGCTAAATTTTAAAATGCAAGCACTTTTTTTTATTTTGTAAAAATGTATAAATAATCTCTTCATCTAGCAAATTACAAAAAAATGCTCTTCAAGATTTTTGAACTAGATATCCTCAATTTATATTTAAGAATAAAAAGTTTATACTTTAACACAATAAAAAGCCCTGACTTATGCCAAGGCTTATTGAAATGAATTGTAAAAAATTTATTTATTATGAAATTCGTGAGCATTACAAAAGCCCTTAGAATAACAATTTAGTCTTTATACAAAGGTGCAAGCTTTTTGGATTGCTGAGGTATCACACCTTCTTCAATTGACTGATAAACTCTGTAATCTATTACAGGGAAGCAGTTATCAATACTTTCAATTTGTTTTAATTCCTCATCATTGATATTTCCACTTTCAATCATATCTGCAATAAATTCAAATCTGTCAACATGTTCTCTAAATCTATCTGTTGCATAATCTTTAGCCTGCCATGTTGTAATCAAGAACGGCCAATCAGAACTTTGCAACAATAGATTTTCTCTTGCAAGTTGATTTAATGCTCTATGAAGTAATTTATCTTCCGGAATATCTGAATACTTATCCACAATAGAAGAAATACGTTTTTCACAAGCATGAATAATTGGCCACATCCATTCTGTTAAGTGGTTGTTCCATACATAGAAGTGACCACCTTGTCCCCAAGAAGATTCAGGAATTTGAATAGCTTCAACCGGAGGATGAGCATGTAAATATTCACCAGCTGTCATTCTTTCAACTTGTGGTAAATATTGGTTGAATTTTTTAATAACTTGTTTAATAAATTCAACACCTTCAAACCACCAGTGACCGAACAATTCTGTATCAAAAGATACCATAATCAAGCCTTCTTTACCATTATGAGAATTTTTGTAATCATTCAACAAGTGATATAACATTGTTGTATAGTGGTCAGAATTTTCATTAATTTTATTCAGAGCTAAAACAGGATCATACAACATTTTGTCCCCCAAATCTGTTGTTGGGGAAGTAATTCTCCAGTAATTCATACCTGACTTATCATCTTTTTTATGAAACTCTCTGAAGCAACCATCACCTGGATATCCGTCAGCTGCTGACCATACTTGATAACCAGCTCTATCATTTCTACCCATAACCGCAACTTGAGCATCCGGTAACCAATATGCTGAATATGTATCATAACCTGTTGGTTCTCTATCAGGTAGTGGAATATATTCAATATTTCCGTAAACACCTACAACTCTACGACAACCTATTGAATTTCCACCTTCAATTACATGAGACTCTGTAAAAAAGTATTCAATATCATTATTTTGTAACGTTACTTCAATAGCAGGTCTCCAATGTTTTTGTCCATCTTTTCCTACATATTCATAACCTTGTCTATAAGCACATTCCGGTAACCAACAGCCTCTGGCTTTTTTACCAAACAATCTTTTAGTAGTATCCGAACCAACTTTAAATTGAGCATTCAGGTTATTGTCAGTAGCTAGTAGAGGAGAAAATCCATGTGTTGCACCGGAAGTTGTTATCTCAATACAACCCAGGTCCTGGAATTTTTTGAATGCCGCAATCAAATCCATACCATACTTATTTATAAATGAATCTTTAATATTATTGAACCAGTCAAAATAATACTTTGCTAAATATTTAAGATGTTGAGAATGAGGAACTTTTGGGTCAGGATATCTGTCCAAATCTTTAGAAACACTCTTGATTCTTGAATCAAGATATTCAACAAAACCATTTTTTAAATGTTCATCGTTTAATTGTTCAGCCAAAATTGGAGTAATACCCACTGTTAATTTAGCTTTAATACCTTCGTCATACAATTCTGAAATTGCATTAAGAAGCGGAACATATGTTTCTGCCATACATTCATAAAGGTTTTCTTCACCGAACGGCCACATCCCTGCTTTTCTATAGTAAGGAAGGTGACTATGCAACATAAAAACAAATTGACCTACAGACATTATTTCCTCCAATCTACTGAACTATATTAAATATAATTCATTTATGTACAAATTATATATACCACAAAAGGATAAAAATAATAATCCTTTTTAACTAGTCCTAGTGAATAATTTTACAAATATTAACAGAAAAGAATACCAAAATTTTAAGATAATTTTTACAAAATATTTTTGATAAAAGCATTTACAGCAGAGAGTTTTGAGATATCTTGTTTTATTAAATTTATGTTATTTTTTATTTCATTTTCATAATCTTCGCAACTCTCAAACGAATGAAAAGTGAACAAATCTGCAAGAGAAACTTTTAGCGTTTCTGAAATTTTCACAAGATTATCCGG
>ERZ824600.3825-NODE-3825-length-13903-cov-5.345104_pt1 | contig 13903 bp, 13 predicted proteins | sample MGYA00519933_ERZ824600 | MGnify/ENA primary metagenome ERZ824600 (study PRJEB31778, sample SAMEA3449178) | human gut metagenome | biome: human gut; feature: human-associated habitat; material: faeces | place: United Kingdom | collected 2010/2012 ... | reverse complement strand
GCTCGTGCTCGCGGCGCATCTTCTCGAGCAGCTCGTCGCTGAGCGACACCTTCTCAATGGCGGAGAGGATGGTCTTGCCGTCCAGTTCGTCCCACGGAGTCGTAAGGATGGCGGCGTCGGGGTTCTTCTCGCGCAGCAGCGCGGCGGCGGCCTCTAACTTCTCCTGCGAGAGCTTCTGCGTGCGGGAGAGAATGATGGTGCCGGCGGCCTCGATCTGGTTGTTGTAGAACTCGCCGAAGTTCTTCATATAGACCTTGACCTTGCTGGCGTCGGCGACGGTGACGTAGCTGTTGAGCTTGAGCTCCGGGCACTCGTCCACGGTGCGCTCGACCGCCACGATGACGTCGGAGAGCTTGCCCACGCCGCTCGGCTCGATGAGGATGCGGTCGGGGTGGAACTGCTCCACGACCTCGCGCAGGGCCTTGTTGAAATCGCCCACGAGCGAGCAGCAGATGCAGCCGGCGGACATCTCGGAGATCTCGATGCCGGACTCCTTGAGGAAGCCGCCGTCGATGTTGATCTCACCGAATTCGTTTTCAATCAGCACGAGCTTTTCGCCCGCGTAGGCTTCGGCAATGAGCTTTTTGATGAGCGTCGTTTTGCCGGCGCCGAGAAAACCGGAGAAAATGTCAATTTTTGTCATGGTGGGATACGCTTCCTTTTTCTTGATTTTACTGAATTGCTATTATATGCCCGAGTTGTGAACGATTCAAGTCCCTCGCGGGCAAAAAGCTCATTTTTTGCGCAAAAAATGAGCGATGCTACAGCTGCGGGACCGCGAGGCGGTGCGGCAGCATCACGCGGCCGAAGCAGGCAAGGCTGCGCGTGCCGGTGGAGGTGAGCACGACGTCGGCGTCGGCGCGGGCGCGGTTGAGGGAGAAAAGGTAGGTCATGCCCAGCGCATCGCGGTGGTACTGCTTGCAGAGCATTGCGCCGTCCACGCAGAAGATGCCTACGTCGCCGTCTGCGAGCGGGTCGCGGTTGACGTAGACCACACTCTCGTCGTGAATGTACGGCTCCATGGAGTCGCCCTGAATGCGCACGGCGAAGTCCGCGCCGCGCGGCACGCTCTCGTCCGCGGGGATATAGGTGAAGTCCTCGTCGAGCACCGGCGCGGCATAGCCCGCGGCGGCGGGGGAGTTGTAGAGCGGGATCAGGCGCGGCTCGCGCTTGCCGCCGCGCTCCTCCGTCAGCTCGTCGCGGTAGTCGCACAGCGCGTCGGTCACGCTGCGCACGGTGTCGCGTCCGATGGGAGAGAGCGAGCGGTATTTTTCCAGCAGCGTGCGCTCAGCCCCGGAGAGATCGAAGCCGCCGCTGCGGTAGCTGCCGCAGAAGAGCTGGTTGGGGTCGGTGCGCAGCGCGTCGAACAACCGCAGCAGCACGTCCTCCTTGGGGAAGCTGACGCCGGTCTCGTAGTTGCCGACGGCGCTGGCGGAAACGCCGAGCTGCTCGGCCAGCGCCGCGCGCGTCAGGCCGCAGGCCTCGCGGCGCGCCTTGAGTTGATCACGGAAGCTCATGGAAAGCACCTCCTATAAAGGGTTCGAGCAATTTCGACACCATCATAACGCAAAAACTTGGTTCTGTCAAATATTTTAACAAGAAACTTGTAAATCTATTCTTGACATAACAAGATTCTTGTGATATGGTAAGGATGCTCACAAGAAACTTGACAAAACAAAGCGGCAATTTCCATTAACTTGTGATCGAGATGCTTTTCGGTGTGCTGTTCGGCGGGAAAGGATGGATGTGGAAAACCGCCGGGGGCTTCGGCAGGGAAGGCGGATTCGTCCGCCTGCGGGCGGGCCGTTCCGCGGCTCTGATGTGCCGCCGGCACATCATTCACTACCGCCCCTTCGAATCCGCCTTTCAAAAAGAAAAATCGTCACGCCATAAGGCGTAACGATTTTCTTGGTGGGGGAAGGTGGATTCGAACCACCGAAGTCACTGACAACAGATTTACAGTCTGCCCCCTTTGGCCACTCGGGAATTCCCCCATATTCACTTGTGCGCTGAAGCGGAAGCTTGGAGCTGGTAGACGGACTCGAACCCCCGACCTGCTGATTACAAATCAGCTGCTCTACCAACTGAGCTATACCAGCATTTCAGCAACAGAATGGATTTTAGCAGATGCCGCACCGTTTGTCAAGCCTAAATTTTTCATTTTTCGGGAGGAAGGGCTTTTGCACTTTAAAATCTGTTCGCCTGCGGAAAAACGCAGGCCCTACGGCCGTCCCTGCGGCCGATGCTCGCTGTGTGGGTGCGAGCTGCTGCGCGGGGAGCGTGGCTGGTATCTCAACGGGCAGAGCGTCTGCGCGGATTGCTTTCCGGCCTTCGCTCGCGCGGAGCTTGCGCCCTGTGAGACCGTGTTCGGAATGGAGGGGGAAGCGTGACACTATATCAGATATCCTTTACATACCGCGCGGACGCGGCGGTGCTGCGCACGCGCATTTCGGAGCTGCGCGCCGCGGCCCGGGCCGCGCAGGACCGCGAGGAGGCCGAGCGGCTCAAGCGGCGCATTGCCGAGCTTCAGGTGCTGCGCCGTCAGTCGAGCGAGCTGGCCGAGCTGACGAAACGCTATTACGAAAGGAACTATCACCGCGATGAAAGGTACACCCTGCTACGCGCTGTAGTCCGCGCTTGACTTCGGCACGCGGTGCGCATACAATAAAAAGCACAGGGAAAACGGGAGCGGAGGGAATGTCTATGCTGCACAAAGCGATACAGAACCGGTGGTGCCGTCTGGCTCTGGCCGTGGCCGCGACGCTGCTCTACGCCATCGGCGTGAACTGGTTCATTGTCCCGATGGGACTTTACACCGGCGGCCTGCTGGGCTTCTGCCAGGTCGCCCGCACGCTGATCGTGGAGGCGCTGGGGCTGTCGCCGAACGTAGACTTTTCGGGCGTTTTATATCTGGCGGCGAACGTGCCCATCCTGCTGCTGGCGTGGCAGGCGCTGGGAAGGGGCTTCCTTGTGCGCACCGCGGTGTGTACCGTCACCTCGTCGCTGTTTCTGAGCCTTGTGCCGCCGCCGGCGGCGCCGCTGGTGGAGGAGACGCTGACGAACTGCGTGCTCGGCGGCATTCTCGTCGGCTTCTCGCTTGGCATCGTGCTCACCTGCGGCTGCTCGACCGGCGGGCTGGACATCCTCGGACTGTGGCTCGCCAAGAAGGGCAAGGGCTTCAGCGTGGGGCGCTTCAGCCTGAGCTTCAACGCGCTGCTCTACACGCTCTGCGCGGTCCTCTTCGGTCTGCGCGCGGCGATCTATTCCATCATTTATACGGTGTTCTGCGCGCTCTTCATCGATCGCGGGCACCAGCAGAACATCACCGAGCAGGTGCTCATCTTCACCAAGGACGAGGACCCCGAGCTGCCGAGGAACATCATGGCACGGCTCGGGCGCGGCGTGACCTACTGGGAGGGCAAGGGCGCCTACACCGGCGAGGACCTGCGCGTGCTGTGCGTGTGCGTCTCCAAATTCGAGGAGGCCGACCTCTATGGCGTGGTCCACGAGCTGGACCCGAACGCCTTTTTCATCACGCAGGAGGGCGTGACCATCCACGGAAACTTCATCCGCAAGCTGTCCTGAAGCAAGGGAGATGCCGCACGGCATCTCCCTTTTGCATGATTTCCTGCAAAAAGTCGGAAAAACGATGGAATTTGTGCATATCAGATAATTTGATGGAGTGATTCGGAATAATTTTATTGCATTTTTGGGAAAAGTGTGATAATGTACGACCTAATCTTTTATTTTTGAAGGAGGCGGCTTGCTGCATGTATACCGACAACTATTTCAACCGATTTGAGCTTGCGCCCGAGGTGGCGGAGGCGCTGAAGAAGTGCAAGTGCATCGCCTACGCCGAGACGAAGGAGGAGCTGCAGGAAATGGCCTACGGCCCCACGCACACCTCCCGCTACGACGTGGTGTATCCCATTGAAGGGCTCGGCACGGTCAAGGAGGCCGAGGTGGTGCGCTGCAAGAACGGCTGCGTGGTCAACTTCATGGAGGACTATATGCGCCGCCGCGATCCAAACAGCATGGCCATCGGCGACGAGCTGCCGACCGACAAGCCCCGCTTCAAGGACCGCTTTGGCTATGAGTTCTCCAAGCTCCGGCAGGAGACGCTCGACTGGCTGAGCAATCAGCAGATCGTGATGCTGCCGTTCTACGCGGGCCCGAACGGCCACGGCTACCCGAGCCTGATGATCTGCCCGATGAACGCGGCGTTCTTCGCGCTCTCGCTCGCCAACATGCAGGGCTTCGTGAGCATCGCGGACGTGCCCGAGCACTATAAGCCGCGCGCCATCATCTATGTCGCGCCCCCGTTCCGCCATACGCACTTCGACGGCAAGCAGGTCGTCGTCCACAACCGCAGCGCGGAGCTGCACGAGGTCTGGGCCTACAACCTCTATCCGGGCCCGAGCGCCAAGAAGGGCGTGTTTTCGCTGCTGCTCGACATCGGCGAGCACGAGGGCTGGGTCTGCTGCCACACGAGCGCCGCGATGGTCGAGACGCCGTATGAAAACGAGATCGTGTTCATGCACGAGGGTGCGTCCGGCGGCGGCAAGAGCGAAATGCTCGAGGACTTCCACCGCGAGGACGACGACCGTCTGCTCATCGGCACGCATACGGTCACGGGCGAAAAATATTATATGACGCTCGGCGAGAGCTGCAAGATCCACCCCATCGCCGACGACATGGCGTGCGCGCTCAAGTCCATTCAGGACCCCACGAGCGGCAAGCTGCGCATCCTCGACGCCGAGAACGGCTGGTTTTTGCGCATGGACGGCATGAACGCCTACGGCAACAACCCGCTCTACGAGCGCATCTGCATCCATCCGAGCGAGCCGCTGGTGTTCTTCAACATGGACGGCATCCCCGGCTCGACCTGCCTGATCTGGGAGCACGTCATCGAGTCGAACGGCAAGCCCTGCTCGAACCCGCGCGTCATCCTGCCGCGCAAGATGCTCGACAACATCGTGCCCGACACCGAGCCGGTGGAGGTCGATGTGCGCAGCTTCGGCGTGCGGATGCCGCCGAGCACCGCGAAGAACCCGAACTACGGCGTGATGGGTATGCTGCAGGTCGTGCCGCAGAGCATTGCGTGGCTGTGGCGTCTGGTCTCGCCGCGCGGCTTCAAGAACCCGTCCATTGCGGACACGAACGCCGGCAGCGGTCTGAAGGCCGAGGGCGTTGGCTCCTACTGGCCGTTCGCCACGGGGCTCAAGGTCACGCAGGCGAATCTGCTGCTCGAGCAGATCATGAATAGCCCCAACACCACGAACGTGCTCATCCCGAACCAGCACATCGGCGCTTACCACGTCGGCTTCATGGGCGAATGGCTCAGCCGTGAGTACCTTGCCCGCCACCTCGGCACGGTGCGCGCGAAGCATCTGGTGCCCGCGCGCTGCGCGCTGTTCGGCTATGCGCTCGACGAGATGAAACTCGACGGCCAGTTCGTCCGTCAGACCTTCCTGCGCCCCGAGACGCAGTCCAAGCTCGGCACCGAGGGCTACGACGCCGGCGCGAAGATCCTCACCGATTTCATCAAGGAGCAGGTCGCGCAGTTCGTCTGTGACGATCTCGACCCGCTGGGGAAGGAGATCATCGACTGCTGTCTGCACGACGGCACGCTGGACGATTACCTCGCCCTCACCCCGATGAAGCTGAAATAAAATTGCAAAAGGTCGCTGCGGCTGTTACAATAGCCGCAGCGAGCCTTTTTATTTCACCGCGCCCACGGGCGCGGTCACCGGTGAGGTAGGTCTTATGGAGCAGCACAGCATCAAGGTCATCGCGCGCATCCGCAGCGATTTCAAAACAAAGTTCGGCGTGCCGCGCCAGAGCGGGCTGGTGGAGGCCCTGCGTGCGCGCATCGTGTTCGAGCCGGAATACCGCAATGCCGACGCCCTGCGCGGCATCGAGGGCTTTTCCCATCTGTGGCTCATCTGGCAGTTCTCCGAGGCCGTGCGCGAGGACTGGTCGCCCACCGTGCGTCCGCCCCGGCTCGGCGGCAACGAGCGCATGGGCGTGTTCGCTACGCGCTCGCCGTTCCGCCCGAACACCATCGGCCTTTCCTGCGTGCGGCTCGAGGGCGTGGAGCAGACGGCGGAGGGGAGCGTGCTGCTCGTTTCCGGCGCGGACTTGATGGACGGCACGCCCATCTATGACATCAAGCCGTACCTCCCCTACGCCGACTGCAAGCCGGAGGCGAGCGGCGGCTTTGCGCCGCAGCGCGGCGAGGCGCTGGCGGTGGACTTCCCAGCGGAGCTTCTATCGCGCGTGCCGGAGGACAAGCGCGATGCCCTCACAGGCGTTCTCGCGCAGGACCCGCGGCCGCACTACCAGAGCGATCCGCAGCGCGTTTACGGCATGGCGTTTGCCGGGCTTGAGGTGCGCTTCCGCGTCGCGGACGGCGCTGTGTATGTGGTGGAGGTGACGGAGGAACGGGACGGTTAACCGCGCGTTAAGAGAAAAGTTTATAGCGTAAAGGCGGCGTGAAGAGAGCGGCAAAGCCCTTGTGCAGGAAAACTTGCAACCTTATAATGGGAACACCAAGAGAAAAGAGGAGCGTGTTTCCCAATGAATGAAGTTTCCAATCTGTTTGTGTGTCTGATGGGTATGGGCACCACTTTCGTGGGCCTCATCTGCATCATCTTCCTGACCATGCTGATGGGCAAGGTCATGCAGAAGCTCGAAAAGCCCGAGCCGCCCAAGGCGGCGCCGGTCCCCGCCGCGCCCACTGTTCCTGCGGACGGCCTGACCGCCGAGGTCAGGATCGCCATTCTCGCGGCGCTGCAGCAGGAGCCCGGCTTCGATCTGGCCCGCGTGAGCTCGATCGACATCCGCAGGATCTGAGCGGAAGGACATACCCTTACATAACTCCGACATAGATTCTCACTTCTCCCTTTAAGCATCAGGGGCGGCGTGCTGCGCCGCCCCTGATGCTTTTCCATTCGCCGGTGCGGCAAAAACGGACGGGAAATGAACAGAAATGGCTTGCAAAAACGGAAAGCTTAGCAGATAATTAGCAAGAGATATGATACAATGGTCATCATAGAGGGTGACCGGAGGGGAGCTTGCTATGAAGGACCTGCTGAGCCGGATCGGACAATGGACCGAAAAAATGTGGAGAAGCATACCGATCCACCTGCGTGACGCGATATTCACCGCGCTGCTGCTCGGTATCGCCGCGGCGATCTGCTTTGTGCTGCGCAGTATCGACGAGAACGGCAGCTTCACGCTGCTGATCTTCGTGCTGGCGGTGGTGATCATCTCCCGCTTTACGGAGGGCTATTTCTGGGGCGTTTTCAGCTCGCTTTTCGGCGTGATCTGCGTGAACTTCGTGTTCACCTATCCATTCTGGGCGTTCAACTTCAGGCTCACCGGCTATCCGCTGACCTTTCTGACGATGCTGGCGGTGTCGCTCATCATCAGCGCGATGAACACCAAGATCAAAAAGCAGGAGCGGCTGCGCACGGAGGCCGAGCGCGAGACGATGCGCGCGAATCTGCTGCGCGCGATGTCGCACGATATCCGCACGCCGCTCACGAGCATCGTGGGCAACACTTCCGCCATTTTGGAAAACGGAGACACGCTCTCGACCGAGCAGCAAAGAGAGCTGCTGCGCGATGTCAACGAGGACGCCCAGTGGCTCATCCGCATGGTGGAGAATCTGCTCTCCATTACCCGCATCTCGGGCGAGCAGACGGCCATCAGCAAGGAATATGAGGCGGCGGAGGAGATCCTCGCGGCCTCGGTCCACAAATTCGAAAAGCGCTTCAAAAGCAACATCCGCATCGCGGTCGAGGTGCCGCAGGAGGTCGTGCTCGTCCCGATGGACGCGACGCTCATCCAGCAGGTGCTGCTCAACCTGATGGAAAATGCAGTGCTGCACGGCGAGAGCACGACGGAGCTGCGGCTGAGCGTGGAGCACATCGGCGACGAGGCCTGCTTCACGGTCAGCGACAACGGGCTCGGCATTCCGCGCGAAAGACTTGCGACGCTCTTCGACGGCTCGCTTTCCGGCGAGAAGAGCGGCGGCTTTGATATGAAGAAAAACATGGGCATCGGTCTTTCCGTCTGCCAGACGATTGTCAAGGCGCACGGCGGCAGGATCACCGCAGAAAACAGGCCGGAGGGCGGCGCACAGTTCCGCTTCTACCTGCCGCTCAAGGAGGAAAAAGAGGATGAAGATCAGGGATAAGGTATTGATCGTCGAGGACGAGCAGAACATCAAGAATTTCATGTCCACCATTCTGGCCGCCAACGGCTTCGACACGCTCATGGCGGGCAGCGCGAAGGAGGCGCTGTCGATGATCTCGTCGCATTGTCCCGACCTGATCATCCTTGACCTCGGCCTTCCCGACATGGACGGCATGGAGGTGCTCAAGCAGGTGCGGGCCTGGTCGAGCGTGCCGGTCATCGTGGTCTCCGCGCGCACGCACGAGGGCGACAAGGTCGCGGCGCTCGATCTCGGCGCGGACGATTACATCGAAAAGCCCTTCGGAACGAGTGAACTGCTTGCCCGCATCCGCACGGCCATCCGCCATACGCGCACGGGCCTTGACAACGACTCCATCGCGCAGTCCGGAAAATATACGGTCCGCGACCTGACCATCGACTACGACAAGCACCATGTTCTCATGCGCGGGGAGGACGTTCACCTCACGCTCAACGAGTTCAAGATCGTGGCGCTGCTGGGCAAATACGCCGGTAAGGTGCTGACCTACGATTTCCTCATCCGCGAGATCTGGGGCCCCAAGGCCAAGGCGGACAATCAGATCCTGCGCGTGAACATGGCGAACATCCGCCGCAAGATCGAGAAGAATCCCGCCGCGCCCGAGTACATATTCACCGAGATCGGCGTGGGCTACCGGATGCTCGAGAATGAGTAAAAAATGATAAAAACCGCCCGAAGGCGGTTTCTATACCAGGGGACGAGAGTCCCTCCACACAATCACGCAGACAGCTCTTGCCGATGGCTCGGCAAGAGCTGCTTGCGTTTTTTACGTCATGCTGAACAGCGTTGCGGCGACCTGTGCGCGGGTGATGGGCTCAGTGGGGTGGATACCGCCGTCGGCGTAGCCGGAGAGCGCGCCGATCGCGCAGAGCGTGTTGATGTGCCCGCGCGCCCAGTCCGCGATGGCGTCGCTGTCGGTGAAGCTCCACTCCGGCGCGGCGTAGCCCAGCTCAAGGAGACGGCCGAGCATCGTCAGCGCCTCCTGACGGCTGATGGTCGCGGTGGGGAGGAAGCAGAGCCGGCCGTAGCCGTCGTAGCTGCCCTTCGTTACGCCGAGGGCATACATGGCGCGCACGCCGTCCTTCGCCCAGTCGGCGATGCTGCCGTTGTCGGCGAAGGGCAGCTCAACGGAGGAGGTGTCCTGCGCGGGCGTGAGCCAGCGGCAGAGCAGCACGGCAAATTCCTGACGGGTGATGGGGCTGTCGGGATTGAAGTTCCCAAGATCGTCGCCGGTGGTGACGCCGCTCGCCTTCAGGAAGCTCACGGCGGCGTTGGCCCAGTGACCGTCCGTATCGGGGAAGGCGGCGGACAGCTCCGACGGGGTGATGCTTAGGCCGGTGCGGGCGAGGCTGCCGCTCGCGTCGCCGGCGATGACGGCGATGCGGTGCGCCTTGCCGTCCGCGGCAGGCAGCGCGGCGTGAAGCGCGCCGGTCTGGTGGTCGTAGGTGAAGCTGAGCGCTTTGCCGTCGAGCGTTACGCGCAGCGTGGCGAGCGAGCCGCCGTCCACGGCGTCAAAGACCTTGCCGGTCAGGGCCGTGCCGTCCTCGGAGAGGGAGACGGAGATCTCCGGCGCGGCGGTATCGCTCATGCCCTCGCGGGCCGCGACGAGCTGATCGAGGTACAGCGTGCCGCTCAGAGCCGACGGCAGGCGCAGGGCGAAGCCGGTGATGCTCGCGGCTTTGTCGGGGAGGGTAAAGGTGAGCTGCTGCCAGCCGGTGAAGTCGATCACGGCAGCGTTCGTTTCGCCCGCATCGGTCGTGAGGGCGAGCGTCTCGCGCTGTCCATCGCCGTAGACCCAGAGCGTTACACGGTCATAGCCGGAGGGGACGGCGTAGGTCCGCTCCACGCTCAGAAGGAGCTCCTCCGCGTTCTCGGGGACGTTCTCGGCGCGATAGTCCCAGCGTGCGGAGGCGGAGCCGAAGCGGACGAAGCTCTTGTCGGTATTTTGGGTAAGGACGGTCTGCTCGCCCTCGAAGCCGTCGAGCAGGATCAGCGGGCTCTGGGCATATCCGAACGTGGTGACACCGCGGATGAAGAACTCGGCATTGTCGCGTCCGGGCTCACCGCTGCGCTGATAAGAAATAAGGCCGGGGATTCGTCCGGCCAAAGATGTCGTGAAGTTGCTCGAGGGCACCTTCAGCTCTTTGGGGTTAACAGCCTCGATCGAGGCTACGATAGACTCTTTTTTCTGTGTCGTGAAACCTGTAACCACGACATCCTCGATCACACCTGCGTCGACGGCCAGCTTGACCTCCAGATCGGTCTTGCCCTTAACGGCCACCTCCTGAGCGACGTAACCGACATAAGAGACCTCCAGAACGTCGGTCTCCTTGACCGAGAGCCCTCCGAATGTTCCGTCGGGATCGGTCATGACACCCGTCGTGGTACCCTTGATCATGATGGTGGCACCGGCCAACGGCATGTCGTTGCTTGCATCCAGCACACGTATGTTGACGCGCTTCTTCTGCTGCTGGACTACTTCTACCTCTTCAACATGCTTCTTACTCTCTTTTACTCTCTCTCTTTCAGCGCCTTGCGCATAGGGGGGGGGAATTACCATGACACCCCAGAGCAGAGAAAGACAACCGTAGTAAAGAATTTTTCTCATAGAGATTAAGTTAGGGTTAATAATAAAAAATGCAGGAAGACTGCTTTCATTGCGCTCAAAATTATATATTATTTTCCTAATTCAATCATAAAAATTCAACTTTAACAAATAAAACACAACTTTTTAACATAAAAATAAAATCTTTGTAACCATTCCCCGACCCGCGATCTTAATGTTCTGCTTTTCTAATCAATATGTTACATTTCCAAATATGGATTATATTTGCACATTTTGATTCGGAACCGTATCGAACCCCCCAAAAGGCTCTTCCGAGGCCCTGCCGGACATATATCCGGCCGCCGCAGCCGGAAAACGCTCCACGCGCAACTCTCCGCCGCCATTCCGCTCCATTACGAAAGCGGAACAGCGTTTGCGTATTTCACCGATAATGATTACCTTTGCAAATTGCAGCCGCACGGTTGACGGTCGGCGCAAACCCGACTCCGTGACGGTGCGCGCCAAAGGCCATACGCATTACAACGACATATCGAAATAGCAACATGAAACATCTGTTAGAGAAGCTGCGCGCAAGATTCAATGCCGCAACCGACAAGCACGACGCCGAAATGCCGGTCACGATGAAGAACTACATCCTGCTGCTGGCGGGGTTCATCGTCATAATAATAGGTATGGTCCTCATGTGCGGCGGCGGCAGCGACTCGCCCGACGAGTTCAATTACGCGATGTTCTCGTGGCGGCGCATAACGCTCGCGCCCATACTCGTGGTGGAAGGTTTCGCCTTTGAGATATACGCCCTGCTCAAACGCTTCTGACACGCCTGCCGGAACCCGCAGACGAACCCTGCGGCATGACCGGCATGCACCCATCCGGCGCCGCCGGCACACGGCGCCACGCGATACGACCGTACAAATGAATAAACCCCATACAAAACCATGTCAATAATCGAAGCAATCATACTCGGCGCCGTGCAAGGCCTCACCGAGTTTCTGCCCGTATCGAGCAGCGGACACCTCCAGATAGCGAAGGAACTGCTCGGCATAGAGATGGAGAACAACGTCACGTTCGACCTCTCGCTCCACGTAGCCACCGTCCTCAGCACCATCGTAGTGCTGTGGGGGACTATCAAGCACCTCTTCACGGGGCTGTTCTCCAAACCCTACAACGACGATCAGCGGTATATCGTCAAGATCATCATCTCGATGGTTCCCGTGGGAATCGTCGGCCTCCTATTCATCGACTACATCGAGGCCGCCTTCGCCTCGCTTACAGTGGTGGGAGCCATGCTGCTGCTCACGGCCGTGCTGCTCACCTTCGCATACTACGCCAAGCCCCGCAGCAAGCAGGAGATATCGTACCGCGATGCCTTCATCATCGGCTTGGCACAGGCTGCGGCCACCATGCCGGGACTGTCGCGCTCGGGTACGACAATAGCCACGGGCCTGTTGCTCGGAAACCGAAAGGACGAGATGGCGCAGTTCTCGTTCCTCATGGTGCTGCCCCCGATTCTGGGCAACGCCCTGCTCGACCTCATGAAGGGCGACTTCGGCGGCAGCGTCGAGACCCTGCCCCTCGTGGCCGGATTCCTCTCCTCGTTCTTGGTGGGATGCGCCGCCTGCAAGTTCATGATCGAGATCGTCAAACGCGGCAAACTCATATATTTCGCCATATACTGCGCCACCATAGGCGCCATAACCCTCATAGGATCATTCGCATAACACCTGCATGGAACTTCGCCGAAGGCTATGTCGCCGTCATCGACAAACCGCTGCGCTGGACCTCGGCCGACGTGGTGCGCAAGATAAAGTTCACGCTCAACAAGAAGGGCTACAAGAAGATCAAGGTGGGGCATGCCGGCACGCTCGACCCGCTGGCCACGGGCGTACTCATCGTCTGCATAGGCCGCGCCACAAAGATGGTCGACACGTTTCAGGCCGAGGAGAAGGAGTACACGGCCTCGCTGGAGCTGGGGGCCACAACCCCGAGCTTCGACATGGAGCACCCCGTCGACCGCCGCTACCCGTACGAGCACATCACGCGCGAGGCGGCATGCGAGGCGCTGCAGCGGCTCACGGGCGAAAGGCTCCAGATGCCGCCCGTATACTCGGCCAAGAAGATCGACGGCGTGCGAGCCTACGAGATGGCCCGCGCTGGAGAGGAGGCTCCCGTACGCAAGGCGCTGATCAACATATACGAACTGGAGATGACGCGTTTCGAGCTTCCGTACATGGACATACGCGTGCGCTGTAGCCGCGGAACATATATCCGCTCGCTCGCCGCCGAAATAGGCGAGGAACTCCGCAGCGGCGCCTACCTTACGGCCCTGCGCCGCACGCGCAGCGGCGGATTCAGGGTGGAAGATGCACTGAATCTCGATTTTTTTCTCGAAAAGCTGTCACAATGTGAAACAAAATCTGGAAAATAACGTAGTATATTTTGATATGTGTGTCTTTCCGGACATTGTAAAGTCATAAAATCATGAAGCTGTCTCAATACGGATACGATTTCACGCCCGACATGCTGGCCAAATACCCCGCCGAAAACCGCGACGAGGCGCGTCTGATGGTGGTAAACCGAGCCACGGGCCAGATCGAACATCGAATTTTCAAGGACATAATCGACTATTTCGAGGAGAAGGATGTCTTCGTCTTCAACGACACGAAGGTATTCCCCGCACGCCTCTACGGAAACAAGGAGAAGACGGGCGCCGAGATCGAGATCTTCCTGCTGCGCGAGCTCAACCGCGAGCTGCGCCTGTGGGACGTTCTGGTTGATCCGGCCCGAAAGATACGAATAGGAAACAAGCTCTACTTCGGCGACGACGACATGATGGGCGCCGAGGTGATCGACAACACCACCTCGCGCGGCCGTACGCTGCGCTTCCTCTTCGACGGCTCGTACGACGAGTTCAAGGCGGCGCTATACCGTCTGGGCGAGACGCCCCTGCCGCGATGGGTGCGCGAGAAGGTCGAGCCCGAGGATGCCGAGCGTTACCAGACCATCTTCGCCAAGCACGAAGGCGCCGTGGCCGCGCCTACGGCCGGAATGCACTTCTCGAAGCACCTGCTCAAGCGCATGGAGATCAAGGGCATCGAGTC
>ERZ824600.3824-NODE-3824-length-13904-cov-2.875298_pt1 | contig 13904 bp, 9 predicted proteins | sample MGYA00519933_ERZ824600 | MGnify/ENA primary metagenome ERZ824600 (study PRJEB31778, sample SAMEA3449178) | human gut metagenome | biome: human gut; feature: human-associated habitat; material: faeces | place: United Kingdom | collected 2010/2012 ... | reverse complement strand
CTTTTTTTATTTCTTCGCAAAACAAGGAGGATTTGATTATGGATATGAGTGTATGGTACCTTATGGGTGCAGCGTTAGTATTTTTTATGCAATGTGGATTTGCTATGGTTGAGGCTGGTTTTACCAGATCAAAGAATGTAGGTAATATTACAATGAAGAACCTGATGGATTTTTGTATTGGTACAGTAGCATTTTATCTGTTAGGATACAATCTCTTATGTGGAGATGGCGGATTCGTCGGCTGGGGCTTAAACCCATTTGCTCATTTTGGAGAGACAGACTGGTCCGGATTTGTATTTAACCTGGTATTCTGTGCAACGGCAGCAACGATCGTTTCCGGAGCAATGGCAGAGCGTACCAAATTCATTACCTATTGTATTTACAGTTTTATTATCAGTTTATGTGTTTACCCGATCGAAGCTCACTGGGTATGGGGCGGAACACCTTGGCTGACAGATCTTGGATTTACAGATTTTGCAGGTTCTGCATGTATCCATATGGTAGGTGGTATCACCGCTTTCATCGGTGCAGCAATGTTAGGACCTCGTATTGGAAAGTTTGTAAAGGATTCAAACGGCAAAATCACAAAGGTAAATGCCTTCCCTGGTCACAATCTTCCACTTGGCTGTCTTGGTGTTTTCATTCTTTGGCTTGGCTGGTATGGATTTAATGGTGCCGCAGCAACTAGCGTTGAGGAGCTTGGATCCATTTTCGTTACTACAACAATTGCACCATCTATCGCAACTGTAGTCTGTATGATCTTTACATGGGTAAAGTACGGAAAGCCTGATGTTTCCATGTGTCTGAATGCTTCTTTAGCTGGCCTTGTTGCTGTAACTGCCGGCTGTGACGTTGTAGATGCATTTGGTTCTATCGTGATAGGTGCTGTTTCTGGTTTGCTTGTTGTATTTGGTGTATGGTTCTGTGATAATAAGATTCACGTTGATGATCCAGTTGGTGCCGTAGCTGTTCATATGATGAATGGTATCTGGGGTACAATTGCAGTTGGACTTTTTGCCACAAAGAGTGCTCCGGCCTTTGCAAGAGGATATGGTGATGGCGTTACATATGGTGCAAACCAGATCGCTGGAGCTGGTCTTTTCTATGGCGGCGGCTTCTCACAGCTTGGCTTACAGCTTCTTGGTATGCTTTGTACCGCAGCTTTCACTGCTGTTACTATCACGATTACATTCCTTGTTATCAAAGCAATCTTTGGTCTTCGTGTTTCCGAGGAAGAAGAAATCATTGGTCTTGATGCAACTGAGCATGGTCTTCCATCTGCTTATGCTGGATTCTCAATCATGGATATCGACAACACAATGACAATGGAGCAAAATGCAAATACAAACCTTGGTGTCGAAGAATATGACCGCGCTTCTGCTGCACAGAAGGCTGCCGCTGTTAAGGTCGTTAAAGCTCCAGATGTTTCACCAAGCGGCATCTATAAGGTTGTCATCATTGCAAAGCTTTCTCGTTATGATAAGCTTAGAAAGGCTATGAATGACATAGGTGTAACTGGAATGACCGTTACTCAGGTAATGGGCTGCGGCATTCAGAAGGGTGCCGGCGAAAAGTACCGTGGTGTTGAGCTTGATGCTACTCTTCTTCCAAAAGTTAAGGTTGAAGTAGTTGTCAGCAGCATCCCAGTTGATACGGTAATCGCAGCTGCAAAGAAGACACTCTACACCGGTCATATCGGTGACGGCAAGATCTTCGTATACAACGTAGACCGCGTTGTAAAGGTTCGTACCGGCGAAGAAAATTTTGCAGCATTACAGGATGTTGAGTAATTTATATCTTCCTTAAAAAAACAAAGTGCCCGCAGTCTTATTTTTCTGCAGGCACTTTTTTATTTGCAGCTTTTATGCACTCTTCCGCATTATTACATATCTTTTTAAAGATCTGCTTACACAATGCAATTTCATCGTCTGTAAGCCCATTAAACATATCTTTTGCAAACTGCTTTTGTACGCGTATGCCATCTTTTATTATATCATCTGCTGAATCCAAAATATAAATTTCAACACGTTTTTTATTGTCTTTATCTATCCTTCTTTCAATCAGCCCTTTTTCCTCAAGCACCTTAAGTGACATAGATACGTGAGATTTTGTTGACTTTCTGTATCTGACAATATCTGCTGCCGTGTTATGCTGTGGATTATTATATAGAAACATCAGTATATCATACTCCATCTGCCTAAGCTGATATTTTTCACATACGGATGACTTCAGAATCTCATAATAACGTGTAATTCCTCTATGCTCATCACAAAAATACATGTATGCCCTCCTTCTGTAGTTCTATTTTGAACGATTATAGTTTTTTTTTCTCTTCTTGTCAATAAAAACATAACCACTTTTTCGTTTGCTTATCCTGCTTTGTGTGGTATACTATTGGCAGCGAATTTGATCGCCAAAACAATTTTAGAAAGGTATTTATAATAATATGATCAAACTAATTCAAAATATTGACATTTACGCACCAGAGCATCTTGGAAAAAAGGATGTACTTGTCATTCACGATAAAATTGTAAAAATTGCAGATGCAGGCAGTCTGTCAATTCCTTCATATTTTCCAGAGTCTGAGCAAATTGATGGAACAAATCTGATCCTCACACCTGGTTTTATTGACTGTCATGTTCATGTACTCGGAGGAGGCGGAGAGGGCGGTTTTGCCAATCGTACACCAGAGGCTACCATGGAAGGGCTCACCAAATTCGGCGTGACAACTGTTGTTGGCTGTCTTGGCACTGATGGAATAGGACGTGATATGTGTGCACTTGTCGCCAAAACAAAAGGGCTAAACGAGCAGGGAATATCTGCTTACTGTTACACTGGAAGTTATCAGGTTCCTGTTCGCACGCTGACCGACAGTATCCCAAAGGATATTATGATGATTCAGGAAATCATTGGAACAGGAGAAATCGCCATTTCAGACCATCGTTCCTCCCAGCCAACCTTTGAAGAATTTACCCGTGTTGCAGCCGATACAAGACTCGGCGGAGTACTTTCTGGAAAAGCTGGAATCATTAACGTTCATCTCGGCGACGGCTCACGAGGTATGGAGTTAATCAACCGTGTAGTTGATGAGACAGAAATTCCTGCATCACAGTTTCTTCCTACTCATGTAAATCGTAATGAGGCACTTTTTTGCCAAGCCATCGAATATGCATTAAAGGGCGGTGCCGTTGACTTTACAGGAAACGAAGATATCGACTACTGGGAGACTATCTGCGATGAGGTGCGCGTATGCAAAGGAATCAAGCGTATGCTAAATGCAGGTGTCAATCCAAACCGTATCACAATCTCCTCCGATGGACAGGGAAGCCTGCCAATCTACAATAAAAAAGGTGAATTTCAGGGAATGGGTGTCGGTCAATCCAGCTGCCTGTTAAAAGAAGTAAAAGAATGCGTCTCCATGGAAAACATTCCACTAGAAATCGCACTCTCCACAATCACCTCCAACCCTGCCGACATTCTTCATTTAAATAAGAAAGGAAGAGTTCAGGAAGGATATGATGCTGATCTTTGTATCTTAGACAAGAACTTGCAACTTATCAAAGTCATTGCAAGAGGAAAGTCAGTATATTAAATTCTTTTTTTGATTTTTCTTATTTTTTAGTTTCTTTATTTCATTTGATATGGTACACTATCCCTTGCGCATTTCATTTATATATGATGCTTTTTATATCATATTTACATCAAAAGAAGGGAGACTCAACTATGAGCCACAAAAAAGGAGAAGGTTTAAAATCTTTTAACAAGGGCTTTACCGTACCAGACACTTACATCATTATCTTTTTTGTAGTTGTTCTGGCTGCAATTTTAACGTTCCTTGTTCCAAAGGGCTACTACGAAACACAGGACGTTTCGTACATGATTAATGGTGTAGAAAAAACACGTACCGTCATCAAAGACGGAAGCTTTCAGTATTTAAGAGATGATGCTGGAAAGGTCGTAACAGAAGGTGTCTCATTATTCAGTGGTGACGGTGGAACCGGTTTCTTTAACTACATGTACAACGGAATCGTCAATAGCTCCGCGATGGATATCATAGCATTCCTGTTAGTTGTCGGCGGCGCATTTGGAATCATGATCAAAACCGGTGCACTCGAATCCGGCCTAATTGGATTAATTCGAAAGGCAAAGGGAGCCGAAAAGCTGTTAATTCCTGTGCTGTTTGTACTGTTTTCATTAGGCGGTGCTGTCTTTGGAATGGGCGAGGAAGCACTTCCATTTACGATGATTCTCTGTCCGCTGTTTGTTGCCGTAGGATACGACACCGTAATTGCAGTACTTGTCACCTATGTTGCTACACAGATCGGCTTCGGTTCCTCATGGATGAATCCCTTCTCTGTCGGTGTTGCTCAGGGAATTGCTGGAATTGACGTATTCTCTGGCGCCGGTTTTCGTATGGTTATGTGGGTTGTCTTCACCGCACTTGGCTGTGGAATGACAATGTTCTACGCATTCAAGGTAAAGAAAACACCTACTATCTCTGTTGCCTACGAAAGCGATCAGTATTTCCGTGATCAGAACGAAAAAACAGGACTTGACGATGGACACGATTTTGGCATCGGCCACATCTTAGTACTTCTGACACTTGCTGCTACTGTCATCTGGGTTATCTGGGGTGTTATGGTAAAGGGCTACTATATGGCAGAAATCGCTACTCAGTTTTTCATCATGGGAATCGTTTCTGGTGTTATCGGCGTTATTTTCCACTTAAATAACATGAAGCTAAATGATATTGCATCTTCATTTAAAGATGGTGCAAAGGATCTTATAGGTGCAGCACTTGTTGTCGCAATGGCACAAGGTATCATGCAGGTTCTTGGCGGCTCCGACCCAACCACACCAACCGTTATCAACACAGTCATGTACGGAATTTCTCAGGCACTCTCAGGACTTTCCGGTGCATTTGCCGCTGTACTTATGTATCTTTTCCAGTCCGTATTTAACTTCTTTGTCGTATCAGGTTCTGGACAAGCTGCAATCACCATGCCGATCATGGCACCACTTGCTGATCTTCTTGGTGTTTCCCGTCAGACCTCTGTTCTTGCATTCCAGCTTGGTGATGCATTCACCAACCTGATCGTTCCAACTTCTGGATGTTTGATCGGTTCTCTGGCAATTGCAAAGATTGAATGGTCCAACTGGATTAAATTCATGTGGAAATTCCTCGGTATTTTGATGATTGGTGCAATCATAACTATTCTGATTGCCGTTGGAATTGGTTTCTAAAACAATCAAAAAAGCGTATCCGCCAGTTTATCCTGGAAGGTACGCTTTTTCTTATCTGATTTTGATTTTACTTATCTTTTTTCAGAATCATTATATACAATTGTACTCTTTTGTTCTTATCGAACCTTCTTCAGCCACATATAGCCGTATGCTGGAATATTAACTCCAGCTGCCTCCATTAATGTTCCAGTTAAAAGATCACAGTACAGACCGTCTCTCTCATTGATCCATGCTGTCTTATCAAATTCACTAAAGTTGAATAAACCATATATCTTATCGCCATCATAATAACGGCCGATACAAAGAATGCTCTTATCCCATGTTTCAACAGTCCATGTATCCGCATTGCTCATAAATGCCTTCTCAGATTTACGAAGCTTCTCAAGCTGATTAAGCTTTGAAGAAATCTGACCTGGAATAGTCGTTTGATCACTGCTCTTTGCAGCCTCTTCCCAATTCATTGCACCACGGTGAACATAACGTGAATCTGGTGCCTTATCAGGATCATCCCTATAAGCATAATCATTTAACTGACCAATTTCATCTCCACTGTAAAGCACAGGGATTCCAGACTGCATAAACATATATGCATGAAGCATAACATCCATTCGAATGGCCTTCTCAAGTGCCTCTTTATCGTGCTGATAGCTTGCCTTTTCAATACCGCACATTGAAGCAGTTGTTCCACAAAATCTTGCATCACCAGTCACCGGATCCTCATTATAGAGAACACCGCGGCTGTTGCTGTAACCGGCATAGCCTCTAAAATAATCATTCAAATACTGCTTATGTGCACGCTCCTGAATGCCTTCCTGCTGCAAAGTTGCAAAATCAAGTCCCCAGCCAATATCATCATGGCAGCGCAGATAATTTAAGAAAACATAGTCCTTTGGAAGACGATTGACAATATCAAGCTGCTTCTTTAACAGACTGACATCTCTTGTTGCTACAGTATGCCATGTGGTAGCCATTGTTGTTACATTATACAGCATATGACACTCTGGCTTTTCTACGGTTCCAAAGTATGGAACAACCTTTTCCGGCTCCATTACTACCTCACCCAAAAGCAAAATGCCAGGGCAGACAAGTTCTCCGATCAGTCTCATCATACGCACAATTGTATGTACCTGCGGCAGATTTCGGCATGTCGTATGGAGTTCCTTCCATATATATGGCACTGCATCAATTCGAATGATATCAATTCCCTTGTTTGCCAGATAGAGGAAATTATACATCATTTCATTGAATACTCTTGGATTCTTGTAATTGAGATCCCACTGGTAAGGATAAAATGTCGTCATTACATAGTGACCAATTTCTGGAAGCCATGTAAAGTTGCCAGGTGCAGTCGTCGGGAATACCTGCGGAACTGTCTTTTCATATTCAGATGGAATAACCGCATTATCAAAAAAGAAATAGCGGCTCATATATTCTCCATCTCCCTGACGTGCCTTCTTTGCCCATTCATGATCCTCTGAAGTGTGGTTCATAACAAAATCCATGCACACACTGATTCCCTTCTCATGGCAGGCATTAGTCAAATTCTCAAGGTCTTCCATGGAACCTAAATTTTCCTGAACCTTTCTAAAATCAGCTACTGCATAACCTCCATCAGAGCGTCCTTTTGGTGTATCAAGAAATGGCATCAAATGAATATAATTAACATTATTCTTTTCCAGATAATCCAGCTTTCCCTGTACACCCTTCATGTTGCCAGCAAAATTGTCAATATAAAACATCATGCCAAGCATATCATTTTTTTTGTACCAATTAGGATCAGCTTCACGCTTTTTATCAAGCGTCTTTAACTTCTCACTTCTCTCCTTATAAAATGCGTACAAATGCTCGCACAGCTCTGCAAACATTGCATCATTTCCATATAATTGCATATAAAGATCATGAAGCTCATCCTTCTTTTGCTCAAAGCGTTCCTTATACATTGTTTCCATATTATTTGTTAAAGTTTGAGCACCTGCGCTCTCACTTATCTCCTTTTCTCATCGTTAAAAAGAAATGGGGTCCAAAACAGACTATATTTTGGACCCCTTATAAATAAACACTAAATTATCCCTTTACTGCACCGGAGGTAACGCCCTCAACAATGTAGCGCTGCAAGAACAGATATAAAATCAAAATCGGCAGCATCGCTAACAGCAGAGCAGCCATTACCAGGCCCATATCCGTAGAGTAAGTTCCATAGAATGCCTGTGTTGCAATTGGAAGTGTATAAAGCTCCTTACGGCCAAGTACAAGGCTCGGAAGAAGATAATCGTTCCAGAATGCCATTGCATCAATAATTGCTACAGTTGCAATCGTTGGCTTTAACAGTGGAAATACGATTTTCCAGTATGTCTGCCAGTTGCTGCAGCCATCCAAAAATGCCGCTTCCTCAAGCTCTAACGGAATATTCGTATGAATTGCTCCATGGAACATGAATGTTGCCATTGAAAGTGAAAATCCGATATGCATAAGGATTAAGGTCACACGGCTATTTAAAACTCCAAAGATACCACCATATAATGATACTAACGGAATCATCAAAACCTGGAATGGAATTACCATAGATGCAATCATTAATGTAAACAGAAGCTTACATGCCTTCCAATTGTTTCTTACAATTACAAATGCGGTCATTGCAGACAAAAGAATAGTTCCAATTGTTGCTGAAATTGTGATGATCAGTGAGTTGGTAAAAGATGTTGTAAAATTCATCTTCTTCATCGCATCAGAGAAGTTTGTTACAATAAATCCATGAGAACCAACTAGTGCCATCGGGTCAGACATAATGTCACCCTTTGTCTTAAATGCATTAATAATAACGAGAATAAACGGAAAGATAAACATCAGAAACAGGAGGATTAAAACAACCATTATAATGGCATGGCTAATTTTCTTTTTCTGTGCCGCTTTTTTATTTTCTTCCATTATGCTGCCACCTCCCCTTTCTTACCAATATAAACCTGTGTCACACCTACGATTGCGCAGACGATAAACAGTACAAGTGCTTCAGCCTGTCCAAGGCCATAATTCTTATAAGTAAATGCCTGATTGTATACATGCATTGCTGCCATTACAGAAGAATTGAATGGCTCACCCTTTGTCAAGGACAGGTTTACATCATATACCATGAAGCATCTGGTAATTGTAAGGAACAAGCACTGTACAAATGAAGCTCTCATAAGTGGGATGATAATATTAACTGTTGCCTGAAAACTAGTACATCCATCAATCTGAGCAGCTTCCTTTAAGCTCTTCGGTACACTCATAAATCCGGCAACATAAATTAACATCATGTAACCAGCATACTGCCATACAGAAACAATAATCAAACATGCCATTGCACCGCTCGGTGTTGCCAGCCAGGAATTTGAAAGCGCACCAATAGAAACTGCCTTTCCAATTGATACAAATGCTCTGTTAAAAACAAACTTCCATACATAACCAAGAACAATACCACCGATCAGGTTTGGAATAAAGAAGCCCGCACGGAAGAAGTTCTGTCCTTTAATACCACTAGTCAGCAAATATGCTAGGAAAAATGCAACCACATTTACCAGAACAACGGAAATAACAGAATATATAACTGTTCTTCCAAGTGCCTGCCAGTAGGCAATATCTTTAAACGTTGCAATATAATTTGCAAAACCGACAAACTGCTTATCCTTTGAAATACCATCCCAGCTTGTAAAGGTCAAATATAAACCGTAGATAAACGGAATAATTACTACTGCAGCAAACAGTACAGTGGAGATACCAGCGAACATTATGTACTGCTTTACTTTATATTTTGTCGTGTTTCTATCCATGATCACGATCCCCTTCCCTGTATTCGTTTTATCATCAAGAAAATCATGAGACTGTCCGCTGCCTGTCATCGGCGGACAGCCTCTATAGGGGTAATGTCTTCCTTCCTATTATATTATAAGGAAGCATCATCTATCAAATGTTTGATATTATCAGTGCTCTACAACGTCTGCTGACTTCCAGTAATCCTCAATCTCAGTTGCAAACTCTGCACGATCCATCTGTCCTGCAAGATACTTCTGGAAGATTGCACCACACAGAGAGATGTGATCATCTGGCATGTAGTTGTAGTTATCAATCATAGCACCCTCATCTGCATACTTCTTAACAGACTTTCCAAGAGGATCTGCTACTTCATTCTCATTATTGGAGAATGCAGGAACAAGTGCACAGTCTTCTGTGATGAACTTCTGACCTTCTTCAGAATCTGCAAGCCACTCTAAGAAATCTAGTGCTGCCTGACGCTGCTCATCTGTTGTAGTATCAGAAGAATCAATCATAAAATACTTAGAACCGCCACCTACAAGCTTCTCGTTAGTGCCGTCATCTGTGTTCTGCGGAATTGGCATCATACCCATGTTCTCAGTGTAATCATATGCGTTGATTACGGACCAATCCCAGTTACCACCGTACATAAAGGCGATTTCTCCCTCAGCTAACATCATCTCAGTTACTTCACGCTCAGCTGCGATTGCAGAATCCTTTGCGTAGTTGTTCTCCTTCATTACATCAAAGAAATCCATCAGAGAATTGAATTTCTCATCATTAATCAGATCTGCTTCACCCTCATGAAGCTTTGTAATAAACTCCTCTACATCCGGCTGCTCCTCTGATACCTGTGACAGAAAGTGACCTCCTAAAGACCAATCCTCCTTCATGATACCAGTAGGCGTCTCCATACCGCCTTCCTTTAACTGCTCAATCAGTTCCTTAAAGGAATCAAGTGTCTTGTAATCTTCTGGGTTAAATGTTTCACCAGTAATTGCTTCGATCGCATCTGCATTGTAAATCAGTCCACGAGCCTCAACACACATAGGGAAACCATTGATCTGATCATCAATTCCGATTGCATAGTTAGTATTCTTTACCCACTCCTGATCGCTCATATCAATTGCATGATCTTTTGCCAGTGAGTAGACATCCTTTGCATCTACCATTGCTAATGTATATGGATCTCCAGATGAATACTTGGTAGCCAGATGAGCTGCTACTGTATCATTTGAGTAGTAAACCTCAATATTGATTCCATTATCCTCAGCATACTTTTCTGCCATCTCTTCAAACTGGCTCTGAATCTCCATCTTGGAATTGAAAATGGTAATGCTTACCTTATCATCTGCCATTGCAGGAACTGCTGTTGCTGCCATTGCTGCCGCAAGTGTAATTGCAAGTGTCGCTTTTGTTCTCATATTTTTATTCCTCCTATTTTAGTGCCCCTATCTCGTATGTGGGCATTTCTTTGTTTGTGTCTTCATTCTAGCACTGCACTTTTAACATGTCAAGCGGTTATCATATTTTTCTTTTTATTAAAATATATTTTGTTAAAATTATATGATTATTACCTTTTTATTTTGTGCACTATGTCAGTCATGTTTTGTTTGAATTTTATTTAATGTTCAATAAAATACGTTAATTACACTATTTTTTCAGAAACTTTTGAAATTGTTTATCGCAACCGCTTGCGATATTTTTTCTTGTGACAACCTGTGTACATATCTAATATTCACAAAAAAAGAGTTATACATGCAAGACTCTACTCACTATGTAATAACTCTTTTTCGATATGTTTGTATAAAATTGCTATATTAGATTATTTAGTAAGAAACAGCTCACTCGCGCCTCATCATGCGCAAAACAGCCCCTTAGGGTTTAATCACTGCTTTGCAGCTGTTAAATCAAGTCGTTTCGCGCTCAACAAGCGTTACCGGAAATACCGTTCTTGAAGGCACCACCTTGCCAGCATCTATCATCGCAATGTCCAAAATTGCCTGCTCTGCCATCTGCTCTACCGGCTGATGAATTGTTGTCAGACCAGGTGTCGTAAACTGAGCAATATTAACATCATCAAATCCCACAATTTTCATATTCTGAGGAACACTAATTGACAAGTCGCGGCAAGCCTGAAGCACATATGCACCGATAATATCAGAGCTTGCAAATACACCATCTACATCTGGATTTTTCTCAAGCTTGTTTCTCACAAAGCTATAATACTCCAACGTATCAAATTGTTCTTTATCTGTCACCATCACCATATGCTCTACATGATACTTCTCACATGTATCTTTAAAACCCACTTCTCTATAATCGCCTGGCATAGCAATACCCTCACCGGCACTTCTTCCGCCAATATACATAAGCTTTTTGCAGCCCTTTTCGATTAATAACTCCGTTGCAAGTACACCACCCTGATAGTTGTCACATTCAATACCTGATGTTGCCTGATCAATGGATCTCTCTAATGTAATTAATGGGAAATCAAGTCCTGTAAATTTTTCTGTGCCAAAGCAGCCGCTGCACAACACTACTCCTGCCACTCTTGCGCTTTTGCACATTTCAATGCATTCTTCCTCGCGTTCTTCTTTATTTTTAGAAACAAATACAGTTGTGCGATATCCACGCTTAGAAGCCTCTTTTTCCAGCCGACCCAGAACCTTTGCAAAATAAGGATGCTCAATCTGCGGTAAAATAATTCCTATTGTATTATTCTTCTGCTTTGAAAGTGAACGTGCCATTTCATTTGGCTGGTAATTCAACTCTTTCATTACCTGATACACTTTCTCTCTTGTTTTATCACTTATATAGCCTCTATTATTCAAAACTCTGGAAACAGTTCCTACTGTCAGTCCGGAAGCCTTCGCCACATCCTTTAGCGTCGCCATACTTCTCTCCTTCCTTCTTTTTCTTAGCTGTTTCGAAAAAATATTTTATCTTATCACTCATGTGAGTATAAAGCATTTACTTTTATTTTTCAAGTCTATTTTTCTTCGACAGATCCATTGGGGATAACTCTGTGGATAACTTGGGGATAACTTTGTTTTGTACTGCATATTTTGCATGGGGTACTGCATGTTTTGCATTGGGTACTGCGTATTTTACAGTGGATACTGCATGTTTTGCATTGGGTACTGCGTATTTTGCATGGGGTACTGCATGTTTTGCATTGTGTAGCACCTTTTTGGGGATAACTTTGGGGATAACTTGGGGATAACTTTGTTTTGTACTGCATATTTTGCATGGGGTACTGCGTATTTTACAGTGGGTACTGCATGTTTTGCAGGGGGGGTACTGCACATTTTGCAGTTTGTAACACCTTTTTGGGGATAACTCTGGGGATAACTTGGGGATAACTTTGTTTGATACTGCATATTTTGCATGGGATACTGCGTATTTTGCATGTGGTACTGCACATTTTGCATGTGTCACTGCAAAATGTGCAGTCTCTTTAAATAAGCTATTGTTTTTCTCCTACCATTATGGTATACTCAAGCCAATATAAAAATTACAAATTTAGGAAAGGAGAAGAGATCATGACTGGGGGACGATCGGCTAACCAGTATCATGTACTACTTTAACCATGAACGACAAAGTACAGATTAAAAACTGCCGCCCATTCACGATGATCCACAATGATTTTTTGGATTATGAAGGATTAAATTCAAAAGAGAAATTGGTCATGATCACATTGATGCGGTATGATGGAACTGCATTTCCATCCATTCCTAAATTATCGAAAAAAATCGGTCTGTCTGAGCGCACTGTCCGATATGCGCTTAAATCATTAGAGGAAAAAAATTTTATTTCCAGACACCCACGTTACACAGCTGACGGTGCACGAATGAGCAACTCCTATACTATTACTGATGATCCTGACATTTGGAAATCAGAAACATCTGATGAACTTTCAGAAGAGATTTCAAAACAGGAACTTGAAGAAATGGCAGAATTACTTCGAGCTGCTGGTTATACGATACAAAATCCACCAACACAGACTGCTTCTAATTTACAGTCTGCTTCACAAGAACAGCCATCGCTTTCAGATACATCTGACTCTGAGGAAGTTATATCTTCTAAAAATGCAGAAGAATATTCCATGGACTATTTATATCAATACTTCAACTATGATTTAATTTGCAGCTTTAAAAATCCGTATGGCGGACTAAATTTTCTTGAAAATGAACACGATCAAAAAGTGTTAGATACTGTTTTCTCTGTTTTATATGATATGCTAAATGATCCAAGTGCCTATATTCAAATCGGACAGGACTCTATTCCTCAAGCGGTTGTGAAAAATGAGCTTCTTGGCTTAACTTTTGATGCCATTATTGGTGTAATCGATGCTTACAATAATGAAACTGAACACGGTGCCATCTATGATCCTGTCAGCTGGCTTCGAAATGCTCTATATAAAGGCAGCCAGCCACACATTCCTGATGGGTGATTAAAGTGATATAATTTTTTTCAATAAAAAAGCGTACCAGTCAAATTACTTTAACCGATACGCTTCTTTGTGTTGCCTATTTTTCTATTTTTATAAATTCTAACTATTTTTAAATTAATCCCTGAATCAGAATAAAAACAATCAAAATCGGAAGAATAAATTGGAAATATGGCTTTAATTTCTTTGAAATTTTGATGCCATCTCCTGTATTTGCTTCCTCACAATATTTTTCAAATCCCCAGCCCCACTTTGTTACGCAAAACAGCAGGTAAATTAAAGAACCTATAGGAAGCAGCAAATTGCTGACAATAAAGTCTTCACTGTCAAGCACGTCTCGTCCACCAATCAGATGCAAATTGCTCCACACATTATAGCCAAGCACGCACGGAAGACTTGCAATCAAAATAACGATACA
>ERZ824600.3823-NODE-3823-length-13907-cov-10.655934_pt1 | contig 13907 bp, 10 predicted proteins | sample MGYA00519933_ERZ824600 | MGnify/ENA primary metagenome ERZ824600 (study PRJEB31778, sample SAMEA3449178) | human gut metagenome | biome: human gut; feature: human-associated habitat; material: faeces | place: United Kingdom | collected 2010/2012 ... | reverse complement strand
TCTTTTTTGGAGTCATGCGCAATCAGTGCAATCGTCATCGGTCAACCTCTCCTTTGTTTTGCCAGTGGGCATTTTCTTGCATATATCATAGTATCACAGTTTCCGTTCTTTTACAACCGTTTTTTAGACAAACTTCATACTTTTTTCGGAAAAAAGCGCCAGAATTCACCAAAAGCAGTGTTTCAGCGTTTTATCCTTCTTCAATTGTCTAAAGCATCCTGCCCGGCAGGTGCGGTCTCCTGAGCAGCATCCGTGGTGCCTGCGGCGGGGTCTGTGGCCGTATCCGCTGCCGCATCCGTGCCGGTTTCGGTCTGGGCGGGGGCAGTCTGGTCAGCGGGGGTGCTGTCTGCGGCGGTCTCCTGCTTGCCGATGGTGCCATCCTCATTCAGGGTGCCATCCTGCATGGCGAACCAGGCGTTGAAGATATCCGCCACCAGGTTGCCCGCGCGGGCGCCGCCGCCGCCGTACTCCACCGCGATGCCGATGGCGATCTGGGGGTCCTCCGCCGGGCCGTAGGCGATCATCATGGTATTGGTGTAGTGCTTATAGGTGCTGCCGACGTAGTACCCCTCGCTGCGCTGGGGGGTGCCGGTCTTGCAGGCGATGGTATAGGGGTAGCTGGCCAGCACCGGGATGGTCTGGGACACGCCGATCATGCCCTGCTGCACCAGATCAAAGGTCTCTCCCCTGTCCTCAATGACGTCCATGACCTCGGGCTGGGTCTCCTGCAGCACCTCGCCGGTGTTGGAGTCCAGGATGGCCTTGACGAAGTGGGTGCGGTAGCGGGTGCCCCGGTTGGCGATGGTGGCCGCGTAGGTGGCCAGCTGCACCGGGCTGACCACGGTGTTGCCCTGACCGATGGCGGCCTGGACGTCCAGCGACTCCATATAGTTGGAGTCGGTCTTGCTGGTCAGGTGACCCAGCGCCTCGCTGACCTCCACGCCGGTGCGCACACCCATGCCCAGCTTGTAGGCGTAGGCGTCGTAGACCTCACTGGTCAGGCGGCGGCCCACGTCGTAGAAGAAGATGTTGCAGCTCCACTTGATGGCGGTGATCACGTCGATGTTGCCGCTGTGGCCGTGGCGGGTACACTTGGGGTGGTAGTCGCTGTAATAATTGTACACACCGTTGCAGAACACGGTGGAATACCGGTTGATGAGGCCCGAATCCAGCGCCGCCACCGCCACGGCAGGCTTGAAGGTGGAGCCGGGGGTGTACAGGCCCTGCAGTGCCCGGTTGAACAGGGGCAGACTCTCGTCCGCGCTGTACTCGCTGTACTGGGTGGCATACAGGTTCTGGTCAAAGCTGGGGTAATTGGATGCGGCCAGCACGCTGCCGTCCTTCACATCCAGCACCACGGCGGCACAGGCGGCAGCCTTCATGCTGCCGGTGTTGTAGACCCGGTTGATCATGTCGATGTTCTCGGCCAGTGCCTTGTCCACCGCCTTCTGGAACCGGCTGTCGATGGTCAGCTGCACGGTGTGGCCCGGCTCGGGCACAGTGGTCAGGGCCGTATCCACAATGACCCCATCGGAGTTGCGGGTGATGGTCTCCACGCCATCCTTGCCCCGCAGTTCGTCCTCATAGGCCGATTCCAGGCCCGAGATGCCGATGATGTCGTTCATGTTGTAGCCTTTTTCGCGCAGGGGGTAGGTGGTCTGGCCGTTTTCATCGGTCACCTTCCACTTTTCAGCGGTGATCTTGCCCACCCGGCCCAGCACATGGGGCAGCACCGTGGATTGCTCATAGCTGCGGGTACTCGTTTCCACGATCTCCACACCCGGCAGCGAGAGGCTGTGTTCCTTGATGGTCGCCACGGTGGCCTCGCTGACGTTTTCCGCCATGATAAAGTTGTTCACATTGGAAAACGCCTGCAGCTGCATCTCGTAATGGATACCGCCCAGCGTGCGCTGCCAGCTCAGCGGATAGCTGGCAAGGTCGTAGTCCTCCACCAGCTTCTCCATCACATCATTGGCCGTTGCATACTGCTGTAAACCAAGATTGTCCTTCATAGCGGCAAGGGCTTTCTGATCCCTGGTGCTGCCCTCTTCGGCGGTAAAGGTATAATTGCCCGCTGCATCCGGCTGGCTGATGAGCAGAGTATCGTTCCAGCTCTCACCGTTGGCACGCAGCAGCTCGACGATCTTCTGGAGCATCCCGTCCAGATCTTCGTCTCCCATCAGCAGCTTGTTGAGCACCACGTTGTAGCTCGTGACGCTGGTGGCAATGCGCTCCCCCCGGCTGTCCACAATGTCACCGCGTGCCGCCGTGACCGTAAACTTGTAGTCGGTGGTGTTGGTGGCCTGGGATTTGAAATCATCCCCGTTGACCAGCTGCAAAAAGATGAGCCGCAGCCCGTACAGCAGCATCAGGATGCAGGCGGCGGCAACGAGAACACGCATCCGCCGGATGGCGGTTTTCCGTTCTTCTTGGTTCATGGATTCTCCTTCCGGCGCGGGGTGCGTTACACCACGCCGTTGTCGATCTTAAATTCTTCGTGGATGCGGCGCACGACCCCGAACAGAGGGAAGCAGACGGGCACCGAGAGCGTCGCCGTGGGCAGCACAAACCACAGCCAGCGGCTGGCCGCGCCGCTGTAACCGGGCATGTAGTAGAAAAACAGCCAGTCCAGCGTGAGCACCAGCAGGGCGGCAGCAGACGCAATGAGTGCAAAGTTTGCGGCCGAATTCTTGAAGTAGAGCTGCATCACCGCCGAAACGGCAAAGCAGAGCAGCAGCAGCTCCAGCGCCAGCATGCCCACGGTGCGTCCGGCCAGCCAGTCCCACATCAGGCCGCAGACCGCCCCAAAGACAGCCCCGGCGAACTCGCCCTCAAACACGGCGACCGCCAGCGCCAGCGGCAGCAGCCAGAGCGGCTTTGCCGCCCCGAACTGGAACAGCCCGGGCGTGGTCTGCAAAACAGCACAAAGAAGGCCCAGCAGCGCATAGCAGATCCATTTGACGATCTGGCCCCGGCTGCGTTTCCGGCGTGATTCCATCAGGGTCCCTCCTCAGAAACTGGTAATGATGAACGCATGGCGCACCGTGCGGGGGTCAGTACCGGGTTTGATGACGGCAATGGTCGATTTGCCGCTGACCTCGGGCACCAGTTCCTGTACCACGCCCACCAGCAGGTCAGCCGGGAACACCCCGCCCAGCCCGGTGGTGACCACCTGGTCGCTTTTCTCCGTCAGGGTGTTGCGCGCAAGGTTGGTCAGCACGCACAGGCCATCGGCGGCATATTCGGAGCTGCCGGTGACGATGCCGTTGTCACGGGTGCGGGATACCACGCCCGCCGCGTTGAAGTTGGGGTGAAGAACGGTCATCACCTTGCAGCTGGTGGGCTCAGCCTCCACCACCATGCCCAGCAGGTAGCCCTGATCACTGACCACGGCATCGTTGACGGCCACGCCATCCAGCGTGCCGCGGTCCAGCGTGAAGCCATAGAAGGAATCCAGCGGGTCACGGCCAATGACAAAGCTGGAAAGATAACTCATCTCTGGCCGCTGGCTCTGGATGCTTTCCAGTGCCTTGTAGGCCTGGTTCTCGGCCTTGACGCGGTCGTAATCCACCATCTGCTGGCGCAGCTCGGCGTTTTCGGCCTTGAGCGTCTCGTTCTCAGCCATCACGTCATCGATGCTGGTGTACTTTTCCCACAGGGAGGCCACGCCGCCGCTGACCACAGCAGCCACTTTCTGGAATGGAGCAGCCGCCACGCTCAGCAGCTCCTGCGGAGCGGCAGTCAGGCGGCCGTTGGCACCGGCGTAGGCCATGATGCCCACCAGAAATACCGCGATGCCCACCAGAATCTTGAATTTCCAGGTATCGAAAAAGTCTTTCAAGGGGTTTTCCTCCGATTGCAAAAGGGCGCGGACAGCCCAGAGCCGTCCGCACCCTCTGTTACATCGTTACATGTGAGCTCCATCGGTGTCCAGCACGTCGTGCAGAACATCCACATGATCCAGCACCGCACCGGCACCCTTGGCCACGCAATCCAGCGGGTCCTCCGCAACATGGACATCAATGCCGGTCTCGCTCTGGATCAGCTGATCCAGGCCCCGCAGCAGGGCACCGCCGCCGGTCAGGGTGATGCCGTGGTCGATGATATCGGCGCTCAGCTCAGGCGGGGTGCGCTCCAGGGTCTCCTTGATGGCGCTGGTGATCTTGACCAGGCACTCCAGCAGGGCCTCGCGCACATCCTCAGAGTGGACGACGATGTTCTTGGGCAGGCCGTCCACCAGGTTGCGGCCCTTGATCTCCATGGTCATCTCGGGGTCCATGGGGTAGGCCGAGCCGATCTCGATCTTGATCTGCTCGGCGGTGCGCTCACCGATGAGCAGGTTATACTTGCGCTTGATGAAAGCGATGATGGCCTGATCGAACATATCACCGGCCATCCGGACGCTGCGGGAGGCCACGATGCCGCCCAGAGAGATGACAGCGATCTCAGCGGTGCCGCCGCCGATGTCCACGATCATGCTGCCGGTGGGCTCGCTGATGGGCAGGCCCGCGCCGATGGCAGCAGCCATAGGCTCCTCGATGACGGAGACCTGACGGGCACCGGCCTTGAGGGTCGCCTCACGCACAGCGCGGCGCTCCACCTCAGTCACGCCCGAGGGGATGCAGATGACCACGCGGGGGCGGGAGAACATGCTGTTGCCGCAGGCCTTTTTCAGGAAGTTCTCCAGCATATTTGCCGTGATATCGAAATCGGCGATGACACCATCCTTCAGGGGGCGGACTGCCACGATGCTGCCGGGGGTACGGCCGATGACAGCCTTTGCCTCAGCACCCACGCAGCGCACCTCATCGGTCTTGGTATCCACAGCCACGACCGAGGGTTCCCGCATGATGATGCCCTTGCCCTTCATGTAAACCAGGGTATTGGCAGTACCCAGATCAACGCCAACGTCCTTTGACAAAAAACTCATAATGAAGCTCTCCTTCGTATTTCCGGTCTATTCCAAAACGCACAGCAGCCCAAACTCCACAGGGTTTGACCGCCCATCGCAGAATAACACGTTTCTATTATAGCCGCAAGTCAACGTTTTCTCAAGCGTTTTGTCAAGTTTTTCCGTATTTTTCATTTTTCTGTGCGTTCCGCCGCACAAACTGTCAGAACTGTTCAAGCAGGCGGACCGTCCGGCTGACGGGCAGGCCCATAATGGTGTAATAATCACCCTCAATGGCATCCAGCCAGACCGCCGCGCGGCCCTGGATGGCGTAGGCACCGGCCTTATCGTAGGGCTCCTCTGTGGCGGCGTACCGCTCGATCTCCTCCTCGCTCAGCGGGAAAAAGGTGACCTTGCAGGTATCCACAAAGCTCTCGGTGCGGGTGCCATCGGAAACGCAGACACCGGTGTGCACATAGTGGGTCGCGCCGGACAGCGCGCGGAGCATCCTTCTGGCATCGTCCGGGCTGTGGGGCTTGCCGAACACCTCGCCGTTCACATCCACCACGGTATCGCAGCCCAGCACCACGGCACCGGGGTGTTCCTTGGCCACAGCAAGGCACTTGCCCCGGGCAAGCTGTTCCACCAGCCGGGCGGGGGTATCCGCCGTCACGGCATCCTCGTCAAAATCGCTGACGCAGACGGTAAAATCCGTCGTGTACAGGCTCAACAGCTCTTTCCGGCGGGGGCTCTGGGAAGCCAGGATCAGATCTTTCATACGCTTCACTTCCCCGTTGAGCCAAAGCCGCCCGCGCCGCGCTGGGTATCCCCCAGTTCAGCCGCCTGAGCAAAGGCAGCAGTATACACCGGTGCAATGCAGAGCTGTGCCACACGCTCACCGGGCTGGATGGTATAGGCCTCGGTGCCCAGATTGATCATGGGCACCTTCAGTTCCCCGCGGTAGTCACTGTCCACCACGCCCACGCCGTTTGCCATGCACAGGCCGTGCTTGATGGAAAGGCCGCTGCGGGCATAGACCAGCGCCACAGCGTGGGGGCCGGGCAGCTCGATGGCAAGGCCGGTGGGCACCAGTGCCCGCTGCATGGGGGCCAGTGTCAGGGGCTCATCCAGCACGGCGCACAGGTCGGCCGCCGCTGCCCCCGGCGTTGCATAGGCGGGCACCTTGGCCCGGGGGTCCAATACTTTATAGTTTACGGTGATCGGTTCCATAGTATACCTCATAAGTTGTTGCTAAACCTCTCCGTCAAAGCCTGACGGCTTTGCCACCTCCCCTAGTAGGGGAGGCCTTGGCAAAAGATTCATTTTTCGCTATCATCGCCTACGGCTCCAAAATCATCTTCTGCCGCAGGACAAAATCCAATATCAGCAGGGCCAAACGTAGCGAAGCGTACACCCTCGAAAGCGCGACGGCCTGCCAAGGGCTCCCCTACTAGGGGAGCTGGCGAGCGAAGCGAGACTGAGAGGTTTAATTCGTTCCCTTAAAATACAGTCCCCGTGTGAATTCGCCCTCAAAGGGTGCGTGGACACGGATGCTGTCCAGAATGGCGGCAGCTTCTTCCCGGGATTCCAGTGTGAAGTAGGCCACGCCGTAGTCCACAGTCAGCGCACCGGGCTTATCACCCATATAAATAGGTACGGGGTTATAGATCGTCCGCACGCCCATGCCGCAGCGCACCGGGAACTTTTTGGCCTTGCGGTCGGTCAGTTCCCCTGCTTTATTGCAGTGGGCGCAGTCATGGATGTTCTGTAACGGGCAGGCGCGGGTGACCATCAGCGGCATGTGGCCATAGACCAGCACACCGGTGGGCACAGGCTTGCCGTTATGGGTGGGGGCAATGGTGCTGATATCGCTGTCCTTGACCTCGGGCAGGATGAGCACACTGTTCAGGCCATGGTCAGCGTAGAACTGTGCTGCCATCTGGTTGGTGACATTCAGGCCAAAGCCGCCGGTCATCGGCAGGCCACGGCAGAGCCGCAGGTGGGCGATGTTGCTTACCTCATAGCCCGCAAAACCTGCATCCTGGGTGGCGGCAATGCGGCGGGCGGTGTCCTCCTCCAGTGCGCCGAACATCACGCGCGGCAGCTCCAGAAGGGTCTTTTCCCGCCACTCCCGGGGCACCCGGTCGGCCTGGGCAATGGGCAGGATGAGATACTCCACCCCGCTCAGGGCCTGCTCCGGCACCTGCTCCCAAGCTTCAAAGCGGGCGCGCAGGGTGCGGCGGGGCGGCAGAGTGCGCAGGGGCAGAGCATCCGGCTCCGCCTCGTGTACCGGCCAGGGGCGCAGGACCTCCCGCTTTTTCAGCAGGGCCTCCAGCGCATCCCGGCGCAGCTCGTTCACGGCACTGCCCGGCACAAACCAGGGGCCGCCGTCCATCTCCACATCGATCTTTTCCACCGCAAAGGGGGTGCCGCCTGTCTTGGAAAGGCTGCGCTGCAGGCTCTCGGTGGGGTCGGTGCGGGCAGGCTGCGGTTCCGCATCGCCGTAGGCAAAGGCCTTGTTGCCGTCCGCGTCGGTCACGGTCAGCTTCTCGCCGCCCTCTTCGATCTCCAGCCTGAACTGCACCGGCACCCGGCTGCGCTCGCGGCGGTAGAGCTCGCGCAGGGCAGGCAGGGTCTTTTTGGTCAGCTCCGCATCGGCTTCGCTGCGCACACCGAACATGGTGCCATCGATCTTTCCATCCAGATAGCCGGAGGTGAAGCCGGAGCGGCTGAACGCATTTTTCAGCAGGTCACGGTCGTAGGCGCGGCCCTCGCGGCCTGCCAGACAGGCACTGACCGCCGCCGCCACATACTCCGGCGTGCGCAGACGGCCCTCGATTTTGGCCGATGCCACACCGATGGCCTGCATCCGATCCAGCTTGTCGATAACAGAGTTATCCTTCAGGGAAAGGTGGTGCAGACGGCCCGGCTTGCCCTCGGGCAGCGGGTTTGCCTCAAAAGGCAGGCGGCAGGGCCCGGCGCAGGAGCCCCGGTTGCCGCTGCGGCCGCCCAGGAAAGCAGACATATAGCACTGGCCGCTGACGCACATGCAGAGCGCACCGTGGACAAAGCACTCCGTCTCGATGCCGCAGTGCTTTGTGATATGCTCCACCTCCGGCAAGCTCAGCTCACGGGCCAGCACCACCCGGGTAAAGCCCAGCTCCTTCAGCTCCAGTGCGCCCTGCAGGGTGTGGACGCTCATCTGGGTGGAGCCGTGGCGGGGCAGGTCGGGGGCGATCCGCCCGATGAGCTGCGCCACCGCCAGATCCTGGCAGATGACCGCATCCGCGCCGCTCTCGGCCACAGCCTTCACGGCACCGGCCAGCGCGGCCAGCTCCCCCCCGTAAATGGTGGTGTTCAGTGCCACGTGCACCTTGACACCCCGCGCGTGGCAGAACCGGACCGCCTCCTTCAGGCTGTCCGCATCAAAATTTCCGGCCCCTGTCCGGGCATTGAAGCCCGAAAAGCCCAGATATACCGCGTCCGCACCGCTGAACACCGCGGCACGGAGCATCTCTTCACTGCCCACCGGGGCAAGGATCTCGATCTTTGGCATAATACTCCCTTTGTTCCGGCGCATTCACCGCGCCTCCATTCACGCTTCCGTCTTTGCTTCCCGGTCTGCCTTCTGCTTGGCCTGCAGGCGTGCCAGCTGCTCCCGCAGGGCATCGTTTTCACGCCGCAGCGTTTCATTTTCCGCTTTTGCCTTATCCTCGGCCAGCTTTGCCCTGGCGGCATCGGCAATATAATTCTGGATCTGGCTGCGCATATTCTCGGCGCTGCCGGTGCTCTTTTTGTACTCATCCAGATAATCCATGGCGCAGAACACCGCCGCCTTGGTCACCGAAAGGTTTTCGTTGGTGTCCAGCAGCTTGGTGATATCCTCATCCAGCCGTTTGGCCAGAGAGGCGATATACTTTTCGGAATCCGTCGTTGCGATCGCATAGGGCGCGCCCGCAATGGTCACTCTCACTTTATTAACCATCGTATCCTCACTAATAATTACTCTGAGCGGAGTTTGTGGCCGAGTTTCCTGCCCCGGTGCACGCTTTTGCCCCCGCCGGGACAACCGTTCACTTCTTATTATAATATAAATGCGCTCCAAGAGAAAGTGTTATTTTTGAATTTTTTGCATATTTACCAGAAAGATTGTGACAAAAATGTCAGTTACAGCAAAAATCTGCGTTTTTCCTTGCATTTACGAATAGAACTGATTATAATGTTCTTGTTGTGGTAACAGGGAGAGGGAAAGAGGAGAAATTCCTGTTACGATATTTCAAAACAGCACAAGTGTGTGTGCGGATAGGAGTTCCTTATGACTACAAAAGAATTTGCAAAAATTCTTCAGGACAAGCTGACCAGCGAGTACGGCGTGGATCTGAGCGTTGCTTCCAAGCAGCAGATCTACCGCTCTCTTGCCCTGATCTGCCGTCAGATGATGAGTGAGAACCACAAGAAGTTCCAGTCCAAGGCCATTGGCACCGGTACCAAGCAGGTATACTACCTCTGCATGGAGTTCCTGATGGGCCGCAGCCTGAAGGTGAGCCTGTTCAACCTGGGTCTGGAAGATGTTGCCCAGAAGGTGCTGGCTGATGCCGACATCAACATCGAGGGCATCTTTGAGGAAGAGCCCGATGCAGGCCTGGGCAACGGCGGTCTGGGCCGCCTGGCTGCCTGCTATCTGGACGGCATGGCCACCACCGGCATCTGCGGCACCGGCTACTCCATCCTGTACGAGTACGGCATTTTCAAGCAGAAGATCGTGGACGGCTGGCAGCAGGAGCGCGCTGACAACTGGCTGCCCGGCGGTCAGGTCTGGCTGAAGAGCCACCCCGATCAGGCCATCGAGGTCCGCTTTGACGGCGAGATCCGCGAGAACTGGGATCACGGCTTCCACTATATCCAGCACACCAACTACAACAGCGTTATGGCTGTGCCCTCCGACATGTATGTGCAGGGCTACGACGGCAAGGGCGTTGCCAAGCTGCGCCTGTGGCAGGCCAAGGCTCCTGACTTTGATATGTCCAGCTTCTCTCTGGGCAACTACAACACTGCCATGAGCAAGAACGCCAGTGCCGAGCTGATCTCCAAGGTGCTGTACCCCAATGACAACCACATTGAAGGCAAGATCCTCCGCCTGCGCCAGCAGTACTTCCTCTCTGCCGCATCCATCGGCGATATCGTGCAGAATCACCTGTCCACCTACGGCACGCTGGAGAATCTGGCCGACAAGGTCGCCATCCAGCTGAACGACACCCATCCCACGCTGGCCATCCCCGAGATGATGCGCATCCTGCTGGACGAGTGCGGCTTTGACTGGGATAAGGCCTTTGAGATCTGCCAGAAGGTCTTCGCCTACACCAACCACACCGTTATGGCCGAGGCTCTGGAGAAGTGGAATGTGGACATCTTCAAGATGACCCTGCCCCGCATCTACCAGATCGTGGTCGAGATGAACCGCCGTGCCCGCGAGGAGCTGGAGAAGGCATTCCCCGGCGACGAGGGCAAGATCAACTACATGGCTCTGATTGGCGACAACCAGGTCCGCATGGCAAACATCTGCGCCTACACCGCCAACAGCATCAACGGCGTGTCCAAGCTGCACAGCGAGATCATCAAGGAAAGCGTGTTCCACGATTACTACCTGTTCAAGCCCCAGGCCTTCAAGAATGTGACCAACGGCATCGCTTACCGCCGCTGGCTGCTGGCCTCCAACCCTGAGCTGTGCAAGCTGCTGGACGAGACCATCGGCGAGGAGTACAAGCACGACGCTTCCAACCTCTCCAAGCTGAACAAGTATGCGGACGATAAGACCGTGCTGAAGCGCATCAACGAGATCAAGCTGAACAATAAGAAGAACTTTGCCGCCTATCTGGAGAAGAGCACCGGCCAGGTCATCGACCCCAATTCCATCTTCGACTGCCAGGTCAAGCGGATGCACGAGTACAAGCGTCAGCACCTGAACGCCCTGAACATCGCCGCTCAGTACCTGTACCTGAAGGAGAACCCCAACGCTGACTTCATCCCCAAGACCTATATCTTCGGCGCAAAGGCTGCCCCCGGCTACTACATGGCCAAGCAGATGATCCGGATGATCTGCAAGCTGGGCGACCTGATCAACAATGATCCCGCCGTGCGCGACAAGCTGCGCGTGGTCTATCTGGAAGAGTACTGCGTCTCCCTGAGCGAGCACCTGATGCCCGCTGCCGAGGTCTCTGAGCAGATCTCTCTGGCAGGCACCGAGGCTTCCGGTACCGGCAACATGAAGTTCATGCTGAACGGTGCCATCACGCTGGGCACGCTGGACGGCGCAAACGTTGAGATCGCCGATGCCGCCGGCAAGGAGAACGAGCTGATCTTCGGTATGCTGACCCCCGAGGTCAACAACCTCAAGCAGGTGGGCTACCACCCCAGCGCCTTCATCATGGGCGATGACGTGGCAAATGCCGCTCTGAACTTCCTGGAGCGCGGCTGGAACGGCGAGGACTTCCACGAGGTCACCGAGAACCTGCGCACCAGCGATCCTTATATGGTCATGGCCGACTTCAAGGATTACCGCCGTGCTCAGGCCGATCTGCAGCGCCTGTATGCTGACCGCGAGAAGTGGGCACAGATGAGCCTGAAGAACACCGCCAACAGCGGCATCTTCAGCGCCGACCGCGCCGTGCTGGACTACGCACGCGACATCTGGCACGCTTCCACTGTGCCCATGGGCAAGTAAGAACCCTCTCCGTCATCTTCCCTGAACGTTTCCCTCTCTTGTAAAAAGCTCCCCCCTCGGGGGAGCTGGATGCCGAAGGCAGCCTGAGAGGGTTTGCTAAAAATCCAAAGCCCCGGCGGCGTTCTGGCCCGCCGGGGCTTTTTTGAGAAAGGACGACCCAGTTTTGTCTTGTCTGTTCAATAGCTACGACCCCTATTTCAAGCAGCCCTTTGGTGCAGTGCGGGCCGGGCAGTCCGTGCACCTGACCCTCTGCATCCCGGAAGAGCTGGGCTATGTGGACCCCCATCTGGTGATCCAGAAGGAGGGCAAATACGACGTACCGGTGCATTACCGCATGAAGTTTGACGGTCAGACCCCCAAACAGAACCACTTTTCGGTGGATGTGACCCTGAACGATGTGGGCCTGTACTTCTATTACTTTGACCTGTATACCGACTTCCGCCGCATCGTGCGCGGGCCGGACAACTGCGGCGTGGTCAGCTGGCAGGACGGCGAAAAATGGCAGATCACCGTGTATGAGGCAGACTTCCGCACCCCGGAGACCTTCAAGGGCAAGGTGTTCTACCAGATCTTCCCGGACCGCTTCTGCGAGGGTGTGGAGAACAAGCCCATGCCCTTCCCGGACCGACTGTATCAGGCCGACAAGCACGCCGAGCCATTCTGGCAGCCCAACGAGACGGGCGGCCACCTGAACGAGGACTACTTCGGCGGTGACCTGAAGGGCATCCAGCTCAAGCTGCCCTACCTGCACGAGATGGGCGTGGATTACCTCTACCTGAACCCCATCTTCGAGGCCCACTCCAACCACCGCTACAACACCGCCGACTACCTCAACGTGGACCCGCTGCTGGGCACCAACGAGGACTTTGAGACCCTGTGCAAGGAAGCTGCCAAGTATGGCATCGGCATCGTGCTGGACGGCGTGTTCAGCCACACCGGTTCCGACAGCCGCTACTTCAACCGCGAGGGCCGCTACGGCGAGGGCGGCGCTTACCGCGACCCCAACTCCCCCTACCGCAGCTGGTACGACTTTGACCCTAAGTACAAGGGCGGCTACCGCAGCTGGTGGGGCTTCGAGACCCTGCCGGAAGTCAACGAGGAGACCCCCTCCTTTGTGGAGTTCATCACCGGCAAGGGCGGCGTCATCGACACCTGGCTGCGCCGGGGTGCGGCAGGTTTCCGCCTGGACGTGGCCGACGAGCTGCCGGACGCCTTCATTGAGAAGATCCGCGCCGCCGTCAAGCGGGTCAGCCCGGAAAAATTCCTGTTGGGCGAAGTGTGGGAGGACGCCACCACCAAGTATGGCTTCGGCCACCGCCGCACCTATCTGCTGGGCAAGGGGCTGGACAGCGTGATGAACTATCCCCTGCGCGAAGCCGCCATCGGCTTTGTCACCGGCACGCTGGACGCCTATGCCTTCTGCCGCAGGGTAGAAAGCCTGCGGGAAAACTACCCCCTGCCCTTCTTCTACTCGCTGATGAACCTGATGGGCAGTCATGACCGTGCGCGCCTGCTGAACGTGCTGGCCGGCGAAGCCTGGGAGGGCGTCGATCCGCTGGAGCGCGGGGGCTGCCGCCTGAGCGATGCGCAGCGCGCGCTGGCCATCCGCCGTCTGGCCGAAATGTGGAAGCTCTACGCCGCCCTGCCCGGCATGCCCAGCGTCTATTACGGCGACGAGGCAGGCATGGAGGGCGCGGCCGATCCCTTCTGCCGCTTCCCCTATCCCTGGGGACGCGAGGATGCGCAGATCATGGCCATCACCCGTGAGGCGCTGGCGCTGCGCGCGTCCCGCCCCATCCTGCGCCGCGGCGCGCTGCAGCTGCACCCCATTGACCGCGATACCGTGCGCATTCGCCGCTTTGCCTACGCGGGCTGCGACGTATTTGGCGAGCCGCTGGACGACGCGGAATTTGAAATCAACATACACGCGATTCACGCTTAGTTTTGCTTGACATCCCTTTTTCTTTGCGCTAAGATAACAATATCGAGAAACGGCAGACTGCGCGAAAGTGATGAATCTCAATCGGCGCAGTTTCTGTTTTTTCGAAAATTGGAGCGGTCTAAATTGTCCGTTTCACACTGAAGGAGGCATTCTGATGCTGATTTCCACCAACTCCGGTCTTTACAGCGCCCGTCCCAACGATCTGCGCGCGCCCATGGCCGAGGCCATGGATTTCTTTGGCCGCATGGGTTTTGAGGCGGTGGACGTAAACTTTGCCGCCACCATCTATGACGAGCCTGAAAAGCACGAGCCCCTCCTGGACGGTGACTGGCAGCAAAATTTGGATACCGTGC
>ERZ824600.3822-NODE-3822-length-13908-cov-2.854977_pt1 | contig 13908 bp, 9 predicted proteins | sample MGYA00519933_ERZ824600 | MGnify/ENA primary metagenome ERZ824600 (study PRJEB31778, sample SAMEA3449178) | human gut metagenome | biome: human gut; feature: human-associated habitat; material: faeces | place: United Kingdom | collected 2010/2012 ... | reverse complement strand
GATGCACCTTATACATTCATTGACTTAGAAGGTAATGAAATTGCAGCCTCCAATAACCGTGGCTGGGGTAGTTATATTATTCTTCCTGAAAACTTTGATGGTTATGTTTATTTCCCATATTCAAGTTTTGAATTAGGAACTAAAGGTGGAGATGGAAAACTTACTTTTGCCTCGGTTTGGGGAATTTATTTAGAAACCAATACTTATTATGATAATTATCAAAACTATGTTGTTGGTTCTATTGAAGTAAAAAATGGTGACACCGTTACGAAGGTCTTAGATTCGACCACTTTAACAGATGATAATTATTCTGCTAATTACGTCAAGGACTATAATGGTACCAACCTCAATATTGCTCGTTATAAAGAAGCTTAGTTTGTAAGAAAAGAAAAAATATAAAATGGTGTGAGCCTCGTGTTTACACCATTTTTTTAGTTAACAAGTTAACCCAAATATGTTATCGTGAAATAAGAGGTGTAGAAGTATGACAAAAAAAGTAAGTATTTATGATGTGGCGAAATACTGCCATGTTTCAGCAGCGTCTGTTTCTTACGTATTAAACGGAAAGAAAAAAGTATCGTTAGAAACAAAAAGAAAAATATTACGCGCTATTGATGAACTAGGTTTTGTTATGGATAGTTCCGCTCGTGCTTTATCGACGGGTCGTTCTCACTTGATCGGTTTATTCTTACCTTTAGATGATGCTTCTGTCGCCTTTATGCAAAACCCATTTTACGCTGAACTTTTAGGCGGATTAGAAACGGGTATTGCTGATTATGATTACGATATCGTTATTGGCTATCAAAAGAATCAGAATAACTTTAAAGACTGGGTACAAAGTCGAGGAATCGATGCGATTGTCATGCTAGGAAAATACCCCAAGTCGGTCTATGAAGATATTAAAAAATTACATATTACGGCTGTTTTAATTGACGTATATGAAGAATACGGAAAAGAATTTTATAATATTCGCATTCATGATGAATTAGGAATGTATAAAGCAACGCAGTATTTAATTGAAAATGGACATACTGCCATTGGCTTTGTTGGATCAAAAGAAAAATCTTTAATTGATTTAATGCGCTATAAAGGCTATGAAAGAGCGATGAAAGAACATCATCTCTTAGTAGATGAAAATATGTATTTTGAATCTTTTGCTACTTTTGATGAAGGGGTACGCATAGCGGATGAAATTATGAAAAGAAATAATGTTACTGCGGTTGTATGTACGGGTGATATTACCGCTATTGGTATTATGCGTAAATATGGAGAAGAGAAAAAAAGCGTACCAGAAGATTTATCTATCGTTGGTTTTGATGATATTCAAGTCGCCCAATACGTATATCCAGGGATTACCACGGTACGTCAAGATATTCGTTTAAAAGGTGAACTGGCCGCTAAAGCAATTATTGAAGATTTAAAGAAGAAAAAATCTATGAACACGACCATCACGTTAGAACCTTCATTAGTCATTCGTGAATCAGTAAAAAAGGTTAACTAAAAATATTTTTGAACCGATAGTATTATACGTAGTATAATACTATATTAGTTAACCGATTAACAAAATAAATGAAAACGCTTTCTTTTTTTAAAATTGGCACCTATAATTAAGGTATGAAAGTGTGGAAAGCGGGGATTTGCTATGGGAAAACAACGTCAATTTTCTTCTATATTTTTTGTTCTCTTTTCAATGTTAATCGGATCATGTGGAACAAGTCATGAACCTACTACACCTCAACCAGGTAGTGATGATAATTATTATAGAGAAGAGAACTTCATTCAGTCTTCTAAAGTGGTGGATGCCACTCAATTAGAGATTTATGAAGGTCCTAAGTATTTAACTTCTATGGAAGGTTATCATATTTCAGTGAATGATAATCCTTTATTTGTATATCAAACACGGGTAAATCATGAAAGAATTTTCTCTTGGAACGTTCCTTCAACCTATGCACCTGTTGTGATGTTTGATTTTGAAGGTCAAGTGCATATGTCTGTTGCGATTGATAATCTAGAAATTCAAAGTGCCTCATTATCACCAAAAGTGTATGGAGTAGCTACAGAAGTTAAAGACAATACCGTGACTTTTGATTTAAATTATTCGGGTAATTATGTTTTAACATTAAATAATGATTCTACCCAAGTGATTCATATTTTTGCAAATCCTTTAGAAGAAAATCCCATTTCTAAAGAAGATGCGGATAAAGATGATTCCATTACGTATATTGGTCCCGGTGTTTATAAAGCGGACGCCATTCCTACCAAGAGTAATTCAACAATTTATCTAGCGGGTGGCGCTTATGTCTATGGACAAATCCGTATGGAAGGTTTAGAAAATGTCACCATTCGAGGACGGGGTATTATTTCTGGAGAGATTTATCAACGTCGTTCTGCTTCAGAATATACCATTCCTGTTGAAATTCGTTCTTCTAATAACATTCATATGGAAGGTATTACTTTCTTAGATCCCGCTGGATGGACAATTGCGTTATATAAATCCAAAGATGTAGAACTCAATAATATTAAAATTGTCTCCGCTCGTCAAAATAGTGATGGCATTTCCGTGCAATCTTGTGAAAATGTCTTAGTGAAGGGTGGATTCGTAAGAAGTTGGGATGACTCGTTAGTTGTTAAAAATGTTGATCGTGGATCAACAAAAAACGTTCATTTTGATGGAGTTGTTGTTTGGACCGATTTAGCGCAATCGATGGAAGTCGGTTATGAAACCTATGGACCCACCATGGACGAAATTACTTTTGAAAACATTACAGTTCTTCATAACTTCCATAAAGCTGCGATTTCTTTACATAACTCGGATGATGCCAATATCACCAATGTAACCTATAAAAACATTACCATTGAAGATGGGAGTATGTTAGGTGATAACCAAAACGATGGATTAAATGATTTCCTCGTTGATTTTACCATTGCTTATAACATTGAATGGACAAAATCTGAAGGTGTACGAGGTACAGTAGATGGTATTACCATTGATAATATTAAGATTTATAGTTTAAAAGATTCGATCGTATCACGTATTCAAGGAGAATCCGAAGAATCAAAAATTAAAAACGTTCAAATTTCCAATATTGAAATTGCTAAAAACACAGTAAAAGATAAGAAAGCTTTGAATATTTTAGAAAATAGTTATGTTGAAAATGTTACCTATAAAAATACGGAAGCGGTGTTAGGCGCTAAAATTGAATTACCTTATCAACTCAATTTAGATAATAGCAAAAAGGACACAGTTACCATTCATCCAAGTGTGGAACAAGATGGTATGTTAGTGCCTACTTTCGCTTATAGTCAAGGAGAACTTCCTTATATTGGCGTGCCAGATAAAGGCGAATATGAAGTAACCGCTACACATAGTAAAGGAAATAAAACCACGACACCCGTAGATGATGGAAGTGGCGATTATACCTTAGATGGCTATAGTAAAGATGCAGTTGTTGATGAAAATACTTCTACCACTTGGCGTAGTAAAGCCTGGAAAGACGAAGAAAATGAATTTGTCGCATTAACCATTGATTTTAAAAAGAAAACCACGGTAGGCGTGATTCGTGTTTTAGGCGCTAGAAATAATCAATTCTTCTATACCTATTCTATTCAAGTCTGGGGTAAAAAGATCAAAGCGGATGGTTCAGTGAATGATAAATATACAAGATTATCCGCAACGAAAGACTATGAAATGTCACCCGTCAATGGAAACTGTATTGATATTAATATCACCATGCAAGAATATCAAGGCTTACAACTACGTATGTACCGTAATGACTTAGCAAGTGCTCCACATTATTATGAGATAAGTGAGATTCAATTCTATCCACCATCTCTATCTTATGGAAAAGCGATTGTGGATTCAACAGAGCATAACGATGTTTATAACGTTGAAAAACTCGTTGATGGCGATCCAACAGGTACTTCTTATTATGAATCCAAATCATTACCGGCCACTATCGTTATTGATTTAGGCGATGTCTATAGTGTAAATACTATTGTCTTATCTTTACCACCAGCCTTAACTTGGGATGCTAGAAATGAAGAAATTGAAATTTTCGGTTCTGATTCTAATGTGAGCTACAGCAAAGATACAACGTTTACTTCATTAGTAGCGAAGAAGACTTATTTATTTGATCCTAAGACCGGTAATCGAAATATTATTGAAATTACCGCTACACAAGTTCGTTACATTAAATTAGTTATTACCTCAAATGACGCTAGAGGAGGATATAATGCGCAGTTATCCGAAGTCAGTGTCTATGGGGAAACAATATAACAAAAAAAGAAAGGAAAAACATATGAAAAAAATCACAAATTATTACGACGATGTTGATGGCAGGTATGTTACTTGCAGGTTGCTCAAATAAACCAGGAAATACAAGCAATACCGAAAACCCTACAACATTGAATCCAGGAACGACAGCGCCAACTCCAAGTATGGAACATCAAAATCCATTAGTGAAGGATTTAGCAGAAGGTGCCCTCGTTCGCGATTACAAAGAAGATTTAGATACGATGGTCAATGACTTTAGCGGTGCTTCCTTAGTTGGAGAAACCGAAAATGGTGTTTTCTCTAATCATGGAACATTACGTGTTTTGGTCGATAGCCAAAATGAAGATTTCCCAGGAAATGTCGAAGCTTCCATTTATAAAATGGCCACAGGAACTTACCAACTTCAAGACTACGATTCCATTGGTTTTGTTATTCGTAAAGTAAATGGAACCATTAATTATTCTAATTTAGTATTAGGTTTACGTGGCGATGACGCTTGGGATGTTTATCCAATTTCTTTAGCGGATGCAATGGATGAAGACGGAAATGAATTACCAGAACTTACTTCTGAATTCCAAACCATTAAAATTTCACCTAACTTATCTATTGAAGATGCCGATACTGAATATACCTTAAAAGGTACTTCCGACAAGAGTGGAACCAAAGTTTTATCCAAATATTTAGGCTTCCACCTTTATGCGAAAGATGAATGTTCTTCTTTAATTGAAATTCAAGAAGTATTCTTAGAAAAAGCCGGAGAAAAGACCGTTTTAGATAGCTTTGCTCGTAAAGCGGTGAATAAAGCCGATGACACTTGTTGGTGGAGAGATTCTACAGGCTTTATCGTTACGCCAGGTATTACTTTAAAAGATGGTGCAACCTATACCACCCCTGATTTTGAATTAGGTGAAAACACGAACGTTGTTCTTAATGTTTTAGGTGATACGACAGGAACATCCATCGCTCCCGTTACCAGTGCTGGCGCCGGTGAAAGTGTTACTTGGGCCAACTTAAAAGATGAAAATAACGAAAGTGTAAAGAACGCAGTGAATGGTGCTTTCCATTCCTTGGCAATTAATTTAAAGAATTCCAACCTTGCAAAAGAAGGTTTAAAAGGATTTAAAATTACTTCCACCAATGAAATCGTTATTTCTCAAGTCTTCTTATCTTCGTTAAAGGAAAAAGAAGCAGTGAAAGAATATCCTCATTTAGATACTGCTAATGCGGTTCACTTTGATGATTTCTCTCGTAAACAATCTGGATTTAATGGTGACTATGATGCATCTAGTAATAGTGAAATCATTAAAAATGCTGGTTTATATTATGCGTTAAGCTATAATAACGGCGATAAAGTTAATATTGACGGTGACGCTGCAGTCTTTGATAGCATGCCTGATGGATATACTCAATTAAAAGAAGGTTCTACTAGAGGACGTACTACTCAAAAATACTTAGTCTTCAAAATGAAGTTAGAAGGCGAAGGTGATTTAAATGGTTTCCGTTTCTCTAATGGAGCAGGTGATGCATATTATGCTTCTTCTTGGAAAGCTGGAGAAGGTCTTCCATCCATTCCTGAAGATATGGAAAATTATCCATATAAAGACGCCGATGGCTATGTTTTATACATCATTGATTTAAAAGCTTCCAATATTGAAGGCATTACCGACTGCCTTGATATGTATTATACAGGTTCAGCAATCCTAAAGATTGATTCAATCTTCTTTGCTGATGAATATGAAGTTTTAGAAGAAGTTGAAGGTTATGTTGAAGCCAAAGATTCTACCACTTTAGGTAAAGATGCAAGCTATATGGGAAATACTTCCATTAATAAGGCTTCTCGTTATGTTTCTATCACTTTAACCGGTGATGGAACTGCAACTTTAGAATCTATTCGCTTTACCTTTAATGGTGAAGAATTCTGGATTAAAGATGGAAAATGGGTGTTAAAAGGTGGAGAAAAAGCAACTTTAGATCACGTAATTTCTACCGAAGGTGAAACCTATGTTATCGACTTACTTGCTTCTAATGTTACTTTAGCCTCCGATTATATGCACTTCTTTATGGGTGGATATAATGACGCTCAAGGCGCTATTCAAGTGAATGCCTTAAAGACACTTAATAAAGGTTATCAATTAACTTCCTTTATTCCTGATGGTACTGCCTTTGATATTGCATATAGTGCTGATTCAACAGATCCAGCTTACCATTATGGTGGTTACTTTGCAGGAGACGCTAACTTCATCGCTTTAAAATTATCAAGTGCAGAAGGCGCAACGTTAAATTCTTTCCGTATTAACTTTGAAAGTAACGGAGAAGTGAAATGGGCTAAAGATGCAAACGAAAAAGGAAAAGGCCTTGTATTATTAAATGCCGATGGCACTGCCTTTGACTACACGCAAAAGATCACAGATGAAGTCATTATTTATATTGACTTAGTCGCTTCTGGATTAGAAGTTCAAGCCACTCACTTACATTTCCACTTAGGTGCATTTGGTGATGATAGTGGTACGCTTACAGTAAAAGATATTGCAAGTGCTAAAACGACAATTTCTTATAGTGATGTTTTAAATAACTACGTTGAATTATAATAAAAGAAAGATGGTGAATTCTAGGGAGAAGCTTTTCTCCCTAGAAAGCCATTTTATGTTTTTAGGAGGTCATCTTATGAAAAAAATAACAATAACGTTTTTATCATTTCTCTTATTAAGCGCATCGCTTTTATCGGGCTGTGGCGCACAAGGAAATAGTAAAATTACCATTAAAATCGGTTTCTGGCCAGAAAAAACCGAAACATATGACGTGAATATGTATAATGATTGGAAAGAAAAATTTGAGGCCGATAATCCGGAATATAAAATTGTTGGTGATCCCTATACATATAGTACCGATACGATTGGCTCTAAAGCACTGACGGGTTCATTACCGACGGTTTTCCAAACTTGGTTTACTGAACCAAATAAATTAGTGGAAAAAGGATTTATTCGTTCTATTGATAAAGAATTAAAATCATTAGGATGGGACCAAATGATGGATCCTGATATGAAAGCATCATTAACCTTTAATAATGAAATCTATGGCGTGCCACGTGATGGTTATGGTTTAGGTTTATTAATCAACACCAAAACCTTAGGCGACAATGGCCTTTTACCAGAAGATGGAAAAGGTGGCTATAAGATTTATGACGAAAAGGGAAATCCTTTATATCCGACCACGTTTGAACAAATTTATGAAGTTTCAAAATCCATTGCGGAAAATGATGAAACCAAAGGTATTCTCATTTGTACCGCAAATAAAAATGGAGGATGGCAATTCTCTAATATTGCTTGGAACTTTGGTGCCACACTTCAATATCAAGATGAAACCACTAAAAAATGGGTTTCTGCCCTTGATTCGGATGAAGCCGTGAATGCTTTGACATGGATTCAAAAAATGAAACAAGAAGATTTATTGCTCAATAATCTTTCGGTTGTCTATGACGATTGGTATAATTCAATTAAATCGAAAGTCGCTATGGCTATCGTGGGTAGTGATGTTCTACATTTAGCTGATATAAATGGTGAAATGAAAGGCATGAAAGATTTAGCTTTCGTACCGATGCCAACTGGCGATGGTACCCACCATTATTCCTTATTTGGTGGAACACCTTTCGTCTTTGCTAAAAACGCAACGGATGAACAAGTTATCGGCACTTTAAAATTCTTTGAATATATTGGTCGTTCCCCTATTATTAGTGATATTTCTAAATCTGCTATGGAAAAGGGAAATGAAACTGCGAAAAATAAAAATCAACCGATTCTTCCAAAAATTCATCCTTGGATGAATGAAGATTATGTTTCTTATGCTAAATCTTTAGAAGAAAGAGATGTTACCGTAGATATGACATATTATCAAGAGTTCTTCGATAACATTCAAGCGAATAAACATGCAGAAGTGGCTTATGGTGCGCAAGAAATGTATGCTTATTTAGATACCGCTATTCAAACCGTATTAAAAGATCCTGATACCGCAAATGTGAAAGCGGCTTTAACAACGGCGAATAGCAATATGCAACGTTACTTAGATGAAAATGTGAATAAATAAGTTTATGGAAAAGGTAAGTACGAAAAAAAAGAAGAACTATAAAGCACTCGTCAAAAAGAATTTATTAGCGTGGCTTATCATGCTACCTAGTTTAATTCTTTTTGCCTTCTTTGTATGGACTCCTTTAATTAAGAATGTGATTCTTTCATTCTTTAGCGATTATTCTTTTAAAGAATTTGTTGGCTTTAAAAATTATCAAGCGTTATTTCAAGACGTTTCTTTTATTGCCGCTTTAAAAAATACATTTAAGTATATTTTCTGGTCCTTATTGATTGGCTTTCTAGTACCAATGATCATAGGTTTCTTATTAAGCGAAGTCATTCATGCAAAAGGTTTCTTTAGAGTTTGTATCTATATACCTTGTATGATTTCAGGTATCGCCGTGGTTTTCTTATTCAAAAATGTTTATGGCGATGAAACCTATTCCATTTTAAATGTTATATTAAAGGCATTTGGGGGAACACCTAGAAAATGGGCAAGTGATCCAAATATTATCATTCCTTTAATTGTCATTGCCATGACTTGGAAAGGAGCAGGAGGAACCGCTTTAATTTATTTATCCAATTTCCAACAGATTGATTCCTCTTTATATGAAGCCGCAAGAATGGATGGCGCTAAACCATTCCAACGCTTTGCCCGTGTCATGATGCCCCAGATGAGAAATACGATTTTAACGCTTTTAGTGTTACAAATTATATCCGTCTTCCAAGTGTTCTATGAACCTTTAGTCATTGGTAATTGGGGCGGACCTTTAGATAGTTCGATGTCTTTAATGTTATTAGCGTATAAGTTTGCATTTAACGACTTAGAATTTGCTAAAGGCGCAGCGGCGAGTATTTTCTTAGCTTTAATTATCTTAGCCTTTACATTAGCGTATTTTGCCTTAGTACGATATCTCAATAAGGAGGAAAAACAAGCATGAAAAAAGTAAAATTTCCTCACCTTCATGATAAAGTCGAAGGCTTATATAATTTCTCTGATTATAAAAAACCAAAGAACCGCGTGGTTTATGGTATTTTTATCTTCTTATTAGTGCTATTTGCTTTAACGGCAATTATTCCCGTTATTTGGTTATTTTTAACTTCTTTTAAATCGGTTAGTGAAATTAATTCTACAATTTATCATTTATTCCCGGAGACCTTTGATTTACAAAAGCTATTCAATCTATGGAATAAATTGAATTTTGGAAAGTATTATCTTAACACCTTAATTGTTGTTATTGGGGCAGTGATATGTTCCGTTGTATTTAATGGTTTACTCGCGTACGCGGTAGGCATTTTAAAACCTTTTGGTTATAAAGTGATTAATGCTTTAGTGTTATTAAGCTATATGATTCCTTCGGCTTTATCAATTTATCCCTTAATTATGCAAATTCAAGCAGTGGGTATGATTAATTCTTATGCCCCATTATGGTTAACGTTTGGTGCGAATGCTTACTATTACTTATTGTTTAAAGACTATTTTGAAAAACTACCTCCTTCTTTAATTGAAGCGGCTAGAATGGATGGTTTATCCGATTTCCGTATTTTCTATAAAGTGGTTTTACCTTTAAGTAAACCGATGATTGGGGTTGTGGCCATCTTTAGTATGACCGCTGCTTATAGCGATTTCTTATTACCTTATTTAATTTTACAAGATGAAAGTATGCATACAGTAATGGTATCTATTTACCATTTATCGAGTACAACTACTTTAGATGCATCGGAATTTTTAATGCTTCTTGTGATTTCAATTATTCCACAAATTATTATCTTTATTATTTTCCAAAAACAAATCATGGGTTCTTCGGTGAACTCAGGTATGAAGGAGTAGTGATGGTTTATGCCCAAAGTATCCAAACAATATTTAGATGTTCATCCTTTTTCCATCATTGAAAAAGGCTTCCATAAAGAACGCGACCAAGTTTCTGAATCTTTATTTTCTTTAGGAAATGAATATTCAGGTATTCGTGGTTTCTTTGAAGAAGGTTATAGTGGTAAAAAGTTAATTGGTAGTTATTTTAATGGTATTTATGAATATGCCTTAGAAGATACGCCAAATGCCTATAAAGGCATTATTAAAAGAACCCATTTCATGATTAACTCGGTGAACTGGTTAATGGTTAGTATTTCGGTTAAAGACGAAAAATTAGACTTAAACCACGCAGAAATTAAAGATTTCTACCGTGAACTCGATATGAAAACCGGTTTATACACCCGTTATTTTACCTGGAAAACAAAATGCGGAGAACTAACTTTAAAATTTGAGCGTTTAATGAATATGACTTATTGTCATCAAATGGTACAACGTATTACTTTTATTTCTAAAGAAGAGATGCCGATTCATTTTACCTGTAGCTTAGATTCTAATGCCATTCAATGGGGAAAGGATTGTTACTGGAATCATCAAGATGAATGGTGTAATGAAAAAGAAAAAGAAGCCGGCTTATTTGTCGAAACGCTTACGACAAAACAAACGCTTTTAAGTTTAATGAAAGTGGATTTTGTTCCGGCCATTTTAAAAGCGGAAAAAAGCGATAAAAAAGTGACATTTACCTATGATTTCATTTTAAAAGGTAAAGAAGTCATGACGCGTTACGTCATTAACTTGATTGATAAAGATCAAAGTTCTTCTTATGAAGAAATGAAAAAACAAGCCAAAGAAGAATTAGAAGATCTATGTAAAAAAGGCTTTGATGGTGTTTTAGAGGATAACCAAAAACACTTTACGCATTTATGGAATCAATCCGATATTGAAATTGAAGGTAACGATAAGGACCAACAAGGCATTCGTTATTGTATTTTCCAATTAGATCAAACCTATCATGGTTATGCTAAAGATAACAATATTGGTGCCAAAGGATTAACGGGAGAAATGTATTCAGGTCACGCTTTCTGGGATAGTGAAACCTATTGTTTACCTTTCTATTTATTCTCCAATCCAGAAGCCGCTAAAAATTTATTGATGTTCCGCTTTCATACGTTAAAAGAAGCAAAAGAAAGAGCGGTTCAACTTGACTGCGAAGGTGCTTGTTATCCCGTTGCTACACGAAACGGAAAAGAAGCTTGTAACTTATTTCAACATGCTTCTTTACAATTCCAACCTTCGACCGCTGTAAGTTATGCAATTTATCATTACATGAACCTTTATCATGATGATGAATTTATGCAAAATTATGGTTTAGAAATGTTAGTGGAAATTGCTAAATTCTTATTATCAAGAGGCCAATATAATCAAGATCATACGCGTTTTGGCTATTATTGTGTAATGGGACCTGATGAATTCCAAATGATGGTCAACCATAATACATATACGAATTTCATGGCGAAAAAGACGATGGACTATCTTTTACGTTTAATGGAAGAAAATCGCTATGATATGGATTCAATTCTAAAGAAATGCAATTGTCGCTCTACTTTTAAAGAAGAACTTCAAGAAGCAAGTGAAAAAATGGTCATCTTATACGAGGAAAAATCTCATCTATTTGAACAACACGATGGTTTCTTTGATTTACCTCATGTGGATATTCATGCGATTCCGGATACGGATTTTCCCCTTTATTCTCATTGGAGTTATGACCGCATCTACCGTAATGATATGATTAAACAACCCGATGTTTTGATGTTTATGTTCTTATATAATCAAGACTTTACATATGAACAAAAAAAGGCGAATTATGAGTATTATGAACCGCGTTGTATTCATGAGTCTTCTTTAAGTCCATCCATTCATTCCATTTTTGCTTGTGAATTAGAAAAAATGGATGAAGCAGAGAATTTCTTCCAATTTGCCACGCGTCTAGATTTAGATGATTATAACTGCAACACCTTAGAAGGTATTCACACAACTTCCATTGCGGCAGCGTGGATGAATATCGTTTATGGCTTTGGTGGTTTAAGAAGTGATCGAGAAATATTAAAACTTTCTCCGACCATTCTTTCGACCTGGAAGAGTTATTCTTTTAAAATTTATTATCAAGGAAGCACTTTAAAATTTAAAGTGACCCAAGATTACGTAGAAATTGATGTAAGTGGTAGCCCCGTAACTTTAGAAATTTATCACCGCATTTATACGATTTCACATCATGAAATCATAGAAAGAGTGTAATTATGCAATACGAATTGAAGAAAATAGGATTTCGTTATCAAGATATTGTTTCCTATGGAAATATGTTTTTAATTGGAAATGGGCATCTTGGTTATCGCGGAACTTTAGAAGAATATCGCGCAAAAGAATTGGTTGGCTTGAACGTCGTTGGTTTTTATGACCAATATCAAGATAAGTGGCGGGAAAGTATCAATCTTCCAAATCCTTTTTTCGTTCGCGTTTATGATGAAAATGAAGTATTTTCGGTTTTAGAAAATACGCCTTTATATCATGAACAAAAATTAGATATCTTACATGGGACGCATCGTAGAAAAACGGTGTATCCAGCGTTGAGTATTCATTCGAAACGCTTTGTTTCTTGCGCTCATGATCAGCTTCTTGGTTTAGAATATGTGATTGAAGCAAAAGATACAAAAGAAATACAAATCGATATCGGTTTAGATTTAGATATCTATGAAATTAATGGTCCGCACTTTAAGAAAAAAGAAATCAAAATGCGCAAGCATCATGTGACTTTTATTGGTACGACAAATGAGCATAAAAAAATTGCTTTACAAAGTCATTATGCTTTTCCTAAGAACGCTAAGATAAAAGAAGAAAACGGATATTATCACGTAACTTTAAAAATGGAAAAAGGGAAAAAGTATCGCTTTTATGTATTAAGCGAAGTCCAAGAAAAGAAAATAAAAAGACATGATTTACGCGTTTCAAAAAGAACTTTTGATTTCTATTTCAAAGCGCATCAAGAAGCCTTTAAAAAACGTTTCCTTTTTGCCGATATCAAAATCAAAGGTAATCCTAAAGCGCAGTGGGCGATGCGCTATAGCATTTATCATTTATTGACTCTAGAAAATGAGAATTATACGACTTCTATCCCGGCACGTGGTGTATCAGGAGAAACTTATAAAGGCGCAATTTTTTGGGATACGGAAATTTTCTTACTCCCATTTTATTGCTTTACTGCTCCAAAATTTGCTAGACAATTAATCTTGTATCGTATTCATACATTAAAAGGCGCAAAAAAGAAAGCCAAAGAATATGGTTATCAAGGTGCTTTCTATGCGTGGGAAAGTCAAGAACTAGGGCAAGATGCTTGTTCTAAATATAACGTTACGCACCCCGTAACCCATGAACCAATCAGAACTTATTTTAATGAGAAACAAATTCATATCTCGGCTGATATCGTATATGCTTTCCATCAATATATGTTAATTACCGGTGATGAAAGCATTTTAGATGAAGGCGGTTATGAAGTTTTAAAAGAAGTCGTTTTGTTCTTTAATTCCTATAAAACAGTCAAAAAAGGAATTTATCATTTAAATGACGTGATTGGTCCTGATGAATATCATGAACGCGTTGATGATAATGCCTTTACCAATTATATGGCCTATAACGCGATGAAGATTGCTTTATCGTATTTAAAAAAGAAAAAAGATAATAAATAATATAAAGAGATAAATTACTATCTC
>ERZ824600.3820-NODE-3820-length-13919-cov-2.367282_pt1 | contig 13919 bp, 13 predicted proteins | sample MGYA00519933_ERZ824600 | MGnify/ENA primary metagenome ERZ824600 (study PRJEB31778, sample SAMEA3449178) | human gut metagenome | biome: human gut; feature: human-associated habitat; material: faeces | place: United Kingdom | collected 2010/2012 ... | reverse complement strand
AAAATACGTAGTCTGATATAAATGCCCCGGATATCCTTCATGTGCCAGTGTCGGATAAAGCTGTGAGGAACGTGTGCCTTTTGGATTAATATAGATAGAATTAATATTCAGATTATCCAGCTGTGGCAGAAAGTACATGGCGGGACTGACCGAATCCTGCAGCGCTTCGGTAATATATTTAATATCATAGCTGACATCCGGTCCCTGCGGGAAATCTGCAGCAATTTTTGTCTTTAAATCAGTAAGGACCGCTGCCGGTTCGGTTATGGAAAACGAAAAATTGTTAAACTGGCTGGAAAGAGAAGAATCCTTTGCCATCAGTGTCTGCATTGTCAACAGGTTGGAGCGGATATAGCTATCCAGCAGCGTATTGTATTCATCGACAGACTTTGACCAGCCAAGCGAATGGTTTAAAAGATACCGGAAATACTTTTCGCCGTCCGGGTAATTGCAAAGACCGCCCTGATAACGGTTCGTGCCGGTAAGTTTTTTGAGTCCGTCTGTCAAAATGCGGTAGCCTTTTATAAGATGCCCGGTGACTGCCGCCTGATTGGCAGTTTTGTAAGCCGATTTATCGGCATCGGAAATGCCGGTTAAAGCATCTAATTTTTCATCAAAAGTCGTAATCAGATAGCTGTCCGGACTGCCGGCACTTTCGATAAAATTTTCACATTCTCCGACAATCTGTGTGGCAAGCGCATCCTCCATAAAATAACCGTTCCGGCTGCGCAGGGCTTCGTAATCGGCAAGGCTTTGAAAATAGCCGTCCGAGTCTTCTAAAAGTGCTAAGTATTCTTTGACGTCTTTTTCTTCTTCAAAAGTGTATTCTGCGAGAATTAGCGGAAATTGTACGTGAAAACCGGTCGTTGTGCATAAGCTGGTCTGGAAAAGGAATAAATCCGAGTATTCCAGTTCATTTTGCAGGTAAATAAGCAGTTCATCGTAGGTAATCTGCTGTTTTGGGGACAGCGTTGTGCGGTCAAAGCTTTTTAGAGCCGTGAGTTTACCGGTAATATCAGATGTATTATCAAGACCGGCAAGGTCATACCGTCCGAGTGTGACCTCGTAATTGTCAACGCCAAAGTCTGACGGATGTTCCATGTAGGAATGAAGGGTTATGGTATCCGTTGTGACGGTTTCCGTAAAAAGACGGTTTACATAGTCATTGAAGGCTTCATTACGAGTTTCAGAATGCGGGCTGTCTGTAATCTGTCCGGTATCATTGCCGGGATTTTTGGCTTCCGGAGAGTTAAAGCAGGCACTGCACGGCAGCAAAAGAACCGCACAAAGCAAAAGTGCCGCTGTCTTCTTAAAAAATAGACGTTTTTTGTTCATAAATGGGGATTCCTCCATAAAACTAAAATGATTATACTGACGATGAAGTTATTATACTTAATATCAATGAATATGACAAAGAAGTCAACTGTTTTTCGGGGCTGCAAACTTGACATCTTACCATAATTTCACTATCATTAGTCTATGTGTAAAAATGCGGGGAAATGCACCGCAATGGAGATTTGAAAGGAGAAAATAATATGCCACAGAATAAGGGACCGTTTTACATGACAACGGCAATTGCATATACATCAGGAAAGCCGCATATCGGCAATACTTACGAGGCGATACTTGCGGACAGTATCGCGAGATTTAAAAAGAAGCAGGGCTACGACGTCTTTTTCCAGACCGGAACGGACGAACACGGTCAGAAAATAGAGGAGAAGGCAAAGGCGTTCGGGAAAACTCCGAAAGAATACGTCGACGCCGTTTCGGACGAGATAAAAGCCGTCTGGAAATGCGTAAACGTGGACTACGATAAATTTATCAGAACGACGGACGAGTATCACGAAAAACAGGTTCGCAAGATATTCGACAAATTCTATAAGCAGGGCGACATATATAAGAGTTCCTACGAGGGGTGGTACTGCACGCCTTGCGAATCGTTCTGGACCGAAAGTCAACTTGTCGGCGGCAAATGTCCCGACTGCGGCGGCGAGGTCAAAAAGGCGAACGAAGAGGCGTATTTCTTCAAAATGAGTAAGTACGCTCCGAGACTTATCGATTATATAAACTCTCATCCCGACTTTATTTATCCCGTTTCCCGTAAAAACGAGATGATGAACAATTTCCTTTTACCGGGGCTTCAGGATCTTTGCGTATCGAGGACTTCGTTTAAGTGGGGTATTCCCGTAGATTTTGATCCTAAACACGTCGTTTACGTCTGGCTTGACGCGTTGACGAACTACATTACGGGTATCGGCTACGACGTTGACGTAAACAGTTCGGATCTTTTCGACGAGTGCTGGCCTTGCGACGTTCATATAATCGGCAAGGATATAATAAGATTTCATACGATATACTGGCCTATATTCCTTATGGCTTTGGGTCTGCCTCTTCCGAAGAGGGTTTACGGACACCCGTGGCTTTTGCAGGACGGCGGTAAAATGTCGAAGTCGAAAGGCAACGTAATGTATGCAGACGACCTCGTTTCCGTTTACGGAACGGACGCCGTGAGATACTACGTTTTAGACAGTATGCCCTGCGACAACGACGGACTTATAGGCTGGTCGCTTATGACCGATAAAATCAACGGCGAACTCGCCAACGTTTACGGCAACCTCGTAAAGAGAACGGTTTCGATGAGCGAAAAGTATTTTGACGGTGTTGTCGAGAGAAGCGGAGTAACCGACCCCGTAGACGACGACCTTAAAAATACCGTCGCATCAACTTATGAAAAAGTCTGTTCGTTTATGGACGATTACAGAGTAGCGGACGCGATAGACTGCATATTTACGACCCTTCGCAGGGCGAACAAATACGTTGACGAAACGATGCCGTGGTCACTTGCGAAAGACCCGACGAAACTTCTGAGACTTAAAGAGGTTTTATACAATCTTACCGAAACGATAGCGATATGTTCTTCGCTTTTGTCTCCGTTTATGCCTGAATCTTCGGCGAAAATACTTAAACAGATAAACTGCGAAGAGAGAGAGTACGCGGCTTTGGGTGAGTTCGGTTTATACCCCGACGGCAACGTCGTGGAGAAAAACGCGGAGATAATTTTCGCGAGGCTCGACCCCGACGAAATATCGAAAAAAGCCGAGGAGATAAGGCAAAAATACGCGGAGAAAACCGAAAAAAAAGCGGAAGAAGCGACCGAGAAAAAAGCGGAAGAAGCGACCGAGAGAAAAGCCGAAGAAATAACTATCGACGACTTTATGAAAGTGGAGTTTAAGACGGCTACGGTTACCTCTTGCGAAAAAGTGGAAAAATCGAAAAAACTGCTCAAACTAACCCTGAAAGTCGGAGACGAGACGAGGACGGTCGCGAGCGGAATTGCCAACTATTATAGCCCCGAGGAACTTTTGGGCAAAAAGGTGGTTTTAGTAAGCAACTTAAAGCCCGCAAAACTCTGCGGAGTCGAAAGTCAGGGAATGATATTGTGCGCCGAAAAGGACGGTAAAGTCTGCGTAGTATCACCCGAAAATAACGAAATACCCGACGGAGCGACAGTAAGATAATGTTTTCGGATGCGCACGCTCACCTTACCGACGCCAAATACTGCGGCGAAACGGAGAGCATAGTAAAAAAGTGTATAGAAAACAACGTAAGACTTATCGTAAATTCGGGGTTTGACCTGATTTCCTCCGTTCAATCGAAGGAACTAAGCGAAAAACACGACGAAATATACTTTACGGCGGGCGTTCACCCCGACGAGGCGAGAACGTTCGACGAAAAAACCGAAAATAGGATAATAGAATTATCTTCGCATAAAAAATGCGTGGGAATAGGCGAAATCGGGTTCGATTTTTACTGGAATAAATCGACCGAAGAGGAGCAGGCGAGGGCGTTTGAGAGACAAATGGAAATTGCCGACGATTGCGGAAAACCGTTCGTCGTCCATTCGAGAAACGCCTGCCAAAAAACGCTTGACTTTTTGAAAAACAGAAAAACTCTTTTGAAAAACGGCTTTCTGCTGCATTGCTATTCGGAAAGCGAGGAGATAGCGGAAGAGTATCTGAGATTAGGAGCGTATTTTTCGTTCGGCGGCGTGATAACCTTTAAAAACGCAAAAAAAGACGAAATCGTGAGAAGTATCCCGTTTGACAGAATACTGACCGAAACGGACTCGCCGTATCTTTCGCCCGAACCTTTCAGAGGAACGGTGAACGACCCGTCGAGAATACCGATTATCTGCAAGAAAATAGCCGATATTAAAGGCACTTCTATGGAAGAAGCGGAAAAAATCACAGAGGAGAACTTCAAGAGGTTTTACAGGGTATAAAATGGATACAATAGTTTACGAACTTGACGGAAAACTTTATATCAACCTTACGAACAGGTGTTCCAACGACTGCGCTTTTTGCGTAAGGAACGGCAAGGACGCCTATTACGGCAATAAGTTGTGGCTCTCCAAGGAGCCGACGAGCGAAGAGGTTTTGGACGCCATAGACGATATGGACTACGATGAAATAGTCTTTTGCGGTTTCGGCGAGCCGACGTTCAGATTTAAGGAACTCGTAAAGATAGGCAGAGAACTCAAAGCGAGAGGGTATATCGTTCGGCTCGATACAAACGGGCAGGGCAATATAATAAACGGAAGGGATATTACAGAAGAACTTGCGACCGCGGTAGACAAGGTAAACGTGAGTTTAAACGCATCGTCCGCCGATAAATACTTCGATTTGTGCCGTCCCGTGTTCGGCGAGGACGCCTACGAGGCTCTTATCGATTTTGCAAAAAAATGCAAGGCAAGAGGAATGTACGTTACGTTTTCGGTTGTCGACTGCATAGGCGAAGAAGAGGTCGAAAAGTGTGAGAAAGTGGCAAAAGAAGCGGATATTCCGCTTAAAGTCAGAGCATTTATAAAGGATAGTTAATGGGCGTAAAGGAAGTTCTTAAAAAGAACGATTTTCATTTCAATAAAAGATACGGGCAGAATTTCCTTACCGACGATAATCTTCTCGATAATATCGTTGCGAAATCGGGCGTAACCGAAGCCGATACGGTGGTTGAGATAGGCTGCGGAGGCGGTACGCTTACGGCGGCTATCGCAAGAAAGGCGAAAAGGGTAATAGGATTTGAAATCGACGAAAATTTAAAGCCCGTTTTAAAGGAAACTCTTGCCGACTATAAAAACGCTGAGATTGTTTTCAAGGATATAATGAAAATGAAAACGGCGGAAATAGACGAACTCGCAGGCGAAAATTACTGTGTGGTTGCAAACTTGCCTTATTACATAACCACGCCGATTCTTATGAAATTCATAGAGGAATCGAAAACGGTGAGGAGTATAACCGTAACCGTTCAGGAAGAGGTTGCAGACAGGCTGTGCGCCAAGGCGGGAACGGAAGAATACGGAGCGATTACCGCGGGTATCGACGTTTCGGGAACGGCTGAAAAGGTTATGAGGATAGGCAGAAACATGTTCTATCCCGCTCCTAACGTAGACTCTGCGGTTGTACGGATAGTTATCGACAGAAACAAATACGAAGGAGTGGACTACGAGAAATACCGCGCGGCGGTAAGAGCCGCCTTTTCGAGCAGGAGAAAGACTCTTTGCAATAATCTTATGAATTCGTTTGGCCTAAAGAGGAGTGAAGCGGAGCAAATAGTGTCGGAAATATCCGACGATCCACTTGTAAGGGGCGAAACTTTAACGACCGCCGACTTCGTAAAACTATCGAATTTAATAAAATAAGGTATCCGAACGAGCGGAGTCGGGTATCTTTTTTTTGGGTTTTTTCGGGACGTCGGGGCGCCGTCCCCTACGGCAAGACTCGGTAAAATATTAAATCTATTAAAGATTTTTACGGATTTTTATTATCCGTCGATTTGTAATTATCTAAAAAACGGTTAAAATATTCAACTTGTATTGCATTTATCCTAAACAATCGTAGGGGACGGCGCCCCGACGTCCCGCAAAGTCGCGAGTTAAAAAAATGCCCGTTTCTATCAGGCATCTTTTTTACTCTGTTATTAAAATTCGATATGCTTCGCGCCGTCTTTTTCGCTGTAACGATACAATACGACCTTGCGCCCTATCGTACATACCACTTCGGCGTTCAGATTTTTCGCAAGTTCTTCGGCGACGTCTCTTATATCGTCGTCGTTATTGTTCAGAAGCGAAACTTTTATGAGTTCCCTTTTATCGAGCGCATCCGAAAGCCCCGCGAGCATATTCTCGGAAATTCCGCCTTTTCCGACTTGTCCTATCGGCTCTATACTCTGAGCGAGCGACCTTAATTTACTTCTCTGTTTAGTAGTAAACATATTTAAATACCTCTTTAATCAATATAATCAAATGCGACTTCGCCTAAAAATACGGTATCGCCGTCTTTAATTCCCTTCTTCTTCAACGCGTCTATAACGCCGTAACGCCTGAGGGTGGACTGCAAGTACATAACGCTTTCGTTGTCGTCTAAAACTACGTTTCTCTCCAAGAGTTTAACGAGCGGACCTTCGACGATATAGGCTTTGTCCTCTTCGTCGTAAGTAACGTCGAACTTTCTCGCGTCCGCCTTTTCGTAACTGAACGGCTCGAACTCGATAGGCTTCGGGGCGGGCAGTTCCTTCAATATTTCGATAAGTCTCTTGACGACTTCGATAAGTCCGTCGCCCGAAACAGCCGTAGCAAGGAAAACTTCCCTCCTGTAATTGAGTTTTTTCTTGAACGCCTTGATATTCTCTTCCGCGCCGTAGCAATCGCATTTATTAAGGACGATAATCTGCGGTCTTTTAGCGAGTTCTTTGCTGTACTTTCTGAGTTCCGCGTTGATTTTTTTGTAGTCCTCGTAAGGGTCTCTGCCCTCCATACCCGATATATCCACGACGTGAACGAGTACCCTCGTCCTTTCGATATGTCTTAAAAACTCCGTGCCGAGTCCCGTTCCCTCGGACGCCCCCTCGATAAGCCCCGGAATATCCGCGCAAACAAAACTGTCGTCGTAGTAATTTACAACCCCGAGATTAGGCGAAAGCGTCGTGAAATGGTAGTTGGCAATCTTCGGTTTAGCCGCCGAAATCTTCGATAAAATCGTAGATTTTCCCACGTTTGGAAATCCGATTAAGCCGACGTCCGCAATGATTTTCAACTCTAAGATAACCTTGCGCATCTCGGTTTTTTCGCCCGCTTGCGAGAAATGCGGCGCTCTTCTGCGGCTCGTGCAGAAATGTACGTTGCCCTTGCCGCCGTTGCCCCCGGGGACTGCGAGATGAGTTTGTCCGTCGTAGTATATATCGCACAGAATTCGACCAGTCTCTCTGTCTTTCACGACCGTTCCGAGCGGCACGGAAATATATACGTCCGCTCCGTTCTTGCCGTGGCAGTTGTTGCCCTCGCCTTTGCCGCCGTTTTCGGCGACGTACTTTCTCTTATACATAAAGTCTATGAGACTGCTCTTGTGACGATCGCCCACGAAGTATATGCTGCCGCCGTTGCCGCCGTCTCCGCCGTCGGGTCCGCCGTTCGACACGCCTTTATACCTCAGAAACGAAACCGCGCCGTCGCCGCCGTCTCCCGATTTAAGGAATAAACTTTCTTTATCTACGAATTTATCGACTATCATACCTTTTTTCTATCCTTTACGCCCTTTTTTTCGCATAATTCCCTTATAACGCACTCATCGCATTTCGGCGAACGGGCGGCGCATACCCTTCTGCCGTGGTATATGAGAGCGTGGTGCAATCTGCTCCACATTTCCTCTGGAATTTTTTTCATAAGTATTTTTTCGGTCTCCGTCGGGGTTTTGCCGTTTGCGAGACCAATTCTCGCCGAGACCCTGAAAACGTGAGTATCGACCGCAATCGCGTTGCCGCCGAACGCCACGCTGTACACGACGTTCGCAGTTTTTCTGCCCACGCCGTCGAGCGTACTCAGTTCCTTTAAAGTCGACGGAACTTCGCCGCCGTAGGAATTTACGAGTCTTTCCGATAGCGATATTATATGAGCCGCTTTGGAATGGTATAATCCGCAGGAAAAAACGTACTTTTCGAGGTTTTCCGCGCCGAGGTTTATCATTTCCTGCGGGGTATTTGCTACCGCGAACAATTTTTCTGTGACCTTGTTCACCCTTTCGTCCGTACACTGCGCGGAAAGTATGACCGCGACGAGTAACTCGTAAGGACTATTAAATTTTAAAGCCGGTTTTGCGTTCGGATACTCTTCCAAAAGCCTCCAAGCGACTTCCGTTGCCGTTTTCTTATTCATTTGGAGATATTTTAGCATAAAATCGGCGTAAACACAATCAAATCGAGGCTCAAAAAATAAAAGCGGATAAAAAGGAACAACAAAAGCGGGACGTCGAGGCGCTGTCCCCTACGATTACACAATCGTCTTTTCGGGACGTCGAGGCGCCGTCCCCTACGATTATACAATGTCCTTTTCGGGACGTCGAGGCGCCGTCCCCTACGATTATACAATGTCATTTTCGGGACGTCGGGGCACCGTCCCCTACGATCATACAATGTCCTTTTCGGGACGTCGAGGCGCCGTCCCCTACGATTATACAATGGTCTTTTCGGGACGTCGAGGCGCCGTACCCTACGATTATACAATCGTCTTTTCGGGACTTCGAGGCGCCGTCCCGAACCGATTTTTACGGCACTTACGATTTTCACTCGATAAGTAACCGATTTCATAAGTGAAATTCGGACTTAAAATAAAAACCCCGATTTAGCCGAGAGAGTTTCGGATAATTCGGAGTTTTTATTTTTATAAACGAATCACGGTCGTTCGATTACCGACCGTCCGTACTTCGTAAAAGCCCGTAAAAGTGTTCAGATTAAGTTTATTCACCGCCGAAGCGGCGTAAGGTAGATAAATTTTCGGAAATCTCGCCGAAATTCCGCAACCTATTTTCGCTTCCGCAGGCGTGTTTACCGCCCGCGCGTCTATTCCGCCCGATTGAAAATACTCTATAAATTCCATCACCTGAGTTCTCGAACGGAATACCGCTAAACAAAAACCCATTTTTCCCTCCTTCGTTACAGCGTTAAGTCGAATACTCGTTTAACCGAATACCCGTTTAAGGTATTAAATCAAACGTGCGATAATATATTTATAATAAAAACGGAAGTAATTTATGATTTATTTCGACAACGCCGCAACGGGCGGTTTTAAACCTTCTAAGTCTTACGAAGCGGCGGAATACGCTTTGAAGAATCTGAACGCGAACCCCGGAAGAAGCGGCCACAGGCTCTCCGTCGCAGCCTCGCAAGCCCTCTATTCAGCGAGAAAATCGCTCGCGAAATTTTTCGGCGCGGCGTCTCCCGAACGGGTCGTTTTCACACCGTCTTGCACTTACGCTCTGAACGCCGCGATTTTCGGGCTTTTCGTTCCCGGCCGCAGAGTTCTGACTACCGTAACCGAACACAACGCCGTTTTACGTCCGCTTTATGAACTCGAACGCCGTGGTCTTATCACCCTCACCGTCATCGCTCCCGAAACTTCCATAGTTACCGCCTCGGACGTAGAAAAACACCTGTCCGACGACGTCTGTATGGTCGTAGTGAACGGAGTTTCTAACGTAACGGGCGCGGAAAACGACGTCGATGGTATCGGCAGACTTCTCAGAAATACGTCTGCATTATATCTTGTGGACGGCGCCCAAATGGCGGGGCATAAACGAATAAAGGTCGATAATCAACTTATAGACGGACTTTGCGTCCCGTCGCACAAAGGACTGCTCGGTATTGTCGGAGCGGGCGCGCTGATTCTCGGAGGCAAAGCGAAGATACGCCCGACCGTTTTCGGCGGCACGGGTTTCGATACTTTTTCAAAGGGTATGCCCGATAATCTGCCCGAATCGCTGGAAGCGGGAACAGTCAATCTGCCCGCTATTTTATCTATGAAAGAGGGCGTGGATTATCTCGGAGACAACGTGGATTACGTCGCTTCGCAACTCAAAGGTTTAACCGAATATTTCGTTTCGGAATTGTCCGCGCGGCCTTATTTAAGGCTCTACTCCATTCCCAACGACAGCGGTATAGTGGCGTTTTCGCACAACGATTTTTCCTCTCAGAGTCTTTCCGAGTTACTCTCGGACAAATACGATATAGCGACGAGAGGCGGCTATCATTGCGCTCCGTTATACCATAAATTTTTGGGTACGGAAAAACTCGGTTTGTTAAGGGTCAGTTTAAGTCCGCAGAACACGAGAAAGGAGATAAACGCGTTTCTGTACGCCCTCGACGAAATATCGATGACCGTTTAGTCGTAAGAACTATTTTTTGATTTTCTTTACGATTTTCCCGAGCATTTTGTTTTGTTCGGCGGTGAGCATAGGCGCAAGCATTGCGGAAAAGTTATCGATGTCGGCGTCGGTCAACGTGCCGTTTTTTCTGCCGCGTTCGGCTTCTTTTACAATCGCTTTTAAAACGTCGTCGCCGTTTTTACCCTCGAACTCTTCTGCAAGCGAAAAGAACTTTTCCGACAATTCGGCTTCGCTTAAACCGTCTTTGGAAAAGGTATTCCGCTCCTCGGGCTTGTAGTCGTTAAAATTTCTCATAAATTACCTCCGTCTGAAATATTTTATGACGGAGACCGAAAAAAAGTGAACGTTAGCCGATAAAAACCCCAACTGAACCCGATTTTTAAATGATTTGTGGTAAACAACCGATGGCGTATACGAATACGCCCTTGGCGAATTTGCCGCAAAGCGTTAGCGAGGTCGGTTGGGGTTACGGACGAAATTATATATCGGAGAAAAAAATGAACTATCTGTTTATCTTAATACTATTTTTCGTTTTATACGGCGGAAAGTTGGGCGAACTGAAAGAAATTCTGCCTAATCTCGATATGCCGTCGTTCGTTCCCGTTTTCAAACTGCTCGGAATGGACGACAAGACGATTTCTCTTCTTACTTCCGACAAATTTGCGGAAGCTCTGCAAGGGGGCGTAAATTTGAAAACCCTTCTGCCCGTTTTTATGGGACTTATGAATGGGGATAAAAAAGAAAACGAACAATCCGAAAAGGGAAAAGAGGACGATGCGGAAACGGAAGTAACAGACGTGGACGGAAAATATTTTTCGCCCGTAAAAACGGTTATACCCGACGACGTAGCGGTAATGTTCGGCGATTATTTCGGACAGAAATAATCGCCGCAAGACGTTTTACTAAAAGCGTTCAGAATCGCAGACGGATTTACGACCCCTATCGGCGGCTCCGCCGCCACTCCCAACCTCTTTTGTCGCTTTGCGACATTTCCTCCGCTTCAACGGAGGAATTTACCCCCGAATGAGGAAACAAGACGAGTTATCCTTTCAAAAAATACGAACAACACAAAAAAACGAGACTTCGAGCAACCGAAATCTCGTTTTTTTTAATCTTTACGCCAACTCGCGGTCAGCCGAGAAAACCTCAACCGAAAATTTACATTTCCTTTCTGTCGAGTAGCGCCCTCGAAAGGGTTATTTCGTCCGCATATTCGAGTTCGCTCCCGACGGGTATTCCGTGCGCAAGCCTCGTGACCTTAATTCCGAGCGGCTTTAAAAGCCCCGAAATGTACATCGCCGTCGCCTCGCCCTCTACGTCCGGGTTTGTCGCCATAATAACCTCTTTTACGCCGCCTTTCGCAATTCGGGCAAGGAGTTCTTTAATCCTTATATCGTTCGGCGTTATCCCTTCCATAGGACTTAACGCCCCGTGAAGAACGTGATAAACGCCCTTGAACTCGTGCGATTTTTCCATTGCAAGCACGTCTTTCGGCTCTTTGACAACGCATATAACCGAACCGTCTCTCGTCGAGCAGATGTCGCAAATTTCTTTGTCGGTGTAATTTCCGCATACCGAGCAATAGCGAACTTCCCTCTTGGCTCTAAGTATACTCTCCGCAAACTCTGCCGCTTCCTCTTCGGTCATATTTATGATTTTATACGCGTACCGCTGAGCGGTCTTTGAGCCTACGCCCGGCAACTTGGTGAATTGATTTATAAGCCTGCCGATCGGTTCGATATACGCTCCCATACCTTAAAGCAGACCGCCCGCGCCGCCGAATTTACCCATTTTTTCTTCGTACTCCGCGTCCGCTTCTTCATAGGCGTTATTGAGCGCGGCGATAATAAGATCCTCGAGCATCTCAACGTCGTCGGGGTCTACCGCTTTCGGGTCGATTGTTATCGACTTCACCGCTTTTTTGCCGTTTACTACGACTTTAACGAGTCCGCTTCCGCTCTCGCCCTCTATCTCGGCTTCTTCGAGTTCTTCCTGAGCCTTAGCCATTTGCTCCTGCATTTTCTGAGCCTGCTTTATCATTCCGTTCATGTCGGTGGGACCGCCGCCCATTCCCTTGGGAAGTCTTGCTTTCATTTCTTTTACCTCATTTCTGTTATTATACGGTTATTACCCGAAGATATCGTCGTCGGACGATTTTTTCGTGTTTTCGCGGATTATGTTTATTTCGACGGTCGTGAGAGTGTCCGTGACCTTTGCGAGAAGCGCTGCCTTGGAGATCAAGCTTTTCGCCTGCTCGGTACCGAGTATATTCGCGGCAAAGGCGTTATGCGACGATATGCGCAGTATTCCCGAATCGGCGTTCACGGATACCTCCGCCTCGTTGAGAAAGCTTCTGTACATATCGGCTCCCGCGCCGAGCTTATCTATCACAGCCTGAATATCGCGCACCGGCTCAAATCCGCCGTCCGCACGGGCTTCGTTCTTTTCCGGAGCGGATTCCGGCTTTGCGGATTCGGGATGCGCGGCGGTGCTTCCGCCGTTATCCGACTGAGCTGCGATTTCTCTTTTTGCAGAATACGCACCGTTTGACGGCGTATTTTCACCGTTCTTTTGCGCCGCGGTATCACCTGCCGACATTTTTTTCGAAGTATGCGATGCCTCGGCACCAGCCGTGCCGATTCGAACAGCACCGTTCTCAAGGAGTGCGACTCTGTCCTCAAGTTCGGATATGCGTGCGAGCATCGCATCCGTGGTCGAGTCAAGCTCGGGGGCGGTAAGTCTTAGAGAGGCAAACTCCGCGATCACCGTTTTTGTCTGCGGGGAGCGAAGCATATCCTTCATCGCGGAATCAAGCACCGATGATTGATTTGTGAGCATATTTACGCTGAATCGGTCGGCACACGATTTCAGAACAGTGCTTTCGGAATCGGTAATGTCGAGATACTTCTGCGGATCCGACGAGACCTTCATTATCATCATATCGCGCCAGAAGGAGATGACCTCCTGCCAAAACGCCGTAATATCCTTCGACGAGGACCGCACTTCCTCGATCATGTCGATAAGTCCAGACACGCTCTTTCCCGCCACAGCATCGGCGAAACGCTTCATCATATCGTATCCCGAAAGTCCGAGAACGTCCGCAACACGGTCTTCATTTACATCCGCCGCGCCTCCTGCGCAAAGCTCAAGCAGGCTTACCGCATCGCGCATACCTCCGGCAGCGGCTTTTGCGATCCGCGACAGGGCATCCAGCTCAAAGCGTATGCCTTCGCAATCCGCTATGTATGAAAGGCGCGAAACTATCGCATCATTCGAAATGCGTCTGAAATCGAAGCGCTGGCATCTTGAAATTATGGTTGCGGGAAGCTTATGAAGCTCCGTTGTGGCGAGGATAAAAACAACGTACTCGGGCGGTTCCTCAAGCGTTTTCAGAAGCGCGTTGAACGCGCTGACCGAAAGCATATGCACCTCGTCGATTATATAAACGCGCTTTTTCAGCATTGACGGGGTATATGCGATATCGTCCCTCAGCTCGCGTATATTATCAACTCCGTTATTGGACGCGGCATCCATTTCAATAACGTCGGTCGCCGCCCCGGAATCGATGGCGCGGCAGGCAGCGCACTCGCCGCACGGGTCGCCGTCATGCGGATTTTCACAGTTCACCGCTTTGGCAAGTATCTTGGCACAGCTTGTCTTTCCCGTTCCGCGCGATCCGCAGAACAGATATGCATGGCCTATTCTGTC